>JAAUYH010180838.1_pt1 | contig 23345 bp, 14 predicted proteins | sample 7278061 | NCBI WGS metagenome assembly JAAUYH01 (sample SAMN14350203, study PRJNA611818) | marine sediment metagenome | isolation source: surface marine sediment (0.6m) | place: French Polynesia: Moorea | collected 2018-08 | reverse complement strand
TGGGTAATCGTGACATACGAGCATACCAAGGGATATATCGGAGTTACCTGTCACATCAAAATGAGAGGGTATCGACGAGCCTCATTGAAAGAGCATCTCATCTGCTGATCTGGCGCAGTTTCTAGTAGTTATTGGGGAGATGGTGTACAGTACTGTACTCTGAAAAGTTCGCTTATCCCTCAATACCCTGAATTACTGCAAAATGTGTTTATGGTATCCGAGTTGAGGGAGTTACAAGCCGTTATCGTGCTATGCCTAGAGGACAATGAGGGAAATTCTCGATTAGCAACATATTCTTCCACTATAATTTCAGACTATTTTATCTGTGGACCGAGGAAATGTTGTAGCGAGAAAGCGAACTTAGTTCGATAGAACGAAATGTGCATAAGGAATGGATTTTCCAGCTCAGGGGAAGTTATTGAACTAATGTGCTAATCCAAGTTTTAGAGTGATAGCGTGATCGAGTATTACATGAGCATTTTCATCTTACAGATCACTATGAATACTGGAATCAGAGATCAAGCTGTGAGCTGTGTTACGCCGGCTGCAGCCGATTAGAACAAGAAGCCCAAGCGATTACAACTACCAATTGCATGGGCCAGCCATGGAAAGTGTTCGCTTCACCGCCGAAGTCAGTATGTTCGAGCGTGGGCGATGGAAGAGGAGCAATAAAGCCGAATTTGTTTCAGATTTGATTTCGAACTCATTTTGAAGTCTATTTGGGATTATGATGAGTCAATTATTCCATCATTCCCTTGTTTGGAGGATACCGTTGGATCTGCAGCTTTGGTTCCTCTACCGCTTTTCTCCGTTTGTCTCTTGATTGTATGAAAAATGGTTAAGGATTTTATTCTATTGCAATTAGCACTGTCCAGATTAGAATTCAAGCGCAAACAGATTCTCCTGCGTTCTGGGACTGTGTTATCCATCGCTAATCCTGGTTTCGCATCATGAAAGGATTAGTGGAGCCTGCTCGTTTCCCCGTGGTCCGGCTTGTTCTTCTTGTCGCGAATTCATAGGAGTGAGTGTTTCCACGGCTCTTCGATGTCCGTTTTCTTAGCTTGGATATTTTAAGGAGTTGCTCTCTAGTACTGTACTTGGTTTGCATTTTTTTACATTAAACTAGTCGATTCATTCTTGCAGTGGTGTTCGTTCAACTGTATTCTTGTTGGATTTCTACTTAGAATACTCGATACTTGGCTGAATGCGCTGATGGCTTGTTCAGGGTGAAGAAATAACATGAGTCCAGACGAAGCGAGGTCTGTATTCGTGGAACGCACTGTTTCCACAAGTTTCATACAAATATTCTTTTGTATGACGATGTCACTAATTTCTTCTCCGTGAATCTTTATCCAGGAGCGAAGTTGCTTCTTAGTTGTTTTGTCCACTGTCTAAAGTATACTGGAGTTGAGGTCTACTGCGATTTTGAAATAAAGTTTCTAAGGCCCAATTTTCTCTAAACAAGATTTCACTGGAACATATATCTGTTTCCAGCTCTTAATGGCATAACACAAAATTAAATCTGAAAGTATTTCATTTTAAGGTCTTATTCTAACGTATATTCGAAGGCATCGAGACTATGGCAACATGAGTGCAGATACAGGAAAGAAACGGCTGAAGTCTCAGATGATCATGAATTTGTAGAGGCACCTAAACGAATCTGTAACGAAAAATAGAACGCCTTAGAATCGACAGACAATGTACTGTTATAACCGGTGTGGCTGATTCAGATGTTATTCGATTATAACCAGTTACCGCTTAATATCCTTTTGGTGGAATAAATGATACAGCAAGTCGTTTCTATCTTACGTTGTACGCCATCGCACCTTTGTATGGACCTCTAAGAGTGAGGGAAAACAAGAGCTCGGCGATGCCGTGTTCTGTACTTGCTTCTGTGAGTTGTAATCGGGAAATGAATGTTTAAGTACTAAATGAAGAAGAACAGACCCTGGAAACTGGATATTTAGTAGAATAACTCTCTCTGTAAATCTATACCAATAAATTCGTGAACTTTACGCCTTGTATGAATCAAATAATTTTTCGTTCATGGGTAAGGAAATGAATCAAAGTAATTCTGGGTTATTGAGTATCCGTTGGACATTTTGGTTATTCGCAAATCGGAATTGAGGTATAGAAATAGTAGCAATCCTAAGTTAGCTGGAAAAATTATCTCTTTACCACTTAACGACCATATTTAGCACATTAAAATTTTAGTCCATCGCGAACAATGCCTTTCCAACGCATCATCTGTCTGTGAGAGTTAGGTTTTCAGTTAGACCTCATACAACTATATCTTAACGGATTCACTGCGGATTAAACGCCTTTACATGGACTTATCGAGATACTTCTAGGATCTGGACTGGACTTGCTCAAGGTATACTTTTGTTCTCTTTTGTAACATAGGTCGAGATTTAGTGTACAGCAGAAGATTTAGAACATTCTGATCTTCTCCTGTGGTACTTCGATATCGTTCTAAATCGATCATGGCACTAACTATATTGAATTTTCGTTTTTCACGTTTTCGTCGATTGCGATAAAACTTCTCCTTTACAAGTTACTTTGTCGAGCTAGGTCGGACGAAAATATGGTTTGATTCCATCAAATAAGTCTGTTCTACTCTTTTGCACGAAAATTATGTTAGAAACGAAAAAACATGACTGAAAATAGTGATAAAATTCATCGGACGGGAAAGAGATAAGAAGAGTTTTTCTGCGATTCCTGCGTCACACACTCGAGATTGTTCATTTCATCAAACACCTTCTCGATCTTCTACGCTTCTTAATACAATAGTTCAAAGTCAGCGAAGACGCCTACGCTTCAGCCAGTTAAATAATTCTTTAAGTTTGGACAAACACCAAGCATGACAGAGGTGCAACACTAGCCATAGCTGTTTTTCGTTTGTGAATACAAATCAGTGTGCTTCTGCCTTTCATCTAATTTGTTGCATATTGCCAAATATTCGGTCAAACCTTTTGACCCAGATTAAATTACTAGTTTCCAGTTTTAATCTTCTCACAAGAATTAATTTATTCAATAGATGATTTTATAAAGATAAATACAATGGGGCACCCCTTTAAATGGACAGTTATCGATATAAGTATTCTTCAATTCTTCAGAGAAATGTCGAATGAGAAGCGCAGAGGAACGTAAAACGGTGGCTGAAGATAATCAAGTAGAAATTAGACGTGCTTCTTGAAGTATTTTTATTATCGGTTGCAATACTCATCCGAGCATAATTATTTTCAGAGGTTTAACGTGACTCTGCGCTGTTGAAATAACCAAAAATTGATACAAAAGGCTTCAAAGCGGTCTGAAGTAGACAAGCTGATAGAAACTACAATTAGTATGCACTCTTGCGAATATATACTGCTCTAGGATCAGGCCTTGTATATCTAAACCTTTAGATACATCTAAGCTGAGCTCATGTTTGGTATTTCTCTTCCCCTCTTTCCTTTCACCGACAGCTGTTACGTATATGGCTGTCAATCAAGGTAAGTGCTGATAAGTTACACTGAATCAGAACAAACTGAATAGAGCAAAAAATCGAAGCTAAGTATTGTAGCAATTAGCAGAAAAAAATTTTGTTTTTGACATTTTAAGTAACTTCAAATCTCGTGTAGGTATGTGCTAAAGAATTCAATGCCATATAATTACGGTTGAGGATAAGAATGAGTAATTATTACACGTGATTCTATAGGCATACAAAGATTGTAAGCTTTCGGGTATTATTTTGAAAAGGGTGGGTTTCGAGAGTTTTTGTCACTTGAAACAATACGATCTGAATAGGGTAAATTTAATTTTTTAGAATTCTTGCATAAAGAAATGTTTCTACTAGTGGTTCATTTTTGCATACTATGGAAATAGAGATGCAAGTCAGGTTCTTCATTAAATAATGTTGGTGATAATCGGTTTTTACAACTTCTTAAGGTACTAGAAGCCGTAATGTTTTAATTATACCTAAAAGATAATAAATAGCATGATATATTTGCAAGCCGGCAACCATTAACGTAGATTTTGGTCCATGGAGAAGCTCTGAATGAATTTGCTGCTTCATCAAAGAGATTCATCAGTTCTTCCAAAGAGTACAAAACATATAAATTGAGCTACAGCTTCGTGTGCTACATAGGTATTTTGTATATCTTCAGCGTATTTCGCGTTTTCGGCTTTTTTTCCTATTCTCGTTGCTTTTCATAAGGTTTTGCGCGCCAAAATTGTAGATCTTTTTGATTCTTCATGGTTCCTTTTGCAGATCCGCTGAAATTGGTGCCGTTACATACAACTATCAGCAGCATGAACTGGTCTTATCTAACATCTTTCAAATGACTGCGAAGTTATTTTTACTAATAATTCTTATTCAAAATTGCAGCAACGCGCCTGATTCTGCTGCTGTAAGAATTATTTCGTCTATTGCATCCAATTAGCTTCAAAGAGTTAGAAATACAACCGTTAAACATTGTTTTTTTGCGAAATTTTTCTTATGATTTGTATTGATAAAGCTCGCAGTTAGAAGCGTATTAGTAGAGAAAACAATTCTTACAAGTCGAGAAGATTATGTAGCACCAGTTTTAGCATAAATTTATACAATTCCGCAGGCAACGCAAGAACAGTTGTGCAGATTCAATTTTGCTACTGGAAGCAACTATTTCAGTCGTATCATAAGTAGAACATAAGAGAGAAAGAATAGAAGGGTTTGGCAAGAGACATTTGGCAGGCACCATTCTCCCTCATACAGACAAGAATCACAAGCAACTTAAGGGTAGCTATACGGTTTACTTAATAAAATGATTATGCCTACGCAAGAGTGTAGTGTCATTCATTTGGCGATTAGAATAGTGATATTGAAATATGTGGGACACAAAAGGATAATAGATAATCGCCATTTCTTGACATCATTGTAAAATGTAATTTTACAGAAAGAACTTCATATTTGCTATTTTTGCGTGTTGATTTGCGAATTTCAATAAACTATGAAAGCAATAAACAAAGAAAGCAGTATTTCTAGCGAAAGGAACAAGTAAGATTATTCGTAAATTCGACTAATTTTGCAATTCCAGAAAGGTTGCTAAACTCGTACATTATCAGTTACAAGAGAAATTTCGAATGTTCAGTACATAGATCTAGTTCATTTCAGAAAATATTTGATATTGTTATGGTCCACAAGTTTATTTTATTTCATGATGTTCATTTACTTAAAATATTTACAATTCTGAACTGGCTTCATCGGGTTTAAATCATCAATCGTTCCAGGTTCACTTAGTTTGAAGCGTCCTTTAACTCCACTCAAATAATGGTTGCTGAGTTATTCCCGCTCGACCGTATTCTACAATTCGTTGTAGAAGGCTCCGTGACGTTTTCAATCAAAGTAACGCGATCTTCAACATTCACTAGCTCAGAAGTGCGAGTCGGGAGCCTTCGAGGCATTAATTCTTATTTAGAACACAGGTTATGGTTGTCGAGAAGTGCAAGAAAAATTTGACGCATTAGGACTCATCCTTGATGTGTTAGCGGAGCATACCATAGTTAGAGTGGTCCTGACTTCCTCGCGCGAATCTAGAACGCAGTACACGAGTGCTTCGTTACATTAATTTTTAATGTACTGTACCCCAATGTGCTATTTTTGGTGCGACCTGCTACGTTGCATTCTAGAGACACGTGGAAAATGTTGCAAGAATTAGTTCGAAAAATGAATGAACTGTAAATTTCGGTAATGAAGAGAATCGAAAGCTCGGTCCAAGGTCTTGCTCTTCACATACCAACCGAAGTTTGCCAGTAACCAAGATTCACATTTGAAAAATAATGTCATGTACCTCAACTATTATAGCGTCAAATTATTGTGTTACGCAGTAACAACTTAGACTTTGGAGAAAAAAGACGCAACAGAAGTCAACATCGTAGAACTTATATAAATTCGGAAAGGGTTTCAAACTAAAACTGTCAGAGTCCTCAATAGCCTCGGATTCATTTTGACACCGGTAACGAATAGATGTCGTGAAAACGATTCTGAATCTGATTGATCTAATTGAGACGGTTGCTGAATATGATGAAACCGAAATCTTGATTTTTTGCAAACTCTCTAGATGTTCTTCTTCAATAAGGAGTCCAAAAGCACCCAAACTACGGTAGCGAAAGTCAGAACAAAGATATACAGTTGGTCGAGGAGCAGAGGTCTTAATTGCTGCTGACAGTGTTTTCGGAAGGCAGTCCGGTGTATCCGTAGCACAGCTCCGGACACGGTATCGTTGAAAGCGCTAATATGATCGTAGCGCAGGCATGCTTCGACGAGAATCAAGAGTTATTTTATCTTTTGGAGTCGGGAAGAGGCAAAAAAGAATCACAGAAGGCTCGGAATGAAGACTTTGAGGATGTTACACTCTCTATTCTAGGCGAGTTGGAGATACTCGCCGACAATTTCAGCATTGAATGGAAATTGGCCTAGTGAACCACTTTTCGGATCAGTACGAGAGCTTATTGCTAGGCGAGAAGGCCGCTATCGGTATTCTCGAGGGTATCCAGCTGACGTTCTGCGAAGACCACCAGTTCACTCTAAGTTCAACATAAGGACCATTCGCACGAATTTCGGCCATCTTACACGAGTTTAGCGTATCTGATCGAGTGTGCGCAAAATTTTCCTCTCTTCGTTGTATCGTAGGTGTTTTCAAATAAATAGAAATCGGTAGCTTTACTCGGCTGGGGCTCTGTACTATAGAAGAGATCAAGAAAATAATTGATTACAGCTTCTTTAATGATTTGGCGACTAGTGGCGGCCTCTAAAACTGTAAACAATTGCCACATGTACTTAAATCGTCGCTCCGATCTGGAAACACCGTTGGTTCGATTCGACGATTAGTGGCGGCTTCCGATTTGCGAACACTTGCTAAGTGTACTAAAATTGTCGCTCAACATTGCAAACATATGAAATTAGGGTTTTTATTCAAACAGTAGCCTTTATATTCCGGACCCTGCGCTGGAGTTTCTTGACCAGTTCCACGACAGAATAGGTTTGGAAATTGATCCAGCTTTATTCTACTCTGTCGTTACGCCTGTAATAAAGATCAATTCAAGGAAGAGCTCTGACGATACTCTATCTCGTGAGACTCAACTTCAATTGATTTCTATCAAAATTTCTCCTTTTATGTACACATAAAACACGATGGGTTTTGTGTCTTCTGTCTTTCCCTCTATTTCTTGTCTCGACGGTTCTATAGGCAAGCATTTGCTTCCATAGTGTTAGAAAAAGTACAAGTCTCGAACTATTCGTTTTGTTCCATCATTTCAGCAAGAACAAGATCACTTACTGAGAAATGTCAATCTAATGCCTATCCTTCATCACACACACTTTGAATAATGTGGCCTGTCTCCACCAACTTATCTAGATCATAGCATTTTGACTTCTTCCTTCCATACCGAACATTCACACTTGTCCCAATAGAGTTGATCAAACATTGACCGCCGCTATAAACGACGGAGTACGCCAAATTTCCTGTCTCTGCTCACTGAAAAATCGTCTATTTACTGTGCTTCGGCTCGCTTCTGCCTTGTACCATCGCTCTACGGCCGTTCCTTGTGAGAACATGCCGCATATAGAACACTTTTGCCTCCTCTAAGCCATGACTGTTTGCTATTCGAGGGGTACATTATCGCGCTTGAACACTTTTTTTGGCTTTCCATGAGCTACAAGAAAAACATTTTCGAGATTGTCAAAAAGCGGTGCCTTGTGCAAGAACCATGCACAAGAATGTCTGGTATTATTCAATTAATGTGGCTACCAGATTAGATGCGTCACAAATTAAAACCGCTGTTTGAAACTGTTCAGCGTTGCACGGGATAGTAATGCCGCCAAATGGTTGAGGAGCCCAGGCATGTCTCATTGCACGGCACCATACTCGGAAATGAACGCCGAGAATGTGTTCGGGTTCCTCCCGAACAATTCGCTCGAGAGCATCTGGCCTCCTTCCTATTCGGGAAGCGCCGAGAGCAATGAGGGTGGTAATGTTGTCGCGCTATATATAACCAATAGCAATATCTGTCATGGTCCTTATTGAATTTTGCCATTCAAGCTCAATGCATTGCCGCATCTTTCTGATGTTCGCACCATACGTCAAGTATACTGTACTGCTACTCTCTCACATATTCTACCTACTGTCTACATATCCATGCCATCAACTATGACACAATTGCTTCATTCAGTAAAATTCATATCTGAGTGGAAAAATCGTACTGCAAGCACATCGCCTGAATCGGAAATCTTTAAATATTATTTAATATGTTAGTACATTAACATTTCTTTTTATTTCCTATCTCCAATGAGCTGTGAAAGATTATCAACGTTTCGAACCTTCGGCCGGCCTCGTTCTTTGACTGTAAATATTAGTCCAGATAATCTCCTTTATTGAGCACCTTGAATGATACCAAAGGATTTATTACGTGTCTGTTTTCATTGCTGTGAAATGATGCCATATTTTTGCTGCCAAAAAATGTTTTCCAATTGCTGTGACTGTAAATTCTTGTATTCAACCCCAGAATAATTCCAAGGTCTATTATGCAGAGTTATTCTGTCTCCATTTCTTAGTCATCCTGTTCTCAGGCATTTCAATTCATGTTCAATAGTATATCTGTTTCAAGTCTCAAATATCGACTTAAAATAATTTCAATCTCATGTAAGACACAAAAAACACATTGAAGTTTTCCAGATTTGTTAATTGGTTCTGATTGCTCAAACAAAGATAAAGATCTCGCTGTAAGCAGCTCAAACTGCCGTGGAACAAAACCATTTGAATTCATAGTTCTTCATCGTATACCGTATTGAACAAATTCTTAATGTTTGGGTACAACAATGCCATCGTTCGTATGAGTTCGTACTAATTTGCTTTCCGGCGCATGTTGTAGCGTGATCTATTTTAAGCCACATTAGGACCGAGCAACTTTATTCAAGGTAGAAAATATTGGCGCGTGGTATGTAATGGAAATCGCAACATAAAATATCAGTGCACCATGAAATACTTGCGCAATATGTCTAAATCAAAAAATGGACTCCCCAGAAATTCATCTCTAATGTTTTCCATATCGGAAGGAATGGACGATACAAAATTGAATCCATACAAAAAAACTATGTCTCCATGGATCAGGGCTGATCTGATTCTTTGTTTATGATTTTGGTTTTCATATATCTGTTATAATCGATTCTGCAGATATTGAAGGAAATCATTCAATAGATTCGTTAACGCATAAAGAGACAATGGTACGATGCACGACAAAACTGAATCCTAACTACAGGGATGATTTTGATGTTCAAATGCATCGAGTTAATTTGGCGTACTTAATTCACACCGGAGATTCGAGACCAGTGGCATAGAAATTTTATAAGGCTCATGATTCGTACAAAGATGGAAAATACGTCGAGTGACCTGATAGCATCAGGCAATCTTAGAATCGAAGAAGATCTCATGTCGTATATGTTATTCAGGCAATTGAACAGAGCACCTTTATTCGCTGTCTCATAGCTCATAATTTCGCTCATAGTGCGGAAAATAGAAAAGAGCTTTGTTGAACCGTAGTGTTGCTACGGTTTTGCCTACACTTGATGGCCACGGATAATGTTTTCGCCCGTCAAATTTTTACGCTAGTACCATCAACTTATGTAGGCTTCATCCTAGCTCCAACTGCTGCAAAATTTCAAATCGAAGTTTCACACCCACCATTTCCACTCAAAAAAGTTAGCAATGTGCCTATAGGGAAGTTTGGTGGCGCCAGATGAGCAATCGATAGATTTGATCTACCAGATTTTCGATACAAAACCGCGTTTTCGGTTTAAAATTTTTTAAGGCTGATTTTTCTTTGAAATTTCAAGTCGTAGAAAATGAGTTCGTTTGACCTTACTGAGTTAAAAGATGACCACAACAGAAAGATAGTACTCTCCACAACTTGTTAGTCGTACCTTCCTGGTGTTATGACTATTTTTCCTCATTAACAAATAATGTGTATGTGCAATGGAATATTTCTTTGCTGAATGCTTGGTAGTGAAAAGATCCAGTCCTTGCTGCTCGTTTGTTTCTATGATCCAAGAAGAAGTATTGGGAAGAACAACTGATATTGCAAGACGAGGAATAAAATTGTCAGGTACTGATAATCAAACATGACGTCTCCTCACAGCTTTGTCGACTGAGAAAATCAATTCGAGATAAGTTATGGTGTTCGCAAGTACAGTACCCTGACAAAAGTTTAAACCACCTATTTGGCATTCATAACCTACCCAATTAAGAAAAATTGTGATTGAATTTTCATTAAAATTTCTTTATTGAATAGTAGCGAAACTGGAGGCATGCTAACAACGAAGTTGACATGGCACGCAAGAAAGGTTAGAAATGTATACCAGAAGGAAAGGCCAAAGCCATACATGATAAGTCATGCATCGGTGTACGAATTTGTGACATTGCTGGAAATTAAATTATGCCCAGAAATACTATTTCTAACGTAATTAGAGGTTTGAGTATTGCCTCAACAATACGCAAGAAGAAGATGGGACGTAAAGCAAAGTTGAGTGAGTGTAGGATGTGTCTGTTCAAGACATATGTATGACAGAATCGCTTTGATGCATTTTTCGAAATACTTGCTTGATTCAAACAAGCTACTTGTGTATCATAACGTGAGCAAACTGGACGACGATACAAACCTAATTTGAAGATGCAAAGCTACTTTGCAATTCAGAAACCGTACTTGTCAACGAAGAATATATCCGTACGGATCGTATGGCCCGGCGCTCATGAGCATTGGAAGCAAGACCAATGGTCCAGAATTATTTCTACAGATGAGTCATCATTTTCTGTCCGTCCCATGAGAAATCGGTTACGATCGCGACGGCATCAAGGGCAGTGTTAGCAACACAATCACACTGTCCATACTTTCGCATCTGGGTATCAGAATGTCAACGTAGAGGGTTGTTTTCCAGCGCATGGACGCACACCGCTGGTTTGCATTGTTGATTCCTTCAATCCACACGTATCGGTCCATTATTGATACCCACATTATTCCATTCATGAATGAGAAAAATGATAGTCCTGCATCGTTTATACTACAAGAAGACAATTGAGGTCCGCACCGTGCGCGGTCATTCGCTATGTATCTGCAAAATATGGAAGTAACATGTATGGCTCGGCCTTCTCAAAGTCCAGATTTAAATTGCATCGAAAACGTATGTGACTTCTAAAGCCATATTTACGGAAGCTTGCAAGCTACCCTACGAACTGTAATGAACTATTCACTACGCTGAGCAACATGTGGCATTCACTCCCGGATTCTTACTTCCATAATTTGACAGCTTCAATACCGAAGCGCCTCAAGATGGTCAAGATGAATAAGGGAAGAAGTACCAAATATTGATAAGGTAGAATTCTAAAATTTTCAATAAATTTACGGGGGCTTTGAGGAGAACTGTAATTGCATTGTTTCTCTGCACCAAACGGTTCTAAACTATTGGTAGAGTACTGTACTATACCTGTCTAGATCCGTTACTATGCTTCATTTGTTCTTCTCATTAAGTAACATATTTCGTGCAATCAGGCATTCGTCATTTAGCAATAGGACTCAGATAATGATGAACTTACGTTAATTGGATCCACTGCCATATTATCAAACATGGGTCAATGATTTAATCTTAAGGACCCCTAATAAATAATGTTTCACGAATCTGCAAGCTTTAAACTAATCCAGAAGGCTATAAATTCCAAATGATGCTCTCAATTTCCACTCATTTTAATAATCCTGTTCGTTAAATCTGATTTCACACATTTGATCATGAATCAAGATAACATCTACACAGTCTTTTCAAGGAAGACGTACGTTCACTCGTGATTTTGATTAAATTAAATGAACAAAGCAGTCGGAAACTATGGTCAGGTGCAAGTCTTGTGACGTAACGTAAGGTCGCCATTTATTTGACGGCTCCTATTGATGCAGCGATAAGATGGAAAATTGGCAAATTGCTATGATTGAGCCTTGCTGCTCAGTCTATGGGAATACAACCTTAGTTGAATATCCCATTCGTGTTAATTGATATGTGCGTAATAGAAGCAAAGCTTCTTGGCAATGTCTCTTGTAATAAAATAATTGCAACATATTTATGACTCTTGTCAATGTAAATATGGCCATTGGACATATGTAATTCTTTTTGGTTATGTTTTACGCGCTAGTTTTCATTACAGACATTTTCTGCTCCGGTAAAATAAATTTTTCATGTTCGTAAAGCACAAATTGATAGCACTGGAATCCGTATTACGCAAAATATCAAGCATGCAGGCGTCTAACGAGCCATTTATCGTGCGGTAGTGTAAATAAACGCTAGTGCTTATCAGAATAGTGATCCAAGTCCGACAATCGCCTTCCTGAAGTCTATAGCTGTAAAATTGATGATTAAAATGATGATTTCTAGTTACATTGTTCTACAAAATAATTTGAAACTCTCAATACTATATATGATTACGTAGTAAATGAAGTAAACTGCTGACAATGCCTAAATCGTCTAAAATGGATAAAATCACAGTAATAGCATTTTAGAGCCATAGTCTGCTAAGTGAAATGTAGTGAGGCAAACGGAATTAATCCTGAGATAGAATTGAAAATGCTAATTCATATGATCACACTCATTTTACTGAACAAAAATTACCGGCAAGTACGTATAAGTGTATTTTGGGTTCATTCTTGTTATTCTCGAAAATCAAAGATAGCTGCGATGTCCAAACAAATATCCTGAATATTACTATCTGCCTATAATTGAAGTCAATAGTCTAAACCAAGCTCATGAATCTGTGATCTATGAGCACAAAGATGAAATAAGTTTCACACCGGTAAGTAATTTATCCACACACCGTAGAGTTAGAAATTTGATTCCGAGTGCACTTTCTTGATTTTAATATTCCACTGCATCTAGTATTATTGTAGTGTAAAGCGCGAGAGAATAAACACCAACACACACTAAACCCAGCTCCGAGGCCACCCGTCAAGGGAGATGATCGCCCGTGAGGGAGTGTGGCGACTTTAGAACCACACAAACAGCACTAAAACCCGCTATAGTATGGGATGTCAGCCCCAAGGTGGGAGCTAGAAGTAGAATAATTCGGCAACGCTGTCAAGTGACCACCTTTGAGGCTTGCTGCGCACGTGTGCACCAAGGATCCCGCAGACTCGACGTGGGGAGCCACCCAAATAGACCGCAGACGGTTGTCGAAGAAAAAAGTATCCCGTTGGGGCTGTAGTTTAGGGCCGAAAACTCCTTGGTTTTACTGGAGGAGTGCCCGGAGTACTTACAGTAGTCCGTACTAAAAAATAAGGCTACCTAAAAGGGATATCAGAAAATAATACAGTACTAAATAGGAACTAAACTGATCGTATACTAAATAGTGCCACCCCAAACGGGATGGGCCGGTCAACCAATGAGGTAACCCGTAAGGAAGCGCTCCTGTAAGGTAGGCACCACTATTCACGATGGTGTCGCCTACCGTTACCCACTCGGGGAATTAAACGAGCTCGGGCACCACGTCACCCCCGAAGGAAGAGGAGAAGCACTTGATAGCCACACCGAAACGATATAACACCTCTGTCTTCGTGGAGCCCGCGTGGGGTCGCTGGCTACTCACTTGGGGTACGCTAACCGGCTGAATGGAAGCATTGTTCGTGGGCGCGGTGGAGCCTGATACGCGCCTCCTGATCGACATATCAGCGACCCTTGTGTGGAGGAAATGTTTCATATCAGGGAAGAGGAGAAATATCGCCCGGAAGGGTTGCGAGGTATCGCGCGAGACGCGGACGTACAGACGAGCAGCTGTATAATGTACATCCGATTTGGGGGGCGTGAGGTGTCGGGGTTTTAAATCTCTTGCAATGCCATTGTACACGGCAGTGTCATCCGTCAGTGGGCTACCCACAATGGTCGACAACACTGATGGCGTACAAGCCCAGCATCAGTGGCAGGGGTACCTGATCTACACCGCTCCGGTGATAACCGGGACCGACCGCGCACCACCTACGAGAGGAACCCTGTACGGGAATGAAGAGTGGAACCCGCACGCCATACTGGCGGAACTGTGCGCGCCTATCGAGATTCCTTACCGAGTAACTTCTGATGAGCGCCGCGATCTCTTCGACGGGCGATACCAGCTTCTCGGCGCCTGGGATGGAGTGTAGTTGAGTGACCAACCTGAAAGGTTCTTTGCCTGCCCAGTGTATCGGACCCCTCACTGGGGAAATAGCCCGTCGTGTCCCGCTTCACGGATGAGGAAGGGTTCGTTTTCGGGCGAGGTGCCTACCCCCCGAAAATTGCAGAGACATGGAAGCGGCGTGAAAGGGTCGTCATCAACGCCAAAGAACTTCGCTGACCCCGACGGAATATGGGCTTGAACCAGGTGAAGGTGATGTATCTCAAGCTAATATGCTTGCGGAAGGCGCGTTTTACGACGTCGTTGGAGGATTCCTATGGGGTGATGGCGCAGGCGTTCAACCCCTATGAGGAACTGGGTTGCGCTACTTGGTTCGTCCGCGCCCAAGCGGAGGAGGCGCACTTGCACAGATTGGCGGCGTGGTGGGCGCACACAGAAGGCGATAAGCCCATATCCCTCGGATGTGTGCCGATCGAGGAGGCCCTGAACTTGGGCCCGTAGTACCCGTGCAACTTTAGGTTCGCTCTCCACAATCGCTGGGAATCATGCCCCGATGAGGAAGAGGAGCTGTACGCGAAGCACCTGGAGAACATCCGGCACTGCTTGCGCATGACATCCCATAGCGGGTACCCTGTGGACTACCACAACAAGGAGTTTGTTCTTGTCAGAGAGCGCCGAAGTGGGTCGGTACGTCGTTGTCCCTCCAGGATGGCCGTATCACTTCAGCCCCCCGAACGGGTTCATCTTTTATGCGCTGCCGCCGGTCGTTACATTTTACGCCCACCTGCTTACCCGGTAAGGAGTTATCGAACACCGTGTCTGGTCGGTTCTAATCGCCGAGCGGGTTTCAATCTTGGCCGCAGCTTGGCACCGCCAGGTGTTTTCTCGCATGAGGTTGTGGTGACTGCCAAAGTATATGCGCACCGCCGCGCCTGCGATGAGCGGTGATGCGCTACGAGGCTGGTAGGGAACGAGAATAGCTCGCGGAGTTCCTTGCCCTCATGAGGATTATGGAGGCGCTTATTCGTGACAAGTACTGCGGCCGGTAGGATGCGGTGGATCAGGTGTTCCGACAAGCCCCGAGGGGTGACATCCCAAAGGGGTTCGACGGCGGCTGTTACGGGAAGGGGGTTGACTTTCTGCTGTTCTTCTGGTTCGAGGACCCAGAGTTCACTTCGCGTAAGGAGTGGGAGCACTACCAGGCGCATCTCACGCGACTGCCAGATGGCCACCCGGTCGGGCAAGATTGGGCAAGCCCATATGAGGACGAATCTTATCTCGACGTAGTGAACGGGTTACACACGACCGTGCAAGCGCCACCCTTCGGGGGAGTTCACTCGAGCGAGAGGGCGGAAGGGGACGACCCGTTCGGAGGGGAGGTGTTTAAACCGCTGCGCGTCATCCCCCCGGACTGCGCGGAGGTTGATCTCCCGCAGAAGTGCCGCAAGGTCAGCCGGATGCTCGTCGTTACCCCGTCGGGCTCGTCCTGTTGGGGCGGAGACCGTAACGGAGGTCGTTGAAAGCAGAGAAATCCTCGGAGTCACTGCGAGTCCGTCATTCGAAACGGATTCAAGCAGCCCAAAGCAGAAGCAGAAAAGCTGGCTGTAGCCATCGTTCTTAACGCAGGTGCGAAAATAATTTCTAAAAGCAAAAGGTCGAAAGTTTACTCGAGGTGAGCTAATTGCCCCTTATCTCACCTACAACTACCTTCTTATCTACTTTGAAGCTAAAAATATCGGACCGTTTGCGAAGCTATCTAAGCTTCTGAGCCCCAGAATTATTTCGTATGGTCAATTCGCAGAGATATTAATTACTTTTGGAATTTTCTTCTGCAATTTCCATTCCCATCATTGTAGCAACTGAAAAATCATCTTAACAACACCAGCATACTTCTGAGGGCGACCTCGACGTTAATAGTCTTGAGCGCTCGAACCATGCGTTCGCTTCGGCTCCACAGGGGTTAGCCCGCTACTTTCAATTGGCTAAGAGTAGCAGTACATAGCGGCGCAGTAGCCGGGTAAAGGATCGCCATATTGAGTGACGCTCGAAACTTTGGCAGCGGGGACCGTCAGGAAATCGCGGGTTTGACTCGCTGTGTAGTCGACTGCGCTAGCCGGGCCTGCTAATTTTTTCCACTCGGCGTAGGTCGTTCCACCGCAGACCTCCGATCCTGTCGTGTTGGGTAGCAGGTTCCGGCCGGCATTCAATTTTTGCTCAAGTGAACGTTCACATTAAATCTTGATTTCTGCTTTCTATTTAATCACCTTTTCTTATTTCTTTAACCAACATTGCTTAATATCAGCAACTATCGTTAACTGTTAATTCCAATACGAGTAAATGCTCAATTTCGATCAGTCTTGCTCTCATTGAAGTTCCGAATCAGGGCCCGCAATATTCGAGCCCAGTACGAAAGCTTATTGTGGAGTGACGGCGGGGCCACGAAATTTCCGGTCGATTATGAATCCTGCGAAGGCGTTGGGGATGAAGTATCTCGTGTACAGAAACTGCAACAGTGCGTTCAAGTCCAAGTGTGGCTTGTTGCCGACCTAAGAGCGAGGGTTGAGCGCAACCGTGATTCGAACCAACGTTGGAAACAGGCGAACAAAGCAGGAGGATCTCGTAAAAAATGTTTCGAGAGCGTGAAAGGGGGATCATCGTCGAACTTGTTCGTCGAAAAAAGTGGAAAAAGCGGCTGCATGTGCCCCGCTACCGAATTCATCTAACGAGGGGAGTTCCTCTTCGACATTGTTCCGGAAATCCTACGCAGAACACGTAGTGAGAATCGAGAGAGAGATGGACGCGGAAGATGTGGGTTTCGCGAAGCCATCTTGCGGTGATAAACTGATTGCTGCGAGGACCCGCGCCTATGAACAATATGACATGAATTCTGTGGCAACTATTGATTCTACCATCAAGAAACCTCAAGACTCTCGCCGCTTGGCTCGTCATCGAAAGAAGGCTCGTAAGTTAGCTTTGAAAGAGCAGATCCGCAAATATGCATTCAGGAATCGTGTATCCGACCCTTTGTCCGAAAAAGAGCGTCAGTAAGATTTTTATCTCACCGAATCTATCAGCCATCGCTACAATCGTGGTTTTTGAGTATCTTGAACCTCACTATAGTGTTTGCACGATCGTACTTGGCCCGGAGAGCTATTGGAGGCGGATTGCGATGACGCAAAGTACCTGCTCGGCGCTTATTGGCTATACCGTATCGGGCAAATAACTCATCGTTATTGTGTGCTTCGACACGTTTTGTCATTCTGTCCATCCATTAGTTTCTTCATAACCCTTTCTCACCTTGCGGCGTTCTGGCGATATTGCGAATGTTCGCGGTATGCTCATCTTTCGGTCGACACTGATTCCATTCTAAGTTATTGCAATACCACGAACGAACGTTCGATTCGGCTGCTACGCGTCGCTTCCTTCCCGCTTCGGGGTTAGATTTCATCATCATCTCCCACCATTTCTACTTCTCGCACATGCGTTCCGGGTTACATTACTATCCATACAAGGTTGTTCAAGTTCTTTCGTGGTTATGCACTAGCTTCAGATCGGATCAACTTGCATTTCACTGGGCATTTTGGTTGTCGTTGAGCGCTTTCCTGCTCGTCAGTGCATCATTGATGGCAACATCGATTATGCTGATCTCTTGAACTGGGCAGATCACTATGATATCAACAAACAAGGTTCCTTCTTATCTTCTTCAGATGCTGATCGATTATCGCGTGCGCTCGGATCGTCTTCTTCAGCATCTCGCAATTTGAAAGATGCCGTCAGCGCGGTCACCAAGAATACGAAACCCGAATGGAATGTAGCGGCAATTGTTTGTGGTGATAGATCTTCGGGCTTGGAAGCGAGCGTATTTTATGGATCCGGTTCTATCGACGGTTCAATGAGCTCATTCTGGGCTCTCGAATGGGATTCTCTATCCCTCTCTTGGAAGTCTGCAGACCACACCGTTTTCATTTCATGTTCTTATAAGCCATTAACCAAAAGCGCACGGCTGCTCCGTGATCGTGGGTTGGCACCATACCGGTTGTACATCGACACGAACCACTGTTCCGAGGAGATAAGTATCTCTACTCTCAAGGAATCGCAGAAGAGTCAGTTGCTGAAAAATGGAGGATACAGCCTATAGATAGGTGGCACGAGGGCACCTGCCTATAATGCGAACCTTTCAACATACTTCATCCGCCGTTTCGGTAAGACGCTATACTGTGGTGACCCCGGTCAACTTAGCGTTTCCAGCGCCATCTGTAATGCCTTCTTTCGACTTCTCGGTAAGGAACTGGCTTTTAATCTAGCCATTAATCTTCCTGCGAGCATTGCAGGCCTCTTACTCTCAAACGCAAGCTGCTCTCTATGCCTCGTGGTGATTAATTAAAACTCTCGTGAAGCATTGATTTGTTGGTATCTCTGAAACCACAGGATTATTTTGCGGAACCATTAATTGTGGCGGGTTTTCTTAGGATGCACAGAGTTGCGATTTTCATGCCTCGATGATGTCATCAAATTCTGACGAATTGATGTGATATTATATCCCGTCATTACGCCGTCGATTACCACCACTAATCTGCCTCTTCTCAGATTCAGTGTATCACGATCAATTCGATTATTCAATACCCTGTCATTTGAATACTTATATAAGCCAACAATTCCAATCGCCCTCTCTTTGCTCAACCTTGCAACCCGTTTTGCACGAACGCTCGGCAATTCTATTCTCTACCATGTAGTCACCACCGACTGTTGACCTTGAAGTTAAAGCGGAAACAATTCAAGATCCTTCTGTGTCTCAGACTCCTCTGTCTCCACGGGACAGCGACGCCACCTTACCTGAGAGTGAGTTAACTCTTCTTTCCCACTAAATTTCGTCTAACCCTGACGATTTCACTTTCCTTCTCAAAGGTGTTATTGAAGTGCCCTTGGATACTGCGGCTGTTGTCGCATCCTCGCCCTACAATGCTCAAGAAGCCGGACCCAATAATCGATTGATTTATTTCCCGTTTTTCCTTCAGCTTCTAGACCGCGTGATATGTTATTCAATTGTGATTTTCTTGAGGAGCATTCGCTATGATTGCGTTCGAACGAAAGCTCATGTTATGATCCGGGCTATCCCTAAACTCATCGTGTCCTGTCCTACAGTGGCTGAATATTTGCAGGAGAATGAACATACGGGGCCTCCGTTGTTTGTCATGATGCTTGACATGGCTGCTAACATATGCCAGACCCCGGAGGCTTTTCACCGAAAAGAATACATAGAGGCTGTCTTCAAGAGGATTATAGATGATGTCAGTCCTCATTATGCAGCTGGTCCAATCGACATCCGTCTGCATTTGCTCCTCCGATATACTCTTCAGTTTGGTATCTATCTGAGAATAGTCGCCGATCGACTCCTTCCATTATTGCTTTGGGATTAATAAAGATGACTTGTCAGGTTGGATAACTGTATTTTGCCCTGGAAGCATTCCATCCGTAGAGGTAGTAATCCCAATGTTCTTCTTCCTGATTCCTGGTTCTTTTGTTGATTACATTTTGGTCTGCTGTACTGTTGGAGTTAGGGGAGAGCCGGTTGACCACGAACCCAACACTACATATGCTTAACTTCAAACTGATTACTATATCTTCTTCTTTACATCTACCTTTCCAACTCCATGTCAATGCGGGGATGGTTAATTTGGCTTACTGACTGCGCTTAAGCTTCCTACTCGAATATCTCAGGTCTTTAATGGATCCATATTGAGTCTGTAGTCTCAGCACTTGATCCCTACTGTGTACAGTCCCATGGAACATCGCGTCATCTATGGATTCCGGGACATATACGTCGGAGGGCACGCGCTCAGCTTCGTTTTCGCATGTGCGACTTCCAGTTGATGATCCCGCTCCCCCGGAACATTGACGTTTTTGGAGCGGTTCGTCTTCCAATCGATGTCTTTTTCCTGCGCAGCTAGGGCATAGTATGTAACTGCCCGCCCCCGTCATATATATGCGACCTCCGGAATCTCCGCACACACTGCACCTGTACTGGTGATATCGCACTGAAGAACGGGGAGTTTTCCTGATTTGTATCGGGATACATCATCCTTGCTGTGAAAGACTGCGCTTCCGAGTCGCTTTCTCTTGTGCCGGAGTCCACTCTGTTTCCATTTGATTTTCCTCCATTATTTCCTTGTCTGGGCCGTGTTATGCGGGATTCTTCTCGGCCTCGAGCCTTTTAGGTTCACACGTTGCAAACCGGATTCGTTCCTGAAACTTTGTAAGAGTCTTTGATCTTCCATTTTCTGCAACTCGTGCACCTTTTTGATATCCGTTCAGGGAGAGGAGGTGGATCTTCTGACCTTGCTTTCCATTCTCCAGAGCTCATGATGACTTACTATTCGTGGGATTTTCGGATGGCCGCTCGACTTATAGGTCTATTCCCTTCCTTTCTATTGTTGGTTATCGTCAACTGTAAGGTGATCGCGTGACTCATGATTGGTGTCGTTGATTTGTACCTGTGAGAGTGTTGAATATCTGCGGTATCTGTCGTTCATTCGGACTTCTCATCACTCTAGATCAGCTCACGTGATCGTGCAATCCTTGTTACTATCGTGCTCATCACTTCCCTTACGGAATTCGGCAATCTTCATCCTCATCACGCCCGGTCGCAGTGGACGACTTTCTACGTTCGTACAGGACATTCATGGCAGAGGAATACGTAGGTATCGGACCGAGCTGCCCAGTTTGGTTTAGTACTCGGACGTGCTGGCGCAGAGCCCGTCTGTTTGATTGCGGAAGAATAATCGGAGACTGATGAGTGACTGATTTTAATCTCATTAGAACATACTGTGTTGCGCTTGTGTCACCTTCCTCAAGGTCATACACGCACTGCCGGGACACTCGAGATATTCTTTGACTTCCTAATCTTGGTCGCCGATATCCTTATGGAGCGGTCACCATCGACAGTTGGGCACCAGTGCAGATCAGGCCTCATCGTTCTCTCGAATCTTGTTCATGAAACCGGATCACCTTGTCTGATTCCACCTTAGCTCGTGAGATGATGATAATCATTTTTCTGGCTACAACTGACTCGAATGTTCGTCGCACACTGTTTGACTTCTAAAACTATGTTTTTGTATTTTTCGCAGGTCTTGCCTTGTGTACCATATACAAGAACCTATTTTTCTAGCAAGCGGTTATGCATGCGGTTGTTTCTGGGCCGGGCTAACAATACTTTGCTTCTCCATCTGTGTTTTCCTCATCTCTCTCTAAATACGGACTTATGCGCCTAAAATGAACTGGTTTACTTGACTTCTTTCCTTGAGCGTTTCCCAATCCATAACTTGGTTGTTCTGCAGATATCACCCTACAAGGCCCTAGCTACGTTCGGGCTTCAAACTTTGATCCTTCGGGTTGCTTGTCGCGTCTTAACAACACCTTATCACCAATCTGTTAGCGCTGTTCCTATCGAATGGCGAGCGAGACTAAGCTATAGGCACGATTTATTAAAGCCATCGCCAGCTCGAAAGGGCGAGCAATACTCAGTACTTCTGTACCAGTGATTGCGTCATAGGTTCTACTGCAAACCTTGGCTTAAGCCCGAAAAATATTTCGATGGATGCTATTGCATCCGGTCCTGGTCTACGCCTACATTCATAACGCACACTCGCAAACGATGCATCCCACTCTTTTGATTCGCTTCGAGTAACTTTCTGTAACGCTTTCTTCAAGGTTCCGACCATGCGTTCGACGACCCCATTTCCTTGAGGTTTATACGTCTATGTGAACTTCTACTGGATATTGAATCGGCGTGCGAAATCTTGTACCGCCGTGGAATCAAATTTCAGGTCATTGTCACTCAGGATGTACTGTGGAGGACCGAACGTCATGATTATTTCCTTCTTGACGAATGCCATCACGCCAGCGAATTGCAAAAATTAGTTGGTATCGCCCATGCTACTGGCCATTTCGACATCTGTTCGACTGCTAGTATCAAAAATTGATTTCCAGCATTCGTTCGAGGGACGTTCCGGAGAAGTCTATGCACCATGCATGAAATAATCCGCTGAGTGGAATCTTACCTGTCAATTCCCTTCGATTATCTGGTTCAGTCTTCTGACAGACGTCACAGCTCTTCACGAAGCTCACAAGCTCTTGTCGCATATTGAACCACCAGAATCGATCATCAAAGTCCCTACATCGGACTTCATCGTGCAGTCCTTTCAGAATAATTTCCCTCCTTTCTATATGAGGTACAAATCAGATACCGTACTTAGTACAACGGAACAATCGTTCATCACGAACTAAAAAGTCTTTCGCTTTCCTTTTCAACTCCAAAGTCATCGAAATCGATTCATCGATCACCGTTAGATTATTCAAATAATGTCCAATAGCCTTAAGGTTTGCTTCAAATGGTTGATCATCATCAATCAACGACAGGTTCACCGGTCGGGATAGAAAGTCGGTGCAGGCGTTATCATGTTCTGCTCGATAACAATTTCGAAGTCACATTCAGCGAGTAATATGAACCAACGTGCGATCTTTCCTTGAGGATCTTTCATATTGAAAGCATATTTCAGTGCTTGGTGATCGTTGTACAGTTTGAACCTGTTCGATATTAAGTAATAGCGAATTTTTTCAATGCGAAAATAACGCCGAATGCTTCTCTTTCAAACGCAGATTAATTCGATTCCACAGAAGACAGGGCTCAGCTCGCATAATTTATCCGATGATCTCGACCGTTCTCATCAGCTTGGGATAGGACAGCACTAAATGCTTTGCTCGATGCATCGGTACATACAACGAATGGCTTTTCATAATCCTGATACGCATGAACTGGAGCTGAGGTTAATCTCATTTTCAGTTCTTCAAACGCAGTCTGCATGCCTTCAGACCAAACAAATTTGACATTATCCGACGTTTTCTCATTTAATGGCTTTGCAACCCTTGCAAATCCTAGTATGAAACGGCGGTAATATGAAGCGAGCCCAAGGAACGATCGAAGTTCTTTTCGTGTAGTAGGCGGTATCGCATCTCCCACCTTTCCCACCTTCTGTTCGTCAAAATCAACGCCATTTTTATCCACGATATGTCCTAAGAATTCCAAACTTGGCTGCATGAAAGAACATTTCTTGATCCTCAGCCTCAACCCATTGTTCTTCAGGATGGTGAATACATTCTCCAAATGAATCGCATTTTCCTCGGTATTTTACAAGAATATGA
>JAAUYH010003340.1_pt1 | contig 23345 bp, 22 predicted proteins | sample 7278061 | NCBI WGS metagenome assembly JAAUYH01 (sample SAMN14350203, study PRJNA611818) | marine sediment metagenome | isolation source: surface marine sediment (0.6m) | place: French Polynesia: Moorea | collected 2018-08 | reverse complement strand
TCATACCGAATCCGCATCTCAAAACCCCTTTTTCTTTGTTCCTGATAAAATCCTTCTGTCCTCTGTCTTGTCTAATTTTTAAGTGGGGTATCTAAATCGGATTCGGTATTAGTTTAAAACCTCCTAAAAGATATTAATTTAAAAATTTTAAATAACCTACTGTTTTGCCGAATTAACTATTTTGAACTCTACCCGTCGATTCTGTTTCCAAGCTTTCGAGTTTGAACCTTGCATAGCTGGGCTCTTTTCTCCATAGCTTGTTGTCGAGAGCATTTGAGGATTTACTCCTTGAGCTACTAAAAACTCTTTGACCGCTTGAGCGCGCATTTGACCTAAGTTGAAATTGTATTCCTCGGTTCCTCTTTCGTCAGTGTAACCTGATATTTGGATAGACAATTTCCCATTATTCTTCATCGACTTAGCCATTTGAAGTAGCTGTTCTTGAGCCTTAGCTGTGAGACCATAACTATCAAATTTGAAATAAACTTTCTCTAAATTAGCTCTTAAGTCAGATTCTTCTCTAGCCGCTACCAGGGTCGACTCCTCTGTTGGTTTGGTTCCGTTGATAGTTTCTGTTGGCAGTGACTTAGTTGAAGTTGCGCTCTGTGTTGATTTAACTTGAGTCTGTTGAGGAGCTGTTGCACTCTGTGTTGATGACGCAATCGGAGTTGACCCTGGATTTTGTGATTGTTTCTTTTCTGTCATGCATCCAGCAACTAAAACCGCTAATACTGGAATCAATAACGAATGTTGAACAGCTGATTTAATGGAAATCCTTTTCATATCAAAATTAGTAACTAAAATAAAAACTATATTTATTGTTCCCATTTGAAATATATAGCTAACACATTTTATGATTTTTAGATCTAAATATCAGAATCGATTAAACAAAGCTTTTATAAACTAATTTAACTTCCTTGGTAGTAATCTCATTGGCTCCACTACTTTTACTGATGCATTTCTATGTGCAACTTGATGGAGATGTTTAGATAGTGATCGCCCACCAGGTCGAGTGTTATGTAAGGCTTTTTCTTCTGGAGTACGATTTTTCGCAAAGGTTAATTTTTCTGCTATTTTTAAGACGAGATCGCGCAGTGCCTCGCTTTGCGAAACCTCAAAGAGATCCGCTTTGCGGTGCTTATTCTTCCTATGTTTCAATTACCTGGGGAATATATTGGCTTAATAGATTGGAATAGGAAGTGGCATCAAAAGTAATGGTCATTTTTCCACTTAAAATTTGTCAAAAAATAAATGACCCTTTGTACTCTTTTATTTTGAGAGTAAAATTACAAATCGCAAATTGTGCTTTGGATCTTTTCAACTATGAGGCGATTAAATTCTGTAATAGAAATTAATTTATCTCTAGGCATAACTGAATGATAGTTAAGATCGAAGAATATGATTGCTTTTTCTAATTATCTATGGTTGAACCAATTACTTTAATTGCTACTTGGGGTCTGACAAGCACAGCTAAATTTCTTTATAAGTCAGTCTTAAATGAGTTAAACAAAGATACAACCAAAGCTGGCTGACGGACAGAAGTGCTTGAAAGCGAGATAGAGCAACAACATTAATAGAAAAAGGGAGACTGTTCATGGGAAGCTGAAAATGCATTTTTTTAGACTCTAAATCTGGTGCTTTTAAATTAGAGGAATCTCGAATTCGTTCTGCCAAAGCACTAGAACGTTTATATTTAGTGGTAGCATTAGCTCTTCTGTTTGCTACTACTCAAGGAATGGCTGTGCAAATTCAAGGTCTCAGAACTCAAGTAGACGCACATTGGAAGCGTGGTCTAAGCTATCTTAAAATCGGTTTACGATGGCTCAAAGGAGTTCTCAATAAAGGTCGCACTTTGTTCTCTCCTATTCCTTTGCTTACTCAAGACCCTCAACCTTGTTTTGCCTCCAAGAAAGCTAAAAAACAATACTATGAGGCTATTTGGTTCTCTCGAATTCAAGATTTGAAATGTCGCGCCTGATTAGGCTTTACTGAAATATGTCAGGCAGTCAGCTAAAAACCTTACCTTAATGTATTTATCTGTATTGTATGCGATCGCGATAAATATATTCATAGAAAATAATTTTATTGCACTACATCTATTACTAGCAAAATTATCTGTGTTTATCTGTGGACAATATTAAAATCTTAAAAATTAAAATAATCAAAGAATATTGACAATTTTCTGTATTTAATTATTGTTGGGTTTTTCTATGTGCAACCCAACCTACTTATTACTACTTATGACTATAGTGTTATCGGTCAGAGAGTTATAAAATTTGATAGTTTTGAGATTCTTGTAAAAAATTTTCTAGCCAATATTTTAAATAATAAGTCGCATAACAATCATCTTCGTTGTAACTAAGAATAGCATCTAATAAAGAACTATCTTGTGTTCTGAGCCAATTATCATACCAACAAACACATTGATCGCCACCAGCTTTTGCTTCACGCCACTCGAAACCAAGCCAATTTGCCAAAGATTTTAAAGAATAACTTTCTACGGGAAGAATAACCGAACGAGTGACCCAATGATGAATATCTACACAACGATTTAATAGGGCTTTTGTTTCTCTGTATGGTGTATTATATAAACCTGCAAGTCTTTTAATCGTATCTATTTCATAATCAGAAAAGTGAAAAATTGGCACATTAGGATGAGCCATCACAAACTCTAAAAATTCTTGCCAAATCTTTTCTTCTTGCTCAACATTCTCTGCTAAAAAAGGATAAAATTCTTCAGTATTATTAACCCTATCTATGGCAAGAATTCCCAATAAATAGTCAAGATTGCGATCAGGTTCAGCTTCAATATCAAAATAGAATTCGATCGCGTGACGGGGAAGATTGTGATTGTCCTGTATATTATAGTTAGTTTTAATTAAGGGTGTTTCTAATAATAAAGAACGAGCCTGTTGTTGCAGTTGGCTCGCAATCTCTTTACCAATTTTTTCCGCCATTTGGCTTTGGTTAGCCGCCGCGATAGATTCTAAACTATCTAATCCCAGCTCTAACAAAGATTCGTAACGTTTGGGAGTAATTCCTGGAACTAAAGATAGATGTTGCTGTGATTTAGCATGATTGTGACAGTAACCATGCCAATGACATAAACTACAGCGCTGACGAGAAATAAAGACTTCTGGGGTTTGTTTGGTGACTAACATCTCGATACAATCATTCACGATGTTGTACATCCTGGGCAGCCAATATTCTAAATTAATTTGATAATCATTTTGTTGGCGGAGAATTAATGTCGATTGAGGCGGTAACTCTCCAGTAATTGCCGCTACTATTTGAGCATGATAGGCAGCTATTAATTTATACTCTGGTTTAGGACGACGACCTAATTTAATATTTACAGGAATATAGGTCCAGTCACCAAAAATAGATTTGCCTGGTTGTTTAATTAATAATGTTGGGTCGGCAATTAAGGTAATATCTTCTGAAGTGAAGGTAGGATCAATTCCATCGGGAAGTTCAATTTCCGAATTAACTAAACTAGCTTGCCAATCTGATAGATCGATATGTAGTTTGCCATTATAAATACATTCAACCCCTTGGCTCATTAAATCAAAAGTTTGCCGCGATCGCAATAACCAATCTTTTTTCTTCGCTTCTGGTTGGTGATAAACTAAAGATCGCTCTTCAAGCACTGTATCTATATGAAGTTTATTTTCTCGTTTTAGTTTGAGCAGAAATTCTTTAGTCGGCTCTCTATATTGATAAGATCCATATACTTCGAGGAAGGTACGACGGCGACAACGCTTGTAGTTTAGTAATAGTTCGTCAGTTAACAGCATTACATAGGGATTGGGGTTTAGGTTTTAGGAGTTAGGTGTTTAGGTATTAGTAGGTATGAGAGAGTCTAGATGATTTTTAACACATAATTAATGATTACTGTTTACTATTAACTGAATATGAGCGATCGCTTAAGAATCACGATAGAAGAACAACGCCAGCAATTTCCAGGTTTGCTCAATAAAACCTATTTTAACTTTGGTGGACAAGGAACGATGTCAGATGGAGTCCTGAATACAATCATTGAGGCTCATAAATTTATGCAACAAGCTGGTCCCTTTTCGATAGAAGTTAATGATTGGATACAGAAACAAGTTGCTTTAACCAGAAAGGCGATCGCAAATGAATTAGGAACTACTGCTAATAGGATTACTCTGACAGAAAATGTTACTGTTGGTTGCAACATTCCTCTTTGGGGTATGGATTGGCAACCAGGAGATAGTATTTTAATGACCGACTGCGAACATCATGGTATTATTGCTACTGTTGAAGAAATTGCCCGTCGTTTTCAGTTAGAAGTCGAAATTTGCCCTATTGCGCAAACTCTTAACCAAGGAGATCCCACAGAATTAATTAAAGAATATTTAACGCCTCAAACTCGTTTAGTCGTTATCTCCCATTTACTTTGGAATACAGGACAATTGTTACCCCTCAAAGAAATAGTTACCGCTTGTCACAATTACAACCAGAGTAGACAACAAATTCAAGTTTTAGTTGATGCAGCGCAATCTGTCGGCTCATTACCGCTAAATTTACCTGAGTCAGAAGTGGATTACTATGCTTTTACTGGTCATAAATGGTTATGCGGCCCTGCAGGTGTGGGAGGATTATATATTAGCGAACCTGCCTTCACGACACTCAATCCTACTTTTATTGGTTGGCGAAGCATTGAAACCGATATCAAAGGACAACCTCAAGCCTGGAAAACTAACGGTAAAAAATTTGAAATTGCCACTTCGGCTTATCCAGAGTATATAGGATTAAGAGAAGCTATCGCAGTTCAGCACCAATGGGACGATACCACAGCGAGATATCAAAGAATCTGTCAATTAAGTCAGTATTTATGGTCAAAATTACAGGAAATAGATGGTCTTATTTGTTTAAAAAACTCTCCGCCAGAAGCAGGTTTAGTTTCGTTCTATCTAGAAAATCAAGATAGCAATAGCGTAGTCGAAAATCTCGAACAACAGGGCTTTCTGCTGAGAACTCTGGCAAATCCTTATTGTATTCGAGCTTGTGTTCATTATCTGACTTTAGAAACAGAAATTGACAATTTAGTTACTGCCTTAAAACTAATGATTGCTAAGGGATAAGAATTAAAGCACAGATTTTTTTTTATCTTGAAACAAGAATTTTGACTTAATTAAAAAAGCGATCATGCGATCGCTCTTCAAGATATGGGCCGAGTTGGATTTGAACCAACGTAGGCGTAGCCAGCGGATTTACAGTCCGCCCCCATTAACCACTCGGGCATCGACCCCTTTGTTTCCACGATTACTAATCGTATCACAGATTTTCTTGATTGCAACAAAATAGAGAATTTTCTTGCTGTGGAATATTATCCACGGATAAGCATGAGCTTTAAATAAATAAGAGAATTAAATTATGCTGAGAGCTTAGGTGTTTTTTTGAAATAGGTATACCAGGCTTTGAGCGGATTTATCAGTCCCTTTAGGGGCGCATCGTGATGCTCCCCCAAGCCAGTGGTATGTTCTCGATCAGAAATCACCTTAAGGCTTCAAGCTGGTCACATAGTATAGGCAGATTGTAAAGCCCAAATAATAAGTACTGTGATACTACCAAAGACCAAAACGGCAGAGATAGCAATCAGCTTGGGGCTATCTGCCCCTTTAAATTTCATGATTCCGCGGTTTAAATCTGACATACCAAATTCTCTCTCTAGATTAAATTACCTTGCTGTAAGAGTTAATGGACAAAAGGCGATCGTAAATCATACGCTAATGGTTGATTTACGATGTCATTATACTTGGAATACTCTTTGATGTCAGTGAGCAAAAGATTTATTTCAAGATCAAAATTAACATTAAATATTAAATATTTATTATCAAATATACTGATCATTTAAATATCTAATTTCTAACTTATAATTTTTAATTGTTAACTTGCGCTAGCCATTGCTCATATCTAGCTAACCACGATCGCGTGACAGATTGTAATTGAGTTCTTTCTAATTCGTTAAGTCCCTGAGGATCGAAACGATAGCGATAATAGAGTTGGACAATGACTTGTAAATCAGTGATTGGATCAGAGGGAGTTTGCTGATCTTCTTGTAATCTTGCTAGCCAAGCGTACCAAGTTTCACTAGGGTTACGGATGATCTGGGATTTTTTTAAAGCTGTTTCTATTAAATAAATTTCTGAATCTATTCCTAAACGCCGATCTTCATTACTCATTACTTTAGAAAATTCATATTATTTACTAATAATTTTGTTGCTTCTTCTGCCGGTAAAGGTTTACTAAATAAATAGCCTTGAATATATTCACAACCTAGATTTTTCAACAGATCTTTTAATTCTTCTGTCTCTACTCCTTCAGCTACAATATTAAGATTTAGTCCCTGTCCTAGGGTAATAACCGCATCGATAATTGCGATATCTTGAGAAGAATGATTTAAATCTTGAATAAAAGAACGATCTATTTTTAAGGTACAGAAAGGAAATTGTTTGAGATATCCTAACGAAGAATAACCAGTACCAAAATCGTCCATAGATAGAGAAATTCCTAGCTCATAAAGTTCTTTAAGAATAGCTTTAGCCGATTCTGTATCCTGCATCGTGATACTCTCAGTAATCTCTAACTCTAAATAATCTGGTGCCAATTTAGTTTGCCGCAAAACATTAGTAATCATAAATACTAAATCTGTATGTTGAAACTGGCGCACTGATAAATTAACTGACATCTTAATCGGAGATAATCCCATTTCTTGCCAAGCTTTATTTTGAGCGCATGCCGTTTTCAATACCCATTCACCAATGGGAATAATTTCGCCATTTTTTTCTGCTAAAGGAATAAATATATTGGGAGAAACCATTCCCTCTTGTGGATTATTCCAACGTAAAAGTGCTTCCATTTTAGCAATTTTACCCGTAAAAATATTAACTATTGGTTGATAATAAAGTACAAATTCATGGTTTTTTAAAGCAGAATGTAATGAATTTTCTAAGATCAATAATTTTTGAGCTTGAGAATTAAGAGTCGAATCGTAATATTGATAAGTATTGCTACCAATTTGTTTAGCTTGAGATAAAGCTGCATCCGCATTTTTTAATAAAGTTTCCGCATCTTGACCATGTTCGGGATAAGTGGCGATACCAACACTGCCAGTAATGTGAATTTGTTTATTGTCAATTTGAAAAGGATATTTTAATACTTCTAAAATTCTTTTGGCGATCACGCTGGCAACTTCTAGATCCTTAATTTGAGGCAATAACAGAGTAAATTCATCATTTCCCCAACGAGTGATTAAATCTTTTCCTTGAAGGCAATTTTTTAGCCGTTGCACCACTGACTGTAACAAGCGATCGCCGATTTGATGACCTAAAGTATCATTGATAATTTTAAAGCGATCTAAATCGACAAACATTACCGCTAGCAAATGGGAATTAAATTCAGCTTTAGTGATAGCCTCAGATAGTTGGCATTTTAAAATAGTGCGTTTGGGTAATTGGGTCAGAGTATCGTGGAGCGCTTTCTGGCGAGCGATCGCTTTAGCCTGTTCTTTTTCGGTTACATCTCGAAATCCCCAAACTCGACCCACTACTTCCCCTTCTAACTTTTGAGTTTGAAAATAGGATTCTAATATTTTGCCATTATTTAATTTTAAAAGCTGATATTTTTGAGCATTAGATTGGAAGTTTTCTGCTTTTAAATTGCACACAAAAGGTTCAGCAAGCTTGTTATAAATTAAAGCTAAAATTTGGTTACTGTCTCCGGCAATAGAATCTGGGTGAATTTGCCAAAGGGAGAGAAATTGTTGATTAAAAATAACTACAGTACCTTGATTATCTAAAACCAAAATGCCATCATCAGCAGCTTCAAAAGTTGCTCGCAAAAGATCGAGAGATTTTGATAATTTCTCATTAGTTTGCTTCAATAAAATATTTTGCTCAACTAATTGTGTTTCCTGTCGGTAACGCCGTAAAGCTTCTTTGACAGTTAAAATTAAATCGGTTTCGTCCCAAGGTTTAGTGATATAGCGATAAAGAGCCGCCTCATTAACTATATTGCCAATAGAATTCGCTCTAGCTTGACCTGTTAAAAGTATCTTGAGAGTTTTAGGATAGGAAACATGAAGTTGAATTAAAAATTCATCTCCCGACATTCCTGGCATCATTTGGTCAGAAATAACTAAAGCAATACTTATTCCTTCTGCTTCTAATTCTGCACAAAGAGCCAGTGCTTCGTAACCGTTAGAAGCTAATTCAATGTCATAATCATTACCAAGACTTCGTTTTAGTTGTTCTCCTAAACTACAGAGAATAATGTCTTCGTCATCGACACAAATAATTGCAAATCTACTCATTTTTTTATTTTCTTATATATTTAAGTTATTGATTAAAAAATTTACTGTCTGTAAGGTAAACAATCCCTAGTCTGAACTCAATTAATTTATAAAAAGTTAATTTTGTGCACCTTACTTAAATAGTGTTAATTGATTGGCAGTAATAATAATTTGTGATAATTCTTCTTCTGTCCAGGGTTTAGATAAGCAAGCATGAAGATTTGCTTCTTTTTTAGCTCGCTCAATAGCAGTTTCATCAGCTTGCCCTGTGAGCATAACTGTAATCAGTTCGGGAAAGCGTTGGTGAATTTGAATTAAAAATTCATCTCCTTTTGTTCCAGGCATTAGCCAATCAGAGACAATAACAATAATCTTGATTTCGTCCGATTCTAATTCTTCAATGACTTCCCAAGCTTCTGCAGCACTTTCAGCCATTTCATAAATAAAGCGATCGCCAAATTTACGTTTTAGTTGTTCTTTTAAGCTATCTAAAATAACAACTTCATCATCAACACAAATAATTGCAGATTCCGACATAATTATATTTTGCTTAGTTATTTACTAATTATTTAATTTATTTATTGATTGATAGCAGGAAGACAAACAGCAAATTTAGTTTGTCCTGGTTTACTATCAAAGGTAATAGTTCCTTGATGTTTATCAATAATTTGTTGACTGATATGTAATCCTAAACCACTACCTTCCCCGATGGCTTTAGTAGTAAAAAATGGTTCAAATATTTTGTCTTGGATATCTGGGGGGATGCCAGATCCTGAATCGCATATTTCTACTTTGACTCTATTATTTTTTAACTTAGTACTAATAGTTAATTGACCTTGTTCTTGCATAGCTTGAATAGCATTATGAATCAGATTAGTCCAGACTTGAATCAACTCATCGGGATAACACCAAATTTTCGGAATATCTTGGTAATCACGGATGACTTTAATATTCCGTTTCAGTTGATTATGATAAATTTCTAGTACAGTTTCTAAGCCATCTTTAATTTGTACTAATTGCTTGTTGCCACTGGTATCGAAATGGGCATAGTTTTTCAGGGCAAAGACAACTTTAGAAGCTTTTTCTACTGAAGTGATAATGGTTTGATTATTGCCGAACAAACGAGTTAGATTATATGCTAAACTCAAAATCCAATCTACCTGGGCATGTTTAAGTAAAGACAGACAAGATTCTATTTCATCCGTAATTCCGATATCAATCAGTAAGTCGGCAATATTTCTCGCATTATCAATATTTTCTTCTTTGAGCTGTTGTGTTATCCGACGTTTTAAAGGACGTTTTTCACTTGAAGAAAAAAATGGTTTACTCATGATGACGCGATCGAGTAAGCAGAAAAAAATATCCGTTTCTTCTTCATTGAGATATTGGGATAATTTGGGTAATTCAGCGATTACTTCGATCAAAGCTTTGGCATTATTACCAGCTGAAGCTTGAATCGCTCCTAAAGGAGTATTGATTTCATGGGCAACACCAGCTACTAATTGACCTAATGCAGCAAGTTTTTCCTGCTGAATTAAATGCTGTTGAGCCAGCTTAAGTTCTTTGACAGTTATTTCTAGATTTCTGGTCTGATGTTTAAGCTGATCGATATATTCTGCTTGTTGCAAAGCTAGTGCCAATTGATCGGAAATCTGCACCATTAAGTTGATTTCCGATTGTTTCCAGACTCGGATATCATCATTTTGATATGCGCCAAGTAAGCCCCAAAGTTTTGCTTCTTGAAAAATCGGTACGATGAGGTAGGCTTTGGCTTGATATTTTTCTAAGGATTGGATGTAACAATCGGGAAAACCTTTCGTGTAGATGTCATTGACAGCAGTGAATTTTTTCTCGCTAGAGTATCTTCCTCCCTGAGTTTCCTGGAAAAAGTTATCGTATTTGACAATATCTCCTTGTTCTCCTAGAGACCAATCTCTGAGAAGACACCGATTTTGCTGAATATGATCGTTACTGAGAACTCCATTGTTATTTTGCTCAACTAACAAAGAAACCCAGCCACTAGCTACTGATTCAGCGACTACTTGACCTGTCCAGTCGAGATTAAATTGATAAATTATCAGGCGATCACAATTTAGTGCCTGACGCATCTCTTGAGTCGTGACTTTAAAGATCGTCTTGATATCTTGAGAGCGACGGATTTTATTAATGATAGTTGCCGTAGCTTTAGTTCGTTCAGCAACTACTACTTCTAATTGAATTTGTTGTGGGTCTTCTGTCTGAGATTGATAATTGCTCATTGATAACAGTTAGCCAAATACTATCTCTAGTTTGTCCTGGCTTAATGTCAACGGCAATACGTGAATCTAAGGAACAAGAAACGGGAGCAGAGGGAGCAGGGGCAGCAGAGGGGGCAAGGGAAGTCACCCATGGGCACCTCGATTAATTGCCTTATTGCGAAAATCACTAACGTTATACCAAGCTATTCTCAATAAGTGCCTGTATTTTTCGAGGTGCCCCCATGACTTATTACTTACCCTTCTTCCTTCCGATCCGAGGGAATGGCGGCAATAATGGCATCAATTACTTTAGAGATATAAATAACTTCTAAACCAATATCATCAGGGAAGGCTTGACCTTTAGGCACGATCGCCCTTTTAAACCCTAGCTTAGCTGCTTCTTTAAGACGCAATTCCATTTGCGATACTAATCTGACTTGTCCGCCTAAACCAACTTCCCCAATTAAAACTGTGCGAGGATCGACAGTGCGATCGCGGAAACTGGCAACAATTGCGATCGCGACTCCCAAATCAGCAGCGGGTTCACTAACTCCTAACCCGCCCGCAGAAGCGACATAGGCATCAAGTTTTGATAAGGGAATTCCGACTCTTTTTTCTAAAACAGCAAGAATTTGCTGCAGGCGACTGTAATCTACGCCAGTAGTCGAGCGCCGGGGAGAAGCATAACTAGTGGGACTAACTAAGGCTTGCAGTTCCACCACAATGGGTCTTGTGCCTTCGCAAGCAACAATAGTTGATGTTCCTGGCGAAAATTCATCCCGGTTTCCCAAGAATAATTCGGAAGGATTATCCACTTCTACTAACCCCTTGTCCGCCATTTCAAAGATGCCAATTTCATGGGTTGCCCCAAAACGATTTTTTACCGAGCGTAATAAACGATGGGAAGCATAGCGATCGCCTTCAAAATAGAGTACCGTATCTACCAAATGTTCCAAGACCCGAGGGCCTGCGATCGCGCCTTCTTTGGTAACATGACCGACAATCAGTAAGGTAATATTTTCCCTTTTGCCTACTTGCATCAAAGCAGAAGTACATTCTTTAACCTGGGCTACCGAACCAGGAGAAGAAGTCAAAGCTGCAAAATGAATAGTTTGTATACTATCAATAACTGCTACTTGAGGCTTTAAAGATTCTAATTCCCGTAAAATCTCTTCTAAATCAGTTTCTGGCAAAACATAGAGATTTTTCTCTAAAGTATCCTCAGTTTCTTGCTTACTTACTTTAGTATGTTTGTCATGATTACCATTACTATTTACGTTAACAGCATGAGGTTCTTGAGGTTCTTCGGTTCCTCGCACGCCCAAGCGGGAAGCTCTTAACTTAATCTGCTGTCCTGACTCTTCCCCAGAAATATAAAGAATGCGAGGCAATCTGATAGATAATTGATTAGCAACCTGTAACAGTAAAGTCGATTTTCCAATACCAGGATCGCCCCCGATTAGTACCAAAGAACCAGGAACAATGCCTCCACCCAAAACTCGATCCAACTCTCCATAACCGGAAGGAAAGCGAGCTTGGACATCATTATTAATCTCCGAAAACTTCATTGACACCCGCGGCTTAGCGCTACCAGTGTCATGCTTATGGTTACGAATACTAGACTGCCATCCCCCCCGACTATGTCCAGTAGCATCAATTTCTATCGGTTCTTCAGAAATTGTTCCAAATTCTTGGCATTGTTTACATAAGCCAAACCACTGATTGTACTCGGCTCCACAATTACTACATTCATATATTTGTTTTGCTTTCGCCATATTATTGTTTGTAACGAGGTTGAAATCCCCTAGTATGCTAGTAAAAAAGCTTATACCTAACAGCTTATAGCTTATAGCTAATCGCAAAGCGATGGTAAATGTTAAGAAATTTAAAAAAAATACTCAATTATACTCAATTACTGGATACAACTCTTAAAGAATCCCAAAATACCTCAAAAATAAAGTAAATCTGAAAAATGCCCAAATTTGGCAAAAATCAGTGGAGACTCAAGCTAAATAGATAGCGTGAAAGAGATATTCTAGATACAAAGGTAAGGAAAAATTAACGTAAAGTTCAGTAAATTAACTTAGATTAAGGAGCGTAGCTTAATTGGAAACCCATAAAGAAAAAATATTAGTAGTTGACGACGAAGCTAGTATCCGTCGTATTTTAGAGACTCGCCTTTCCATGATTGGTTACGATGTGGTTACAGCAGCCGATGGGGAAGAGGCTTTAGAGACTTTTCGTGGTACCGAACCGGATCTCGTAGTATTAGACGTAATGATGCCTAAACTTGATGGTTATGGTGTTTGTCAGGAATTACGCAAAGAATCCGACATTCCCATTATTATGTTGACGGCTTTAGGGGATGTTGCCGATCGTATTACGGGTTTGGAGTTGGGTGCCGATGATTATGTAGTAAAACCTTTCTCTCCCAAAGAATTAGAAGCCAGAATCCGCTCTGTGTTGCGTCGAGTTGATAAGAATGGGGCTCCAGGCATTCCTAGTTCGGGAGTTATTCATGTTGGTTCGATTAAAATTGATACTAACAAACGGCAGGTTTATAAAGGGGATGAGCGTATTCGTCTGACCGGCATGGAATTTAGTTTACTGGAATTGCTAGTCAGTCGTTCAGGAGAACCTTTTTCTCGTTCAGAAATTTTACAAGAAGTTTGGGGTTACACTCCAGAACGTCATGTAGATACCCGAGTAGTTGATGTTCATATTTCTCGCCTTCGTGCCAAATTAGAGGATGATCCGAGTAATCCCGAATTAATCTTGACTGCCAGAGGAACAGGCTATTTGTTTCAACGTATTCTAGAAATAGGAGAGGAATAATTCTATAAAATAATATGCTTATTTACGCCTATGTCTCTATAGACGAATTTGAATGAGTAAGTCAGATCCTAATAGAATAATCCGTTTATTGCCGATCGCCGTGGGAGGATTGGCAGGTACCTTGCTGCTGATAAATCGTTTGCTAACTGAACAGTTGACTAGTTCCCAATCTCGTTCTGATGCTTTAGGTATTATTGAGGGTGCAACCTTACTCTTAGTAGGTGTTTTATGGCAGCAGATTCAAGCCCGTTCTCCTGAAACAGTAACTTTAGTAGGCGAGTCGGGTTTTGAGTTAGCCCCAGAGTTACCCGATAATATAAAGACAGAATTGGCCTGGGCTTCCCATTTATTATTAACCAATACCGTAACGCGATCGCTTGTTGTTTACTATGACGGCAAAACTCTCCTCCGCCGTGGCATTTTAGGAAACAATTCCGCAGTAAATCCCGGCGCCATTGTCAATAAGGTTTTAGAAAAACAAAAGCCTATTTATCTAGTAAGTCTCAAGCTTTATCCTGGAAAAGTAGAATTTGATTATTTACCAGAAAATATCCAAGGAATCATTTGTCAGCCTATCGGAGAAAAAGGGGTTTTGATTCTCGGTGCTGATGCACCTCGTAGTTATACCAAACAAGATGAGAACTGGATTGAAGGGATTGCTGATAAGTTAGCCGAAAGTTTAAGGAATTAGGTATTTCGGGAGCATAACTACGGATTAAAATGCTTATTAATAATAGAGTTATTCAAATAAAAAACTATTACGATAAGGTTATAGTCTAATGATAGTCAGTACTTCAGAAACAGCTAAAATATTAAATATCTCTTCTGCTCATCTAAGAGTTCTTCTTCTTTTTTGAGATATAAGAATTAAGCGATCGCCAATTAAAGTGCGATCGCAATAATGAGCAATTAATGTAATTATGTTTCTGAGGGAGTCGATCTGGCAAAAGTAGGAGTTAAATATGCTACCAATGCGCCCAAGGTAAATCCGAGAACATTACGGAACAAAGGCAACCAATCAGCAGTACGACTAACCACAGGACCAATGCCAAAGGCCAGGAATAAAATTCCCCACAAAGGGGACATAATCAAAGCCCATTGCCAAGCAAAAACTTGATTTTCCTTACGAGGCACACCAGCGAAACCAAAAATTACCCCACCGACTAAAGAACTAATCAAAGTTAAGATCCACTGTTCTCTGGGTAAACCTGGTACGACATTACATCCATTGTCTGCTAATAAACAACCTTTAACTACATCTAAAGCTTTAATGATCGCGATGTTTTCTCCATGATCCTGCACATAGAACATATTGCCAAAGCGAGTTTGTAATTCGATCCAAAAGGTACGAGGCATTAGTTCATAAACTTCATCACCGATACTAAAAGCTAGGATATTCCCACCTTTGCCATCTGCTACTAAAAGAATCGTTTTATCGTCTAATCCCCAATACTTGATAACTGCTCTCCCAGGAGTTTGATCATATTGAGTTAAAACTCGCATTTTCCAGCCAGTTTCTGCCTCAAATTCTTCTAATTCTTGAACTAGAGATTCTTCTTGCAGACTGGGTAAATAATTTGCCAGATCTACTACAGGGGTTACATAATCAGGTAATAATTCTGGATTATTAACTGCCCAAGCTGGGGAAGCAAACCAAGTAGTAACAATAATTAGACAAGCTCCAAAACTAACTAGTAATTTTTTAAAAAAACCTTTTTGCATAAGTCCTAGATTTAAAAACTCCTTAATAAATAAGTATTTTTTGGTATTTTTTATTATTCTTTACACTTCTTTACTTATTTTAAAGCGATCCGCTAGGTTTAGCTTAATAAAATTAAATATGCTTAAGGTCATTATTGATCAGAGCCGGTTGTTCTCCAAGTTTTCCAAGCTGCTTTAAAGCCAACAAATATGCTACGAGTACCTGTTTGGGCTTGTTGTACCTGCTCTTTGGTAGTGGTGATGGTGTTATCTATTTGTTTAACTATTCCAGTTGCACTTTCAATTCCTTGGTCTATGTCTTCGGTAAGCTGATTGAGTTCGGTTCCTGTTAGACGAACTGCTTTTAGGGTAGGAGGAATTTCTTTATTCAGAGTATCAAGTAGTTTTTCTGCACTACGAGCAGTATTAGCCAGTTGTTGTAAAGTGGGAATAGCAGCGATCAGTACGGCTATTAAGCTGATGACGACTAGACACAGAGATATTTCTAACCAAAATAAAGGATCGAGCATGAATTGTGACAAGTTAAAAGTTAGTTAGGATCTCGAACAAATTTGCTTTAGGATGTCGGAAATCTATCTTCTTCGGTACGATTGTTTTGTTTAGAAGTCGTATCAATAGTTTGAATCACTTGATTGTTACTCTTAGCTTTTTCTAAGTTACTAGCTTCTATGCCTGCTGCGATCGCTTTTCGCAGTCTTGTTAAGGTATCATCCCAATTTTCTAATGCTTCTTCAGAAAGACGATGGGCTTGTAATTGGATAGAAGTTGATAAATCTTCAGCTAATTCTGGTAGAGCATCTGCTGATTTTTTAATTACTTTTCGTGTTTCTTGCCCAGTACGAGGTGCAATTAAGAGACCGATTATAGTCCCTAGCGCACTACCAATGGTTAAACCAGCAATGAATGTACCCGTCTTATTGTCCCTTGACATTCTCTTATTCCAATCTACGTCTAACTTTATTAAAGCTTATCACTAATTGCTAATGGTTAATAGCTAATCGCTAATAGTTGATAGACTTTCTCTTGTTTTTCTGAGCTTTCCCCTCTCGCTCTTTCCTAATTTCCCATATTATTTATTAAGTACTAAAGCACAATTTTTGAGAAATTTTCTTCCCCAAGACTACACGCCCCTAATAGCTCATACTTATCAATCTTGGATAATTAATTTTGTACGACTACTTATTAATTGAATGTAATAACCATCCACCTATTCCTAATCCTAAAAAGTTAGGAGTCCAGGCCGACAAGAAAGGTGATATAAAGCCGACAATACCTAAAGCATTTGTGGTAAAACCTAATATATAATAACTAAAAACAATTACGACACAAATCCCAAATCCTTGACCTCTACTAATAGTATAATGGGCAGAACCTAGAGTTGCGCCTACTAAGGAAAAGACGAAACAAATACTAGGAAAAGCCATTTTTTGTTGAATTCTTACTTGAAATAAACGAATATTTTTAAGGTCACCACTATTAGCAATTAAGTTTAAGTAGGTTTGTGCTTGACGTAAATTCATCTCTTCGGGACTTCTCTCGGATGTAACTACTTTAAAAAAAGTTTCAGGCAATGGGATTTCTTGATTATTAAACTGTTCTATTTCTGTGGAGCTTAGGCTGTCTGACAATATTTCTTGTTGTCCTTCGATTAATTCCCAGACTTCTTTTTGCTGATCCCATTGGGCATATTTAGCTGTAATAATCTGATTTGATTCATTCTGTGACCAAGTAATGATAGTAACATTTATTAATTGTTTACCATCAAATTTTTCAGCATAATATAATCTTTTAAGTTGTCTTTTATTTAGTGCTGAATATTGATATTCTGGATAAAAAATATCTTTTCTTTGTAAGTTAAATTCCGTTTCTCCAATAAAAGGATTTTGTAATATAGTAGCTTGATAATTAGCTGCGGGGACAACTAATTCATTGAAAAAGAAAGTCATTCCTGTGATTAAAATACTAAAAGCGATCGCTGGTGTAATGATACGATATAAGCTCATACCCACACTACGAAAAGCAATTAATTCGCGATCGCTATTCAACCGACCATAAACTAGTAGAGTTGTCAGTAAAGTTCCGATAGGAAGAGCATAAGCCGCATATTCGGGTATTTTTAGGAAAAATACCAAAATTGCAATAGCTAGAGGTAAATTATGTTCGTTGATTTTATAAGTTAAATCAGAAACTGTACCAATAGTTACCCCGACTGAAGTAAATAAACTAACACTAAATATAAAAAAAACTGTTATTTTATCAAAAATATAACGATCTAGGATTGATAATTGGAATGGGGTTAATTTCAATATATGTGTAATTAATTTTAATTTGTGATGGTTGATTGAACTTATCTTGTGATCCCCGTCTCCCTGGTCTTCCTGATCTCTTTCATCTCACCTATTTTCTTGGTCTCTATTAATTCCATTCTTCTTGATTCTTTACTTCTGTTTGCAGGAGTTTTTCTCTAAATTTTTGCCATTGACTAGAACGAGCAACTGTGTCTTCTATCAAAAATCCTTTCTCTAAATATAAAATGCGATTCGCAAATTTGGCACTTAGTTCTAGTTGATGATTGACCATCATAATAGTCATTTCCTGATTTTTCGCTAAGGAATTCAACAAAGATAAAAGACGATCACTGGTTCCCATATCCAAAGCCGATGTGGGCTCATCTAACAGTAAAATTGTCGGTTGCATTACTAGAGCACGAGCGATCGCAACTAACTGTCTTTGCCCCAAGGATAGCCTGCTCTCGTAGCGTTCTAGCCATATTTGTGGTATTTGTAAGGCTTCGCTCCAAGTTGCTACTCTTTGCTTAATTTCTGATGAAGATAATTGTTGTAACTTCAAAGGGTAAACTAAGGCTTCTTGGACTGTCATCCCTAATAATTTCGGCTCTTGGGGGACTAAAACTATTTGTTGGCGCAGTTTAGTGATCGATGTTTGAGCAATATCAGTTGCCGAAAAAATAATCTTACCCTCAGTCGGGCTATGGAGAAGATTACATAATCTGACGAGGGAAGTTTTCCCTGCTCCCGAAGCTCCTGCGATCGCGATTTTGTTCCCTGGATAGACAGCAAAAGAAATATTCTGCAATAAATAATGACCACCCACGGAAGCGGTTAAACTGACATTTTGCAATTCAAACAGGGGATCACTATTCACACCGATTACTTAAATAATCACTGATAACTTTTAAGTTTAAGAGTTTCTGGGGCGGGATCACACCGCAGAGCTGTTCGTTAATGTTGAATTTTAGCTGATTGATTTCTCGATGTCTTAACCTCAGCACCAGAAGAATGATTTTTACGATTGATTGCTTGAGCTAGATATTGATGAGCTAGAGCATAGTCACTATCTATCGTGATCGCATTTTGATAGCAGGCAATTGCTTCTTGCCATTGCTGATTTTTATGGTACAACTTACCGAGGTTAGTTTGCACAACTGCTGAATCAGGATATAATTGAGCCTGATAACGATAACGATTAATCGCTAATTCCAACCTGTTTGATGGGGGAATATTTTGAGAGCGCACAGTAGCTAGGGTTGGCGATTGTAAGACCTCAGTTTTCTGGTGCAACATTCTGTTCCAAAGCTGATCGGCTTCTACTGAATTTGGATTCATTGTTAATGCTTGCTTACAGTATTCAAACGCTTGAGACCATTTTTCACGCTCGCAAAAAGATAAAGCTTGCTCTAGATACATTTGAGCAGTTTTTTCTTGTTTCTGCAATAAGTCAGCATCCAGAATATCAGAATCATCACAGCCTTCCCTGTTGTGATCCCCAGAAACAGAAGATGTTGAACTCTGAAAATTTTGAGTCTGACTAAACTCCCAAGAAATCCAACTTTCTTCTGGCTCACAAGCTAGAGTAACTGTTCTGTATTTATTCAACTCTAATAAATCGAGAGACTGAAGAGAGGCTCGCTCCTTCTTCAAAAAATTTTTCATAGCACTATTCTCACTATGATGGAGTGTTGCTTCGGATAAATCTTGTTGGTTTCGTAACTCGATCTCCTCTAGACTGTGATTATTTTTAGATTGAGGAGCGGGTTGAACTCCTTCTGGAAAAATCGGGATCAGCTTTTGCTGGTACTTAGTGAGCGTCAAATCCTTTGATCTAGAATATTTACGAAAAAGTTTATTAAAATATTTCAACATGGCTTAATATTTAGCCTAAAATCTTAATATTCCTTTGGTTGTATCAAATCAAAATCGATATCATCAATGAGTGAAATATCGTAAAATAGTAAGCCAAATGTACTAAAAATAATTTTCTTGAACGATTTAGAGAGATTTAAAGAGCTATAAAGCCTTTATTCAATCAAAAAATCTTAAAAAACTAAGTATATTTGCCAATTACATCATGCAGTACAGGAGCAAAATGAAGGGGCAACATAGTCCTATCGCAAAGTTAACATAATTTTTATTATCTAGTTGGAGACTCAGCGATCCCCAACACACTTTGCTACAAAAATTCAAGTAAGTTTACATTTGAACATATCTATTTGAAAAACTATTGATCAATAGTTCTAAATAGTTTGGTTTATTAGGCAATCAAGTTCAACAAAAAAATTAATCTGAGATAGAATTGAATCAATTTGACTAAATACTTTGGATCTGAAGGAGCAAAAGCTTGAGTTGGCGATTAACAATATCTAACTGGTTATCGAGAGGTGCTTTGTACAGGTATCAGCGACAAGCAGAATCAGCTAAAGCCACCTTAAAACAACATGAATCAACCATAGAACAGTTAAACGCCCAACTAAAAAAAAATCGTGTTGAAATTGAGCAACTAATCGCACAATTGCAGATCAGTCGGGGATTTCAAGTTGAATTAGGAGAAACCCAACTGAAACTGCGCCAAGCGATTGCAGAATCAGAAGATTGTCGCCAACAATTACCAGCAACGAAAAAAAAATTAGCCCAACTCAAAAAGCAGTTTCAACAAGCTCAACAACAATTATCCAAATCTCACAATTGGTTAGAGCAGCTCAAAAATCCTATTAGGATAGTCGACATTCAAAAACGGTTACCAAAACAGGAATTTGATAGTTTATGGGGGTTTGGGGTCAACAGTCCAGATGTCAATACAACAACAGTTGCTGGTTCTCTCCTTATTAAGGGATGGGCGTTAGGGAGAAAATCGCCTGTGACCCATATCAGAATTTGCTATCAACAAAAAACTATCGTAGAAACTCCTGCCAATCTTTCTCGACCAGAAATTACGAATCGATATCCTGAGATTCCTAGAGCTGATAAAAGCGGATTTGAAGTCGCAATTTCTGTAGTAGCAATTCCTTCCGAAGCAGAGTTAGAACTTCAGGCTATCTTGAAAGATGAAACTGTACTTCCTATCTGTGCCATCTTTTTAAATAGAGAGACAGTTTTATAAGGATTCTTAACGTCCGATTTGGTAAAAATGTGACATTGACACAATTAAAGTTATAAAAATTAACAATACATGTCATTTTCTGGCACAATTTGATAATAGCTTTAAGTTATTTTAAGTAATCGAGCACTAATATTTAACTTCTTATGCGTATTGCCCTTTTTACAGAAACATTTCTCCCCAAAGTTGACGGTATTGTTACTCGCTTGCGTCATACCATAGAACATTTAGAGCGCAATGGTGATCGCGTACTGGTTGTAGCTCCCGATGGGGGTTTAACAGAATATAGAGGGGCAAAAATACATGGTGTTCCTGGATTACCTCTTCCTTTGTACCCTGAATTGAAGCTAGCTTTACCTTCTATGGGAACTAAAGAGGTAATTGAAAAATTCCAACCCGATTTAATTCATGTGGTAAATCCAGCCGTATTAGGGGTTACTGGTATTTATTACGCTAAAAATTTAAATATTCCCCTAATAGCATCCTATCACACTCATTTACCCCAATATCTGCAGCATTATGGCTTAGGCGCTTTAGAAGGAGTACTTTGGGAGTTACTAAAAGCTGCCCATAATCAAGCTAAACTAAACCTTTGCACTTCCACAGCGATGGTTGATGAATTGAGGAATCATGGCATTGAAAGAGTAGATTTGTGGCAACGAGGAGTCGATACAGAAATGTTTCAGCCTCACCTCAAATCAGCCCAGATGAGAGCAAGACTTTCTCAAGGTAATCCTGAGGCTCCCCTGTTACTATATGTAGGTCGTGTCTCGGCAGAAAAACAAATAGACCAAATCAAACCTATTTTAGAAGCGATTCCCGAAGCTCGCTTAGCCATAGTAGGAGATGGTCCTAATCGAGAGGCGTTAGAAGCCTATTTTGCAGGAACAAACACCAATTTTGTGGGATATTTACAAGGTTTAGAGTTGGCTTCTGCTTACGCTTCTGCGGATGCTTTTGTGTTTCCTTCTCGTACAGAAACTTTAGGGTTAGTTTTATTAGAAGCTATGGCTGCTGGTTGTCCAGTGGTAGCTGCAAATTCTGGGGGTATTCCTGACATTGTCACCAATGGAGAAAATGGTTATATGTTTGATATTGATGATCCCGATGGTGCAATTACAGCAACCAAGCGTTTGTTAGAAGCAAAAACAGAAAGAGAGCAAATGCGCGCTAATGCGAGAAAAGAAGCAGAAAGATGGGGCTGGGCGTCTGCAACTAGACAATTGCAGAGTTATTACCGTAATGTAGTGAATTCTGAATTACTACCCTCTGCTGCTTAATGAATAAAAGCTTTTCGCTTCTATTTTTGAAATAGGTTAAGGTGTGCAATGTATATCCTACCGTAGTTTTAATCTAAAATTTCTGTAAACAAAAAAATACGCGTCACACAAATGACGCGCCCCAGATTAAGATCCGGGTTGGAAAGACGCAAAATAATCTAGTCGCTATTCCATAGTTACATCCAATGCTGGCTATCGGATGAACTTCATCCAATCTATATCAAATCGCTGCGTTGCGTGTAGTTATGACAAAGATAAATAAAAACTGTTATTTTGCCGCAACCAGTTATTAGAAGGTAACAGCTAATCCTAACTATTTCATATTGAATCAAGTCTAGTTACTTAACTATACAATAGTGAAACTCATGAATGTCAGGATAACAGCAATAGCGGCAACTACTCCTCCTCCAACTGTAAGGTAACGTTTCAAGAACGTATCAGACCAATTAAGAATAAATGCAGACCATTTAGGAAACAGAAGATAAAGAGTGCATTTAATAGTCACTAACCATCCAGCTAGAGTCACAATTATGCGCCAATCAGGAACCCAAAGGTTATGCCCTAAAATAACTATCAATCCAAAAGGCAAAAATTGTATCGACCAACGGATAAGCGAATTGGGATTTTTGAGAAGTTCTTTGCTCAAGTCTATCCATAATCGGGCTTGAATAATGCAGGACAATCCAGCGATTAAATAGAATAAAGCTACGGCTCGTTCGATAATTAATTCCATGACTACCTCCTTCTCTGGGAGATGCCACACTAGATAATAAGTAGTAAGTAATCAGTAATAGTAAGCAATCCCAGATTTTTATTTTCAGTTTATTTATGTCTAGCTTTATGTGCTTGCTTATATCTATATTGTAGCTTGAGGCAAATTCCCCAAGAGAGATCCTTCTGATAGAGAAGTTTGGCGACGGAAGGATCTCAATAATGGGGCTCGGTGTCTTAGCACAATTCTTGACCCATTAACATTTTCCTCTTATCTGTTATTTAACTTACAATAAGCTCTGTCAACTAATATCTCTTTCTCTTTTCTAACCAAGAGTTTGATCTAGAGTAGATTATTCAGAAATTTTTGTATGATTACGATTACCTAAAAAAATTATTTCTATTATGTCAATAAATTGAAAAATTATTGACAAATTTTAGATATAAAAAATATAAAAATTTCTGAGCTTTATACTTTTTGTATAGAAAACTATTCACTGTTCATTGTTTAACTTTTGTAACAAAAATTGAACTAATGCATAAATTTTGTACATGAAGACAAAGAAATCTCAAGATCTGTCTTAGCATTTTATCAATATTTAGTAAATCTCAGCATAAAACTCTGTGAGTGAGGAGTGACCCGTGAATATACCAAAAATTTTAATGACTGGATTGCTTTTACTATGGTTTAACAGAGCCGAAGTCCAAGCAGAGCCTTTAATAGAACCCCCAAGACTGGATGAAACAGAACTAAGGAACTATCGTACTTCTGCCAGCTTTTTAGACAAATCAGAAGAAGACTCTTTAGCCCAAGTAACCAACGTGTCACAATTACGGGATGTTTCTCCT
>JAAUYH010239816.1_pt1 | contig 23360 bp, 19 predicted proteins | sample 7278061 | NCBI WGS metagenome assembly JAAUYH01 (sample SAMN14350203, study PRJNA611818) | marine sediment metagenome | isolation source: surface marine sediment (0.6m) | place: French Polynesia: Moorea | collected 2018-08 | reverse complement strand
TGGGTGGATCCTGAATTGGACACGATGGCCCTCGCGCATCAGCTGACGATGCTCGGGCACGAGGTTGATGGCGTAGAGATCATGGGAGAGGGTCTCGACGGTGCCGTCATCGGTGAGATAATCAGCTTCGAGAAGCACCCCGATGCAGACCGGCTGAATGTCTGCCAGGTATCTGACGGTTCCGGCGAAACGCTCGAAATCGTCTGCGGTGCGCCGAACGTACGTGAGGGTATGAAGAGCCCGCTCGCGCCCGTCGGTGTGACATTGCCGAATGGCCTGAAGATCCGGAAATCCAAGATTCGTGGTGTTGTCTCGCACGGCATGTTGTGTTCTGCGGTGGAACTTGGCCTGGGCGAGGAATCCGACGGCATCATGGATCTGCCGTCAGACGCACCCACTGGCGAGTCGTTCGCAGACTTCCTCGGGCTGCCTGACGCCGTGATCGACCTGGACCTGACGCCGAACCGTGGCGATTGCTTCAATCTCCTCGGTATCGCTCGCGACCTGTCAGTCGTCACCGGGGCACCTCTCACCAACCCCGATGTTAAGCCTGTTGCGGCGACCATTGACGAGATCCATCCGGTCGTCATCAAGGACACTTCTCTTTGCCCGAGTTTCGGCGGCCGCGTTATCAGCGGAATCGATCCGTCTGCCAGTACACCTTTGTGGATGTTCGAGAAGCTCAGGCGCGCCGGTCTCAGGCCGATTCACCCGGTCGTAGACGTCACGAACTACGTCATGCTGGAACTGGGCCAGCCCTGCCATGCCTATGATCTCGATCTCATTGATGGGCCGATCGAACCTCGCCTTGCGAAGCCGGGCGAACGTGTGGTGCTTCTGGATGAGAAAGAGATTGAGGTCAACGACAACACGATCGTGATCTCGGATGACAGCGGCGCTATAGGACTGGCCGGCATCATGGGCGGACTGTCCACGGCTGTGTCCGACAAGACCACGCGGGTGTTCTTCGAGGCGGCGTTCTGGCCGACAGAGCACATGGCTGGACAGGCGCGTTCCTATGGCTTACACACGGATGCTTCGCTGCGATTCGAGCGTGGCGTAGATCCTCAGCAGCAGATGCGGGCCGTCGAATTCGCGACATCGCTGATTCTCGACATCTGTGGCGGCAGCGCCGGTCCCGCCGAGCACACGGTGGATTCTGACGCACTGCCAAACAACGTGCCGGTCACGCTGCGGCGGAAACGCCTGGAAAGGCTGCTGGGTGTCGGAATCGACGATGCGCGCGTAGAGGCGATCCTCGGCGGCCTGGCACTCGATATCGAGAAGACTGAGGAAGGTTGGACGACAATCCCGCCCAGCCATCGCTTTGACCTGTCTATCGAGGCGGACCTCATCGAAGAAGTCGCTCGCATTCACGGTTACAACAAGATCCCCGAGGCGACCGCCGTCGCGGCAATGCCGCTGGCGACCTCGACGGAGTCAACGATTGACCTCGACACGGTTGCTTCGGTCCTGATGGGTCGTGACTACCAGGAAGTGATTACCTACAGCTTCATTGAAGAGAGTCACGACCAGCTGTTCTCTGGTAACGATACCAGCATCACGCTCAGCAACCCGATCTCCTCGGAGATGTCAGTCATGCGTGGCTCATTGTGGCCAGGTATGCTGTCGGCCGCCGTCGCTAATGTGGCCAGGCAACAGGACCGTGTCCGCATCTTTGAGATCGGCCGATCGTTTCATGGCACGCTCGAAGCGCCTGAAGAGGTCGTCAGGGTTGCGGGCGTTTGTATCGGGTTGCGGAAGCCCGAACAGTGGGGAGAGAAATCGGAAGGGACTGACTTTTTCGACGTAAAGGCGGATGTCGAGGCGATGCTTCGGCTGACAGGTCATGCAGCGGATATTCGATTCGTTGTTGAAGACCATCCGGCGCTGCAACCGGGCCAGTCGGCTGCCATCTTAAGAAACGGAGTTCACGTTGGCGTGCTCGGTAAACTGCATCCGACCGCTGCCAAGGCGATCGGCCTCAAGCTGTCGGCATTCGTGTTCGAACTCGATGCCGAAAAGGCGTTTGCATCCGAAGCACCGACGGCCGAGCCGGTATCGCGTTTCCCCAGTATTCGCAGGGACATCGCCGTCGTCGTCGACGATGAGGTCAAAGTTGGCGATCTGGTCGACACGATAATGGATAGCGCGTCGGGCCTCGTCAAAGGTGTCAGGATTTTTGACATATACACAGGCGAACGAATAGAAGCCGGACGAAAAAGCGTAGCTTTAGGCTTGATTTTGCAGGAAACATCGCGCACCCTTACTGACGAAGACGCGGACACCGCAACAGCTCAAGCAGTGCAACTACTGCAACAAAAACACGCAGCTGAATTGAGAGAATAGATTCAATGGCACTGACCAAAGCAGACATGGCGGAATCCCTGTTCAATGAGCTTGGTTTGAACAAGCGTGAAGCGCGTGAACTCGTCGATATGTACTTTGAGGAACTGCGAGCGTCTCTCGCAGTTGGGGAGCAAGTGAAGCTTTCCGGTTTCGGAAACTTCGATCTTCGGGATAAGAAAGAACGGCCCGGTCGCAATCCCAAAACGGGAGAGGAAATTCCTATATCCGCTCGCCGCGTTGTGACCTTTAGGCCGGGACAAAAATTAAAGGCCCGAGTGGAAGCATATGCTGGAACCGGGGAATAACGACCAACTACCTCCAATACCTGGTAAACGCTACTTCACGATAGGTGAGGTCAGCGACCTGTGCGCCGTGAAGCCTCACGTGTTGCGTTACTGGGAACAGGAGTTTCCGCAACTGAAGCCGGTGAAACGCCGCGGCAACCGCCGTTACTACCAGCGTCAGGACGTGTTGATCATTCGCCAGATTCGTAGCTTGCTCTACGACGAAGGCTTCACGATTGGTGGCGCCAGGCAGCGCCTTACCGGCGATGAAGCCAAGTCAGACGTCAGCCAAAGTCAGCAGATAATCAAGCAGATGCGCATGGAACTTGAACAAGTTCTTAAGATTCTGCGTCGCTAATAATCTCTTTCACATTCTTGGGTCGGCAAGTATCATTGCCGTCCCTGCACGTTCTTGTGCATCTCGGTCGGGGCGTAGCGCAGCCTGGTAGCGCACCACAATGGGGTTGTGGGGGTCGGAGGTTCAAATCCTCTCGCCCCGACCATTTCTAAATGCAAAACGCCGGTGCCTCACCCAGACGGGGCAGCGGCGTTTTGCATTTAGAAATGTGTCGCGGGTCGGGAACGTCACTAGAGGTTCAGCGATTCGCGAAGCGAATCACAACGCGCGAACGCGCGCCCCGAAGGGGTGAACGGCCTAGCCGTGAATCAAATCCTCTCGCCCCGACCAACTTTATCGCTGAGGTGGTCTCTCAGATCGGTAAAGGTTCGAACGAACGTGACGGTGGCCAAGTCGAACGATGACGGTAGGCTGACACTGATGGGGCAGGGGCTTTTTTCTTGGGTTCGATCATTGGTTGGGAGAGCTGGAAACTCCTTGTGAGTTCATCCGAGGGGAGCGTTGCTCGCCGACAAACGTCGCGCGGCGACGGTAAGTCCTCTCGCCCCGACCAACTTTGCCGCTGAGGTGGTCTCTCAGATCGGTAAAGATTCAAACGAATGTGACGGCGAATAAATCCAACGAAGAAAACCGTCTCGACCCTTCGCCTCTATGGCTTCCGTTCCGGGGTCGATTAACAAAGTCGAGCGACAGCGGATGGAAAACTCGTTTACGGACCCCGTCGCGCCAGTGCCAAGAGATAGTCGTACACCGCTTCGATCTCGCTATCGGTGAAACGTGAATAGCGCCAGCGAGACACACCGCCCATCAGCTTCAACTCACGATCACCTATAGGCTTGCCGGTCTTCATCAACGTGGAGAAGTCCTCCGCGGAGTATGCGGCCACTATCTGTAGACCGGGACGTGGCGGAGCATCCATCAATGGTTCGGTACTGCCTTGCAGATCCATACCGTGACACTCGGCACACGTAGCGCGGAGGATAAATCGAGCGTATGCGTGTTCGGGCCCCAGGTCGGGCGGTGCCTTGTCTTTCATCTCCGCAACTTGTTGCACCGAGTCCTTGAAGTAACCGCTCTCAATTTGTTTAGCCAGTGTCGGACCTATGGTCGGATCAGGGTGCACCACTCCTTTGGCTGGCAGCGTCTTCAAATAGCTGACGAGAGCAGCGATATCATCCGGGTGTAACTCCGAAAAGAGATAAGAGGGCATGTCCATCAGCGCACGATCCGGACGCTTGCCCTCCGAGATCATCGTCGTCAATTCCTCTTCCGAGTAAACAACTGCGCTTTGTGTGAGATTCGCCGTCCACAAAACACCCAGCTCAGGCTCAGTCCAGTCCTCGCCTGTCAGATCGAGTGTATGGCACCCAATGCATCCGAGCACGGCCGACAAGCGTTCACCCTGCTCGCCGGGATCTCCCGAGACGACTTCAAAGCGGTAGGGTGTAGCCGCAACGGGTTGTTGCGAACTGGTCTCAGGTCGGGAACTGGACGCCTCGTCGCCGAATGCGGCAAGCGCAGTCAGAAGTGGTATTGCCGCTAGCAGTCTCATCTTCACTCCCTTGAAAAACACCGGGCATCTCCTCGGATCTCTAAAGGTTCGCTATGTGTTATGAGCGGCCACTGTATCAGAAACAAACCAGGTGTCCGCTACGAGCGGCGATCTGAATCTGACCGGCGCGGAGCACCAATCCTCGCTGCACGGTCAGCCGGTAGCATGTCAATGATGTTTTTCTGGTTCAGCTGCGATGTCCCGGCCGTAGATGTCGTGATAGAAGTAAACCGTATCGTCGGTACCGACCCTGGCCGTAAGATAGGTCACCTGCAGAGGTAAGGAGGACGGCAGGGCGATCGTCAGCGTTTCGCCGCTGCGGATCTGCTCGTCGATCCGACCACGTTCCCAGCCAAGGGGCTCGAGTAAATGCTCCCCGAGCTCCAACGGCTGCGCGATGCGAATGCACCCGTGGCTCAGCGCTCGCGACGAGTTCGCGAACAGGTATCGGCTGGGCGTATCGTGCATACATACACCATAATCGTTGGGGAACAGGAACTTGATCCGACCCAGTTCATTCATTGGCCCCGGCCCCTGCACGAGTGTGTAGGGGAAGTTATTCTCATGCAGATTCGCCCAGTCGATATCCGCAGGCGCTGCGAAGCCACCTTCGGTATCCACCAACTCGTACCCGCCTCGGGAGAGAAACGTAGGGTCTTCCCGGATTTTCGGGACCAATTCCTCGATGGCGATCTTCCTGGGCACGGTCCATGTCGGGTTGAGCACGACATGAGATATCGCCGACTCGAAAAGGGGTGTTTTAGTCTCGGGCTCACCAATAATGGCTCTCTCCGCCCAGACGATTTCTCCTCCACGAACCAGGTAAGCCTCATAGGCCGGTACGTTAACCAGCAGGAAATCCGTTCGATCATCACGGAAGACCTCAGGTATGCGCTCCAGGTTGGTGCGAAGCTGAGAGAGCCGTTCTGCGACAGTGACGTTCATTGCGCGCAAGGTCTTCTTGCCGACAAGCATGTCCGGTTCGAGCCCGTGCCGCGTCTGGAAGCGCAGTACGGCGTTACTCAGAGCATTTCCCGCGTTGCTGTCTACTTGTGCGTCGCTCGTGAGGTCCCCGGTTGCGGCAAGTCGTTCCACCAGTAGCGGTACGCGTGGGTCATCGCTACCGGGTCTGATCGTTGGGCCCGGCGGGATGACGGGCCATCCGCCGGACTCGGCGATACGTTCGTATCGTTCCAGCGCAGCGAGCATACGATCGTATTCCGGGCCTGCACGGGATTCAGGGCGCGCTGGCGCTTCAGACGTAATCGTTTCCGATTCAGCGAGAACCGTTCCGCAGACGGCACAAGTTGAGAGCAGCCAGCTGACGCATACCGTGCGAAAAATCAGTAATTTAGAACGATTACTTGAAATTTTGTTTAGCGATACCATACTGGCGTATCATCGATACTCAGCGGCGCCCGCCCCATACCTCTACAGGCACCATGACTTACACTAAAACTAGAACGATTCTGATCGCGTTGCTATTCGGTCTTTCGCTTATTTCGATTGCCGGTTTGAGCCAGGGCAAGATTCTTAGCGATACGCGTGAACTGTCTTTCTATCACACACACACCGGCAAGCATCTCCATGTCGTGTACTGGCAGGATGGCGAGTACCTCGACACAGCCCTCGATGAGATCAACGTGTTTCTCTCGGACTTTCGGACGGGTGATAAGGTCGACATCGACCCGAAGTTGCTCGACCTGATCTACGATGTCAGGGCGTCACTGGGCAGCGGCGGTACCTACCAGATCATCTCGGCCTATCGATCGCCGCTTACTAATGAGATGCTCCGCGCGCGAAGCGCATCCAGCGGTGTAGCGAGGAAGAGCCAGCATGTTCTTGGCAAGGCAATCGATGTACGTCTCGAAGGCGTTTCTTCCGCGGAGCTGCGTGACGCCGCAATCCGATTGCAGCGAGGCGGCGTTGGCTACTACGAGAAATCAGACTTCGTTCACATGGACACGGGGCGCGTGCGCCGCTGGTAAGTAAGCTTGGGTCAGCGGCCCGGACTCTATCCAGGCGGATTCAGTAATCGACAGGAAAGAAAGCAGCAACGGCAAGCTCAGCCGCTACTCTTCTCCGGCTGGACCTTCGTGCCAGACTCCGTCGCCTGGTCTGAGGCGCGAAACTCCGCCAGTCTCTCCTTCAACCAGTCACCACTCGGAACTGGCTCTGCATCATCACACTCGATGAAGTAGGGCTTCTTCGACATCGAACTCTTGCTCGCGAGTCGATCGATGAAAGACTCGGCATCGCTGACGTAGCGTTTGCCACGCTTCAGTTTCATCCTCAGGTGCTTCTCGGCCGCCGTTGGAGAGTGGCGTTTGCCGTTCCTGACGAACGTGCAGCCGCTTACTGCAATGCTGTGGATCAGGTGTTCGATCTCGGCCGAGCTCTCTTCGTCGATGTCGGCATGTGCGGCCAGCGGGAGCAGCATAGTCGCGAACAGCAAAGCGAACCGTTTCATCGTGGCGTGATGCGGGTCAGGAATCGTTGCTCAGGACGAGCCTGACGTACATCGGGTTGTGATCGGAAGAATCCAGCTCGTGTGTCGTCGCCTGCGTCGCTTCCAGGCCTCGGACCAGGATGTGGTCCAGGGGCCAACCCATGAATCTCTTGCGGTGGTCTTCTTCGAACTCGACCGGGCTCAACTCATGGGCAGCCATCAAGTCTTCCACAAGACTGTGTCGTCCGCGTCGCCACGTATTGAAATCGCCGGACACAATGACCGGGCCGATGTGGCTCGAGATGATGTGACTTGCTTCATCAAGCTGCGTCTCGAGGGCGCCGAGTCCCATCGAGAAATTGACGCCGTGCAGGTTGATCACCAGCAGCGTCTCGTCGATACCGGAAATCGGGTAGTTTGTCACGAGCGTTGCCTTTCGCGTACGGAACACCGGCTCAAGTTCGGCAAACTGGCAGGCAGCAATCGGGCGTACGTCACTTAGCGTCATGACGCCGGTGAGATTGTCCCGAAAGCCGAAGCCCTCGGCGAATGACCAGTGGAGTCGGCCGAATTTTCTCGAGACCGGAAGGTCAGGCACGGCTTCCTGCAAGGTGACCAGGCTTGCCGTAGTGCCCAACCGTTCGAGGTCTGATGGCCACTCCGGGTGCTTTGCTTTCTTGATATTCCAATTCAGCAGGCTAAACCCATCCGCATCGAGTGCCTTGCTGTGGTTCTGTTCGCTGTTCTTCAGAGAGTCGACGCACGCGCTGAGCTCAGACTTGACCGGTACCTTCGCCAGATCGCCCGTCACCGGAGCGACAGCGCAGGATGCAAGGAAAACGAGGGTGGCCAGAAGACCTAAAAATCTGTTCATGCTGTCTGGAAAAAGGTGGTTGCAGGCCGCACTAGACGCGAACGTTGCCGTGCTGTGTTAACCCGCCGGGATCCTTTGCAGCGGGCAGCTTCTTGTCCTGAATGCCCAGCAGGATGGGTGGCGCGGTATCTCTGTAGATGTTCATCTTAGCATTGTATGCAAAGCGAGAGAGCCCATGCTTGTCGACAATTCTCAGTTTTCGGATGTCGAAATGCCCTTCGCCCATATGTTCGCCAGTCAGGTAGCACTTGATAGCTGTGACCCGCTCACCTGATAGCTCCATTCGGCTTAGCTTGCTCAGGCTGCCCTGGGCCCGCTCAAGGAAGTGCAGCGCGTCCATGCTGTTTACTGACGCAAGCTTTCGGGCCTCCTCGTCGGTGAAGTTCGCGAGAAAGTCGCCGACGAGGATCTGGCCGGGCAAAGCGGCATCGATCATTCTCGCGAGTTCTATCGTCACGTCACCGACGATGAAGTCGTGCATCGTCGGGTTCAGTCCTTCGGCCTGGTGAAATTCGTAGCAGCTACCGACGTGGAAACAGGCCCGGAGCTTCGGTACGGCCCGAGACGTCGACTTGCTCCTTGCGATCGCATTGTCAGCGAGGACGATGTGCAGGAAATGGTAGAGATTGACGTTGGCATCGATACCTTCGTCCCGGTTCCAGACGTAGAAGCCATCGCCGCTGGATGAGCGGGCGAAGTTGATGCCGACGTCCATCTCCAGCATCTTCGCGTGCGCCGAGTTCAGCGAGTAGGAGAGGCTGTTGAGCTGCGTCATCTGCTCGAACGGAGAGAGCAGGCTGAATCCGACGATATCGAACAGGGTCACCGCTCGACTGGCGATATAGTTGATGCCATACCGCCTGACCATTTTCTCAATGATCTCGCTTTCGACCGGATGGCCCGACAGCGGCTGCCGCAATGGGGTGTAAACGGGCTCAACGCCGAGCAGCCTTGCCACTTTCTGCATCTGCGTAAACGTCAGCTTTCGATTGCCTGAGATCAGGTCCGTGATAAAACGAGAGGACAGGCGAGGTTTTGCCTCGGTTTCCGCCGCGTACTCGGCGATCGCATAGTGAGGGACGACGAGGATCATAATCCCTTCTTCGAGCGGCGCCCAGCTCAGGATATTGTTCTGGCCGAGAGCCCAGAACTGATGAAGGCTGCGTTCAAGGTGAACGAGATTGCTGCGTTGTTTCAGCCCCATGTCCGTCGCCAGCCCGGCGAGCTGGTCCAGATGCGGCGAAAAGTCGGCGAGCCGCCGAATGCCGGACTGAGAAATATCGTCAAATTCCATGCCTGTCCCTAAAGCGAGGCAGATGGCGCGTAGTCTGCTGTTCTATCCGGGATCTACGTCTACATAAGGCTGTGCTCAGGCCAGGCCGTAGATGCGCCGCGCTCATCCTTGAACGAAAGTAATGCTTCGGACACGTCAGTGCAAGTATCGCGAAAAAGTGATTGAAATATAGTTAGATTTCGGCACCATCACAGCTGTTACAAGCGCGCTGAACCAAGTGATCCGCTCCTTGACGCGCGCAGGTTTCGGCCTCGGTACTTCCTATTATCGGCAGGTTTCCATAACACATGAGTCTTGAGCCCCCGACTATCGAAGAAATCTCCGCGCTTCGAGAGCGATTCGGCGACGAGATTGTCAGAACGCCGGTCATGTGGTGTCCCTGGGCTGAAGCCAGGATGGCGGAGGGTACGAAGGTGTGGGGCAAGCTTGAGTTCCTGCAGAAGACCGGGACGTTTAAGGCACGCGGCGCGCTGAGTAACCTCTGGTCGCTCGACGAGGACCAAAAACGACGCGGTGTAACTGCTGTCAGTGCCGGCAATCATGCGATCGCAACGGCCTTTGCTGCTGCCGCCGCCGAAACGTCGGCTAAAGTGGTCATGCTCAGGTCATCGAATGCTGCGAGGCAACAGGCCTGTCGGCACTACGGCGCAGAGATTGTCCTGGCGGAAGACGTGCACGAGGCTTTCGACATTGCCGCAGACATCGAGCGTGAGGAGGGGCGAACATTCGTGCATCCCTTCGAGGGTCGCGAAGTTGCACTGGGTACCGGCACTGTCGGCCTCGAAATGGTCGAGCAATGCCCGGAATTCGACACGCTGATTGTGCCCGTCGGCGGCGGCGGGCTGATCGCGGGCATCTCGAACGCGGTGAAACAACTCAAGCCGGAATGCACGATCATCGGTGTGGAGCCAGAGGGCGCTGATACGATGCGCCGGAGTTTCGAGGCGGGTACGCCCCAACCGATAGACGAGGTGACGACCATTGCGGATAGCCTCGGAGCGCCGTTCGCGATGCCGAACAGTTTCGAATTGACCAGAGACAATGTCGATCAGCTCGTCACTGTCACCGATGAACAACTCAAGGACTGTATGGGCTTGCTCTTTCGGGACATGAGGATTGCTGTGGAGCCCGCTTGCGCCGCTGCAACCGCAGCCCTGCTCGGTCCGCTGAGAGAGTCGCTCGCCGGACGACGGGTGCTGCTGACGTTCTGCGGCAGCAATATTGATTGGCAGAGTTTTGCGACGCTTGCGAACTTCGATGGATAAGGATCTTCTTAAATCACTGCAGGCCATTGTCGGGCGCAGTGGCTGCGTTACGGATCCAGGGGCGCTCGAACCGCACCTGACAGAGTGGCGAGGCAAGGCGCGTGGCAGTACAGCCGTCATGCTCGTGCCGGTCTCGACGTCGGAGGTGGCCGAAGTGCTGGCCTTCTGCAATTCGCAAGGCATTGCCGTCGTCCCTCAGGGCGGAAACACTGGCTTGTGTGGCGGTGCGATTCCGGACGATTCGGGCGAGCAGGTCATCCTCAACCTGCGAAGACTCAACAGGGTTCGGGAGATTCGCCCGGACGACTTTTCGATAACCGTCGAGGCGGGATGTCTGCTCGCTGACGTGCAATCTGCCGCCGCGGACGCGGACAGGCTGTTTCCGTTGAGTCTCTCCGCAGAGGGCAGTTGTCAGATCGGTGGCAACCTGTCGACGGACGCAGGGGGCATAAACGTCATACGGTATGGCACTGCGCGCGAGCAGGTTCTCGGTCTCGAAGTTGTGCTCGCGAACGGCGACGTTATCGACGGTCTCAGGAGCCTTCGCAAGGACACGGCTGGGTACCGACTCGAAACGCTGTTTGTCGGCAGTGAAGGGACGCTCGGAATCATCACGGCGGCGACGCTGAAGCTGTATCCAAAGTCCGGTGAAACGGTCACTGCACTCGTCTCCATTCCGGATGCATCGGATTCCGTTAATCTGCTGAGCCGCCTGCGAGGCAATTGCGGGGACTCGATCGATGCGTTCGAGCTGATTTCGAGAACGGCACTGGAGTACGTGGTACGGCATATCCCTGATACCCGCGACCCGTTCCACGAAACGCATGACTGGTACGTCTTGCTGGAACTCAGTTCCGATCACATCAGGGACTCTCTCGAGGCCGTGCTGATGTCCTGCCTTACGGATAAGCTGATCACGGACGTCGTCATAGCCAAAAACGATGCCGAGGCGGAAGCGTTCTGGAGGATTCGGCATTCAATTTCGGCTGCGCAGAAATTTGAAGGCGCAAGCCTCAAGCACGATATCGGCGTACCGATCGATCGTATTCCCGAACTGATTGAGGCAGGCCGCGAACTCGTTGAGTCCCGACTCCCGGGCGGGCGGCTCTGTGCGTTCGGCCACGTGGGTGACGGCAATCTTCACTACAACGTTGGCCAGCCGCCGGGCGTGGATCCGGGACAATTCCTGGCGTCAGGCGAGGAATTCACGGAGGCTCTGTATGACCTGGTTCGCCAGTTTGGCGGTACATTCAGCGCCGAACACGGCGTTGGCATGTTCAAGAAGCACCATTTGACGCGCTTTCGAAGCGAGGCGGAGCTCGCGTTGATGAGAACGCTCAAAGCGGCCCTGGATCCCGCCAACATCCTGAATCCGGGCAAAGTATTGCCAACTGGTTCCGATTCCGGGACCGGAAATGGCGATAAAATGGGGTATTAAGCGTAACTGTACCGTCCAGCTATTTATGACCTCGCAAGCCAGAAGCCGGTCCGAACAACTCGTCGACGAACTGTCTGATCTCGATCAGCGGTCCGGTCGTGAGACTGACGACGTGTCACTGCTCAAGGGCATGCGCGACGGTCTCAGCCGGTTGGTTGAAAGCGCGGACGGCAATCTCGAGTCAATCCGCGAGATGCTGGTGAAGAGTCGAGACAAAGGCGAGCTTCGGCAAGAGACTTTCGAGCTGGTCACGAGCATGCTCGACAGCTATCGCACGGAGCACCAGGCAACCATCGTCGACGACAGCGTTCAGGCCGAAACCGGGGCACCGGCAGATATCGACAACGAGTCAGACGACGAATTCGCCTCCACGATGGTAATCAGCAAGGCGACGGCCCAAGCCGACCAACCGGAGCGCAGCCTGCAGGTCGGCTCCGTGCTGAGGGATCGATTCCTGCTGCAGGAACAGGTGTCGGGCGGCAGCATGGGCATTGTCTTCAAGGCGCTCGATCGTCGACTGGCAGAGACCGGGCATGAAGCTCCGTTCGTCGCGATCAAGGTGATTTCTCCGGTACTGGCAAAGAACGCCAAGGCGCTACGCGCGTTACAACAGGAGGCGGCCAAAGGGCGTTGCCTGACGCACAACCATATCGTCCGCTTCCTCGACTTCGATCGCGACGACGGACTGCATTTCATCGTCATGGAATGGCTCGACGGAGAGAACCTGGCGGACATGCTGGATCGGGGCGCGAGCATGGATGCCAAGCGGGCGCTGAAGATCACTCAGCAGGTTGGGCAGGCGCTGGGCTATGCCCATCGCTGTGGCATCGTCCATGCCGACATCAAACCGGCCAACGTCATGATCCTGCCGAATGGCGATGCGAAGCTGTTCGACTTCGGAGTCGCCCGTGCACGTCAGTCGGCAGAACAATCCGATCACCCGCCGGGCGATCTCGGTGCGATGACTCCAGCCTATTCGAGTATGCAGGTCCTGACTGGCGAGGAGCCTGCACCGGAGGACGATGTATTTTCGCTTGCCTGCCTTTACTACCGGCTCGTGGCCGGCTACCGGGTCTTCGGGCCCCGTAACGCGGCGGAGGCCGCTGAGGCGGGAATGACGCCCCAACCATTGCAGGGCGTCTCGGACGATCAGTGGAAGGCGGTCAAAAAGGCCTTGTCTTTCGCTCGCGTCACTCGCTACGCATCCGTGGATGAGCTTCTCGATGATCTGACACCCGCTGAAGGCGAGGAAATCATCGCCGCGGACCCGGGCTCTCGTATTGAGCTTGAGCCCGTACTGCCGGGCTCGAGCAAAGGGCCGTGGTTGGCCCTGGTTGTCGTCATACTGCTCGCAGGGGCCGCGGCCTATTTCGGCGGCTTCCTCGACCCCTACCTTGAGGATCTTCGCGAAGGGCCGTCGGTGCCGTTGACCCAGTCGCGCGATGCGCCGGAGATCGGAGAAGCGATTGACGCCTCGAACGAGTCAGTCAGCGGCGCAGGCGTTTTTGAGCCAGGAAGCGATGACGACACCATCGAAGCAGTATCGACGGTTTCGGCCAATAAGCGGGGCACGGGCGACGAGTCATCGGTCACATCGCCGGAACCGGCCGTTGGCGACGACAAGCCGGAGATCGAAGAGGCGGTAGACGGTCCGGTAGAGAGCCAGGATTCAGCGCGCGCAGAGCGTATGAGCGAGCCACGGCTCGAGCGCTTTCGGGAAATTCCGCCGGGAGACGTCCGTTTGCTCCTCGAGCCTGGCGTAAGTGCAGACGTAGTACTGGAGGAGTCGGCCGGAGCGGTTGCGCTCGACGTCATCCGCACGAGCAGGCTGGATTCGAGTGAACGGGTATTCGTCCAAGTGGCCGAGTTCTCTGGCAACCGATCGCCGATAGAGACGGGCGACCTCGCGGTTTCGCCGTCGTCGGTCATCGAATTTCCTCCGGGCGTCGACCGCATGCAACTGGAGCTGTCGACACGCGACGATCCGCTTCGCGAGGCCGACCAGACCGTTACGCTGCTCCTGCAATCAGAGTCCGGAGTCGATGCGTTGATCAATATTGAACTGATAGACGACGACCAGCGACGCTTTGAGGCAAGTCTTCCGGCCAATACCGTGGCATTCGCCGCGGGCCAGGTCTCGGTCGAGGAACGTGACGCTGCCGTCCAGCTCGATGTTGTCAGGTTCAAACCGGATCAGCAGCCACTCACCGTCTATTTCACGGTTAGCGACGTGACGGCAACCGCCGATGCCGACTACTTCCCACCAGCCAGTTCGACCGTTGAGTTCGCGCCCGGTCAACGAATCGCAAGGATTCTCGTGCCGCTGGTTCAGGACACCGAAAGGGAAGGGAATGAAGCGTTTGTTCTCGAACTCATCAGCTCCAACCAGGTGACCGACGCCGAGATCTACCAACGGATCGCCGTCATGATCCGCGACGACGATTAATTCGCTAAACCTGCCAATTTTTCCTTGCTAGACTCGTTCCCCGTAATTGCAGTGGAACCCAGGGATGTCAGAAAAAGAACTGCGCCGCTATTCGCGTATTGTCGTTGACGGCAAGGCGCAGGCGCCCAGCCGTGCCATGCTCAGAGCTGTCGGTTTTACCGAAGAAGACTTCAAGAAGCCGCAGATCGGAATCGCATCGACATGGAGTATGGTGACGCCTTGCAATATGCATATTGATGGGCTTGCCAGAGACGCCGCCGCGGGCGCAGACGAGGCCGGCGCAAAAGCCGTCATATTCAATACGATTACGGTCTCTGACGGTATATCGATGGGCACACCCGGCATGCGGTACTCGCTGGTATCGCGGGAGGTCATCGCAGACTCGATCGAGACGGTTGTCGGCGGCGAGGGTTTTGACGGTATCGTCGCAATCGGCGGCTGCGACAAGAACATGCCCGGGTGCCTGATGGCGCTGGCGAGGATGAACAGGCCCGGCATATTCGTGTACGGCGGTACCATCCGCCCGGGCAGGGACAGAACAGATATCGTCTCCGTGTTTGAAGCGGTCGGCGCTGCGTCGAGCGGGAAAATCACCGATGAGGAACTGCTCGACGTCGAACGGAAAGCGATTCCCGGGCCGGGGTCCTGCGGCGGTATGTACACAGCTAACACGATGGCGTCCGCGATTGAGGCGCTGGGCATGAGCCTGCCGGACAGTTCCGCCCAGGAGGCGGTATCCAGCCAGAAGCTGTCGGATTGTCATCGCGCGGGCGAGGCGGTCATGAGGCTCATCGAGCAGGACATCAAACCGCGAGACATCATGACGCGGAACGCATTCGAGAACGCCATCACGGTCGTCATCGCGCTGGGCGGCTCGACGAACGCGGTACTGCACCTCATCGCGATAGCCCGGGAAGCCGGGGTGGAGCTGTCACTCGATGACTTCACGCGTATAGGCAAGCGGGTGCCAGTTCTGGCGGACCTTCGCCCCAGCGGCCGGTACATGATGTCCGAGCTCATCGAAGTCGGTGGCATTCGTCCGCTCATGAAACGCCTGCACGACAAGGGGCTCTTGCACGGCGACTGCCTGACGGTCAGTGGCGTAACGCTGGCCGAGGAGCTTAAGGACGTGGCTGACTACGCCGGGGACCAGGATATCGTCCGGTCCTTCGACGATCCGATCAAACCCGACAGCCACCTAAGCATCCTGTACGGAAACCTGGCTTCGGAGGGTGCCGTCGCCAAGATCACTGGCAAGGAGGGTCTTCGTTTTGAAGGGACCGCCAAAGTGTATGCGTCGGAAGAAGAGGCGCTCGAGGCCATCCTCTCGGACAAGATAGAGAAAGGCAACGTTGTCGTCATTCGATACGAGGGACCCAAAGGCGGTCCTGGCATGCGCGAGATGCTGAGCCCGACCGGCGCAATCATGGGCAAGGGGCTCGGCGCCGATGTGGCGCTGATAACCGATGGACGCTTCTCGGGCGGCAGCCACGGGTTCGTCGTCGGTCACGTGTCGCCCGAGGCAGCGGTCGGCGGCACCATTGCCCTGATCGAAGATGGCGATCGTATCGTCATTGACGCTCAGGGCAAGACCATCGATGTCGACCTCGACGAGGAAACGCTCGGCAAACGCCGGGCGAAATGGCAAAGGCCCGCTTCCACGGTGACCGGCGGCGTGCTCGGCAAGTACCGATCGCAGGTGTCTTCGGCATCCGAGGGCGCCATAACCGTCAGTGAGGACTGGTAAATTTGCCGTTCGGACTTGACCTTTGCGCCGAGGTTGGTTGTACTCAGTGAATGGACGTTTTCGACACCCACGTAAAGTGCCACCGACGCGGCAAGCCCGCGGCGAATAAACTATTAAAACAAATGGCGCGCCAGAGGTGCGTGGGTGCCAGTAGCAGAGGTCTCGCCTGACGTAAATCAGCATCGAGCCCTGCGAACAAGCCCGCGAGACGCAACTCCGCGGGTTTTTTTTTGGGCGTAAGGAAACAGCAGTGACAGAACTGACAGAAGCTGGCTTTCAGGACAGCGGATCGCTTGGAGCGCCGGAGAACATTGCGGAATCTGAATGGCTGGTCATGAAGTTTGGCGGTACCAGTGTCTCTTCCGCGGAAAGCTGGGGCACAATTGCAAGCCTGGTGCAGTCGCGCCTGGACTCTGGTCTTAAACCGGTCATTGTGCATTCTGCCCTGAAGGGCGTTTCGAACAGCCTCGAGGCGCTATTGCTCGCAGCAGGCCAGGATGATCCCGCACCCGTTCTGTCCGAGATTCGCTCGGTCCATTACACGCTGGCCGACGACCTCGGAATCGACGGCCCAGCGTTGCTGGACGACTCCATGCACGAGCTCGAGCAGCTGTTCGCCGGCGTGAAGCTCCTGAAGGAGGCCAGTGTCCGGGTCAGGGTACGCATCATGGCGCTGGGGGAGCTGATGTCCACCCGGCTCGGGGCAGCCTACTTGCAGAAGGCAGGAATACCGACCGAGTGGATGGATGCGCGCGAACTCCTGAAAAGCGCACCACGCTCCGGCGTCGAAAACCAGCAGGATTACCTGTCGGCTGTCTGCAGTTACGAACCGGATGTGGAACTCGCTGACAAGCTCGATCGGCCCGGCAAGGTGATCCTGACGCAGGGGTTCATCGCGCGAAACCCTCAGGGCCAGACCGTGCTGCTGGGCCGAGGAGGGTCGGATACGTCCGCTTCCTATTTTGCGGCGCGGCTGCAGGCGCGGCGAATCGAGATTTTCACCGACGTTCCCGGAATGTTCACCGCAGACCCTCGCATCGTTCCCTCCGCCAGGCTGCTCGTCTCCCTGCGCTATGACGAGGCGCAGGAACTGGCGTCGGCCGGCAGCACGGTCCTGCACCCGCGATGCCTGTCACCACTCAGGCAGTACGGCATTCCGCTGTTCGTTCGCAGCACGGCGAGGCCCGAGCTGCCCGGAACCGTGGTCTCGGCAGTCACCGAGGAAACCGAGGACCAGGTCAAAGGGATCTGTGCACGAGGCCGTGTGACGCTGGTATCCATGGACAGCGTTGGTATGTGGCACGAGGTCGGCTTCCTGAGTCGCGCGTTTGCGGTCTTCAGCGAGCACCGAGTCTCTATCGATCTCGTGTCGACGTCCGAGACCAACGTGACCGTGTCGATCGACACTGCGTTTGAGCTCAACAGGGAGACACTGGACGCACTGGTGTCGGACTTGCTGCAGTTCTGCCGGGTCAGCGTCATCGAAAACTGCTCTGCCGTGAGCCTTGTCGGTCGCAAGATACGCACGATTCTGCCGCGCCTGGCGCCGGCGCTCGAGGTCTTCGAAGAAGAACGCATTCACCTGATGAGCCAGTCAGCCAACGACCTGAACCTGACCTTCGTCGTTGACAAGGAACAGGGCACCCGGCTGGTCCGCAAGCTGCACGAGTCGATTATCCGCAAGGGTGGCGGCAGCAAGGCTTTCGGCAAGAGCTGGGACGAGCTCTTCGGGCAGGAGTCGAAGCGTGGCATTCCGGTCGAGGAGCCCTGGTGGCTGACTCGGCGAGACGAGCTGCTGGCAATCGCTGACAGCATGGCAAACGCGTATATCTACGACCTCGACAGTGTAAGGAACGCTGCGACAGGCCTGAAGCAACTGAAGAACGTGGACAGGGTGCTGTACGCGATGAAGGCCAACTTCAATGCGGATATCCTCAAGCTGCTTGCGCGGCTCGACGTAGACTTCGAGTGCGTGTCGCCAGGCGAGGTGCGCTGGCTGCTCGAGGCAGTCCCGGACCTTGACCTCGATCGAATCCTGTTCACCCCCAACTTTGCGCCGCGCGGCGAGTATGACTGGGCATTTGCCGAAGGTCTGCGCGTAACCCTGGACAACCTGTATCCGCTGGAGGCCTGGCCCGAGACCTTCAGGGACAGGGAGATCATCGTGCGGCTCGATCCGGGCCAGGGCCGTGGCCACCACGATCACGTGAAGACAGCCGGTGTCCATTCAAAGTTCGGCATACCGTTGTTCGAGGTGGAGGAACTGAAGCGCCTCGCCAACAGAGCCGAAACCTCGGTTGTCGGTATGCACGCACACACCGGCAGTGGAATTCTCGACCCGTTGAACTGGCGTAACGTCGCTGGTTCCCTGATCGAGGCAGCGCAGCAATTCGATACCGTGAGATCCATAGACCTGGGTGGCGGGATCGGCGTACCGGAGAAGACCGGGGATCGGGCGTTCGATCTCGGTGAGCTGGACCAGTTGCTGGCTGAGGTCAAGGCCAGTTACCCGCAGTACGAATTGTGGATCGAGCCGGGTCGCTACCTGGTCGCGCAGGCCGGCGTTCTGCTGACGCGAGTGACCCAGGTGAAGGGTAAGGGCGAGATGAAGTACATTGGCGTCGGGACCGGCATGAACTCTCTGATTCGACCGGCGCTGTATGGCTCCTATCATGAGATTCTCAACCTGAGCCGCTCCGGCGAGTCGGCCAGCGAGACCGTTACCGTCGTTGGACCGATCTGCGAGACGGGCGACAGGCTCGGTACCGACCGTCTGCTGCCGCCGTCAGCTGAGGGTGACGTCATTATCATTGCGAATGCCGGTGCATACGGACGCGTCATGAGTTCAGAGTACAATCGACGGGAGATCGCGCCGGAGGTCACACTCTAAAAAATGAGAGGTAGGTCATGAAGTTCTATTACGCACCGAAGACCCGCAGCGTCCGGATAGCCTGGTTGCTCGAGGAAGCGGGAATCGATTACGAGATCGTACCGATAACGCTGGGTAACCCGGATCATCCGGCCGACTTCCTGGCCGCCAGTCCCATGGGTAAGGTCCCGGCGATCAGGGACGACAGTACAGCGATGGCTGAATCGGCTGCGATTTGCGTCTACGTGTGCGATCGATATCCCGAGGCAGGCCTGGCTCCTCCCCTCGACCACGAAGACCGCGGTCCCTACCTGTACTGGACGATGTACACACCGGCGGTTATCGAACCGGCAATGGCCGAAAAGATGTTCGACCTGGAGCCAAACCCGCGAAGTTTCGGCTGGGGCAGCTTCGAACTGATGATTTCGACGCTGGAGAAGCAGCTGGAGCAAGGTCCCTGGCTACTGGGTGAGGCATTCAGCGGCGCCGATATTATTACCGGTTCGAGCGTTGTGTACCTGCAGATGTTCGGCATACTGCCAGAGTCGGAGATTCTCTCAGCTTACGCTAAGCGTTGCCTCGATCGGCCGGCCTACCAGAGGGCGATGAGTCTCGACGCGAACTGACTACCGGTGACGGCCCTCGAGCGTTGAACACACGTCCGCGAGGCGAATACCGCGGGAGTTAATCAACACCAGCAGGTGATAGATCAGGTCGGCAGCTTCGTTCGTTACCTCGTCATCGCTCCCGGCCAGCGAGGCAATGGCCAGCTCTACGCCTTCCTCGCCGACCTTCTGAGCCACGCGTTCGGCGCCCTGGTCGAGCAGTCGCGATGTGTAGCTCGTCTCGCTGGGTGATTCGATCCGGTCGAGGATCGTCGCCTCGAGCGTGTTGAGAAAATCAATGCTGTTCTGGCTCATGTGCAGGTCCTGACGTGGATGCCGTTGTCATCGAGAAATTGCTTCAAGTCCGGAATCGGGATCTCGGCGCTATGAAATACGCTTGCTGCGAGCGCGCCGTCAACGTCGGCGATACGGAAGACGTCGAGAAAGTGCTGCTGGGCGCCCGCGCCGCCTGAAGCGATCAACGGAACCTGGCAAACCGCCCGTACCGCAGCGAGCTGCGTGCAGTCATACCCTTTGCGCACGCCATCCTGATTCATGCAGTTGAGTACCACTTCGCCCGCGCCCCGGTCCTGGGCTTCTGTCACCCATTCCACCGTCGTGCGCCTTGCAGCTTCAGTACGATCCGGGTCGCCGGTGTACTGGTACACGAAATAGCCGCCGTTCTCGTCACGGCTGTCGACCCCGAGTACGACACACTGGGAACCAAAACGCTTCGCGAGCTCGGTAATGAGCCCCGGGTTCTCGAGCGCCGGTGAATTGATTGAGATCTTGTCAGCGCCCTTGTTCAGCACGTCCTCGGCATCGGCTATGGAGCGGATGCCTCCGGCCACGCAGAAGGGGATGTCGAGCACCGATGCGACGCGGCTGACCCAGCTGCGATCCACCGTCCGGCCGTCAGGGCTCGCCGTGATGTCGTAAAAAACGAGTTCGTCAGCGCCTTCCTGCCCGTAACGTCTCGCGAGTTCGATGATGTCCCCGACAATGCGATGGTTTCGAAACTGCACGCCCTTGACGACGACGCCGTCTCGAACGTCAAGACAAGGAATTATGCGTTTTGCTGGAATGTCGATATCTCCTCAGCGTTGATGTTGCCGTCAAGAATGGCTTTGCCGCTGATGGCCGCGGGCAGGCCCGCTTCACGAAGCCGCTGCATGTCATCGATGCTCCTGACGCCGCCGGATGCCTGCAGCTTGAGTCCCGGATAGCGCTCAAGCACTTCGCGGTAGAGTTCAATGTTCGGTCCCGCCATTGCGCCGTCGCGGCTGACGTCGGTGCACAGGACATGCGAAAGGCCCGCATCCAGGTAACTGTCGATACAGGACCAGAGGGTTAACTCTGACGAACGCGTCCAGCCGTGCGTCGTGATGAACGGCTCACCGTTCTCGATACGGACGTCCAGGGCCAGCACGACGCGCTCCGCGCCGACATCGGCAATCCACGCGCGGACCTCGTCGGGGTCAGTGACGGCAACGCTGCCGACGACGCAGCGCGTGACACCGGACGCCAGCCAGCTGTCCAGCGTTTCACGATTGCGGATGCCGCCACCCAGCTGCACGGACAGCGGCGTGGTCTCCGTGATGGCCCTGACGATATCGAAATTGGATTGGGTGCCCGTTCGTGCACCGTCCAGGTCAACGACATGGAGATATTTGACGTTAAATGCCGAGAAGGCTCGTGCGACGCCAACGGGGTCGTCGCTGTACTCGGTCGTCTGGTCAAAGTCACCTTTGAATAGGCGAACGCACTTGCCGTCTTTCAGGTCGATGGCCGGGATGATGTTCATTAAGCGAGCCCGAGAAAATTCGATAGCAGCTGTGCGCCGGCCGCAGACGAGCGCTCCGGGTGAAACTGCGCTGCGACGAAGTTGTCCTTGCCGATGACAGCGCTGAACATCTCCGCATGTTCCGCAGTTCCAATCGTGTTCTCGGACACGGGCAGCGCGTAGCTGTGCAGGTAGTAGAAATAAGACCCGTCGGCGATCCCGGCCATGATGGGGTGTCGTCGCTCGGACCTGGTCGCGCACCAGCCCATGTTTGGCACGGGGCAAGTTACGCTACTGGGCAGCTTCGTCGCTGTCCCCGGGATGATTCCCAGACATTCGACGTCCTCTTCTTCGGAGGCGTCGGTCAGCAGCTGCATGCCGAGGCAGATGCCGAGCACCGGCTGCTTCAGACCGCGAATGGTATCAATGAGGTCGGCAGCACGAAGACGGTCCATCGCATCCCTCGCAGCGCCGACGCCGGGCAGTATGACGCGATCGGCGGCCTGGATGACCCGCGTGTCAGTTGTCAATTCGGCAGGCGTGGATAGCCGCTGAAACGCATACAGCAGCGATGCGATGTTTGCGCCGCCGCTGTCAATAATCGCGATAGACATCTATAGCACACCCTTTGTCGATGGCAGTCCTGTATCAGTCAGTCGCAACGACTGACGCAGCGCGCGACCGACGGCCTTAAAGCAGGCTTCCACCATGTGGTGGGCATTTTCCCCGATCACCTCGATATGAATCGCGGCACCGAGGCTCTCGGCCAATGAGCGGAAGAAGTGCTCCACCATCTCGGTTGAAAGGCCTCCTACGAAGTCACGGGGCCAGTTGCCGTTGAACAGGAAATTGCCGCGCCCGGACAGGTCGATGCTGACTCTTGCCTCACTCTCATCCATCGGCACAACGAAGCCGTAGCGGCCGATGCCGATCTTGTCACCCAGGGCCTTCCTCATCGCGGTCCCCAGGGTAATCGCGACGTCTTCAACCGTATGATGCTCGTCGACCTCGAGATCGCCCGTGCTTGTGAGGTCGAGCCGAAACCCGCCATGCTTCGAGATCTGCTCCAGCATGTGATCGAAGAAACCGATGCCTGTGCTTATCCTGCCACTGAGCGTTGAGTCCAGGTTCACTTTGAGCTCGATCGAGGTCTCGTTAGTCTTGCGGGACAGCTCCGCCGTCCTGTCGCCCGTCGTCAGCGCCTCGACGACATCTTCCCAGCTGAACGCTGCGTCGAGTTTGAAGCCACGAACACCTATGCGCGCGGCCAGTTCGAGGTCGGTGTCGCGGTCCCCGATAACGGCCGATGCGTCGAGGTCAAAGGTGCCGGATGCCAGGTAACGCGTCAGCAGGCCGCCCCGCGGTTTTCGACATTCGCAGCCGTCGTCCGGCAGGTGAGGGCAGATGAATACTTCGTCGAACTCGATGCCCTGCGAGCTGAAGATCTGCATCATCATGTCCTGAGCCGGATGGAAGTCTGCCTCAGGGAACGACGGAGTTCCGAGTCCGTCCTGGTTGCTGACCATGACGAATCGAAAACCCGCATCCCGCAGCTTCAGCATCGCCGGAATCACGCCGTCGACGAGTTGCAGTTTCTCCAGCGAGTCGATCTGTAAGTCCTCAGGCTCGACGATGAGCGTGCCATCCCGGTCGATGAACAACGTCTTCACTCTTCTGTCTCCATGCTTGTCAGAACGCTCAGCAGCGCGTCGTTTTCCTCGTGCGATCCGATGCTGATCCGAATGCAGGATTCGAGCCCGCCGCCGTAGGCCCGGACGAGTATGCCGGCGTCCCGCGTGCGTTCGAGAACCGCGCTGGCATCTTCAAACCTCACGAGCAGGAAGTTCGCATCGCTCGGAAACACCTTGTCGACAAGACCCAGCTGCTCGAGGGTTTCGGCAACGCGATTGCGCTCTTCGATCGTCTCGGCGACTTCGTCAGCCGCCCGACTGGCGAGGTCGCCGCGCAGCGCGTTTTCTACCGCTTCGACCACCGGCGTTGCCAGCGCATACGGCGCCTGCACCGCGTCGAGTATCGTGATGACCTC
>JAAUYH010098803.1_pt1 | contig 23366 bp, 18 predicted proteins | sample 7278061 | NCBI WGS metagenome assembly JAAUYH01 (sample SAMN14350203, study PRJNA611818) | marine sediment metagenome | isolation source: surface marine sediment (0.6m) | place: French Polynesia: Moorea | collected 2018-08 | reverse complement strand
TACTGGTTCACCTTGTGATAGGCGACCACCATGATGATCGAGACGAACACGCCGAGCGCGCTGGTCGATCGTTTCGGCGGGATTGCAAGAGCCAGCGCCAACAAGGGCATCAGGAACATCATCACGATTTCGACCAGCCGGAAATTGAAACTGGCCTGGCTGGCGTCGCGCTCTTCCGCCCTGCTTTCCTCGCTCCAGCCGATCTGCAGCAATTCAGGCAGGATGTATTCGCGCGTCGCATCGCCGCGTTCGCGGAATTCTTCGATCGCCGGCAAGTCGATCGGAAGGTCGTGGCGGCTGAAAGACAGGACTCGCGGCGTCTTGCTGCCGGTGTCCTGAACGATCGTTCCGTCGGACAGGCGCAAGATGATCGTGTCGGGATCGTCGCTGGTAGCGAGGAAAGCGCCCTCGCGCGCGCTGATCGACAGGACTTGATCGCGCTCGTTCGCCACGCGCGCGAAAATACCGACCAAGCGCCGACCGTCGTCTTCGCTTTCTTCGATCCTGAGCGCCATGCGGTCGGCGAGCGTCGTGAATTCCCCGACCTTGATGGAAGCGCCGAGGGCGCCGGAGCGCAGCTCGTATTCCATCTGCTCGTAATAGTAGCGGCTGACAGGCTGGATGTAGAACACCAACGCGACATTGATTGCCACCAGAACCAGCGTGATCGCGTAGGGCACGCGCAGCAGCCGCCAGTAGGAAAGGCCGACTGCTCGCATGACGTCGAGTTCGCTCGACGTGGCGAGTTTGCGGAACGCCAGCAACACGCCGAGCAGCAGTCCGAGCGGGATGGCGAGGCTCGCATATTCCGGGATCAGCGCGCCGAGCATCTTGAATACGACGCCGATCGGCCCGCCTTCGACCGCGACAAAGTCGAACAGCCGCAACATCTTGTCGAGCAGCAACAGCGAAGCGGCAAGCGCAAACACCCCGAGCATCGGGAAGATCACCAGCCGGAAGATGTACCGGTCGACACTGGGAATGAAGCTTAGCACTTCAACATTTGGCCCTAGTTTTCGCAGTTGCGAGCCGCGCCATAGCGCGATTTTTCCGTTCGGTCATGGGGTGATGTGCGAGCGCCTGTTGACCGGCGCTGAACCGGGAGGCCGGACTACCAGAAGCGGCTTCCGGGCACGCCCTTGAAAGGCCCCGCTTCGTATTGGCTGATCCAGCCGCCATAAAAGCTTCCGGGTTGCGGGGTGATCGCTTCGCCGTCGACCATGCAGCGATCGAGCGGATCGGGGTAGAAGGCAAGGTAGTCCTTGATCGGCGCGAAGGCTGGGGTCGGGCTGGGATACGACCACGCGACCGCTTCGAGCCGCGCGTCACCGATCGCGAGATCCCAGTAATTCGCCTGCCCCTTCCACTCGCACATCGTGCGGCGCGGGTTTGGCTGAAGGTGCTCCATCGCGATATCGGATTGCGGGATGTAGTAGGTCGGTGGATGGCTGGTTTCGAGCGTCCGCCAGGCAGCGCGGCTATCGACCACTTCGATATCCTTGTGGACAATCTGGATACGCCGGTCAGTGGGCTCGGCGATTGCGGGGCGGGGATAGTCCCAGACACTTTCCTGACCGGGCCCAACCGGATCGGGGTCAGGATGTCCGCCGAACAGGCTCACGCCTTCTCGAGCGTGCATTGCAGCGGATGTTGGTTCTGCCGTGCGAAGTCCATCACCTGGTTCACCTTGGTTTCGGCAACTTCGTACGGGAATATTCCGCAGACTCCGACGCCCTTCTGGTGAACATGCAGCATGACCCGGGTCGCTTGCTCAAGATCCATGCTGAAAAACCGCTTCAGGACCATCACCACGAATTCCATCGGGGTGTAGTCGTCATTCAGCATCAGCACTTTGTACTGGCTGGGCTTCTTGGGCTTGGTGCGGGTCTTGGTCGCTACGCCGACTTCGCTCTCGCTGCCATTGTCGGAATCGCCTTCATCCGCCGCCCGAATCGAATCCGGCACGGACGCGGCTGGGAATTCCGCCTGAGAGGGAGAAGGGACGACCATCGGCTACCCATTATGGGATTCGTTTTCGCATGCGCAAGGATTCTCCGTTCCGGTGCGCGGGCAGCCAATAGCAAAGGGCCGGACGGACCCGTTCGGTCCATCCGGCCCTGCGCCTCATCGGCGCGCTTTCGTAAACCGGGATTGGGAGAGAGAGGAGAGGCCCGGTTCAGAAACTTGCTGGTTAGGCAGCCTTCGAGATCTTCTCGGCGGCCACGCTGACGCGGTTCGAAATCGGAGCGAAAGCATCGTTGTAGAGCTTCACCCATGCTTCGGTGCGCTGCGAGCCGAACGAAACGACAGCGTCGAAGTTGCGACGCGCGAGTTCACCCTGGAGCTGCATCAGTTCGGTCGGCGACTTGACGGCAGCCATCTTCTTGGCGTCTTCGGTGACGGTCTCAACGACAGACTTGCCGGTTTCGACGTTGTCCTTCACGAGTTCCTGTGCGCCGGCGAAGAAAATCTTGCCGCTTTCAACGACAGCTTCGACATTTGCCTTGTTGAACTCGTTTGCTTCGGCAGCGAACTCGCCAGCCTTCGAGTAGGCGGTCTTCACGCGCTCTTGCACGTCAGCGGCCATTTCCTTGGCGGTCGCGGTGATGTCGGTCTTTTCGGCAGTGGCCATGATAGTATCCTTGAGTTTGGTAACTGGATTGGTTTCTGTCTTCGGAGCCGCTTTCTTGGCAGCGGTCTTGGTCTTTGCGGCCACAGCAGGTGCCTTCTTGGCAGCAGGCTTTCGGGCCGGAGTCTTTTTCGCGGGCGCTTTCTTGGCTGCGACTTTCTTCGCGGGTGCCTTCTTCGCGGCCGGTTTTGCTGCTGCCTTCGCAGCGGCAGGAGCTTTCTTGGCTACCGGCTTCTTGGCCGGAGCCTTTTTCGCCGGAGCAGGTTTGGGAGCGGGCGCAGCTTCGGCTTTCGGCGCGCTCGCGGTCTTGGCGGCTGCTTCGGCGTACGCCTTCTCTGCAGCGACGTCGATCTTCGATTGAGTGTTGGCGTCAGCCATGGTTTCCTCGCTTCATGTTGCGCTGCACAAAATAGCTATTGCAACCGCGAAGTCAAGGATTTTTTGTGCACTGCACAAAAAATGAGAAAGTAGTTCTAAATCAGAATTTTAACGTGCCATTACGTAGCGCCCCGGTGCATCTTCAATGACAGAATCTCCACGACCACCGGGCTTTCGCTTGCCGGATGCAGGGACGCGGGCATCGTCCTGTTGCTCCAGCCATCCGAGCCAATGCGGCCACCAGCTTCCCGGATGCTCCTCCGCGCTTTCGATATAGGCCTTGAGCGAAGGCGCGTCGCTTTCACCGACCCAGTACTGGTACTTGTTGGCCACCGGAGGATTGACCACGCCTGCGATGTGCCCAGACCCGGCGAGCAGGAATTCGACGGGGCCGGAAAAGTGCTCCGTCGCGCGCCAGACGCTTTCCGCTGGTGCAATATGGTCTTCGCGGCCCGCCTGGATGAAGCATGGCGTTTCGACCTTGGTAAGGTCGATCGGTGTGCCATCGGCCGAAAGTGCATCGGGCACCACCAGCTTGTTGTCGCGATAGAGGTCGCGCAGATAGTCGTTGTGCCACTTGGACGGCAGGTTTGTGACGTCGCCGTTCCAGTGCAGCAGGTCGAAGGCGGGATAGTCTTCGCCGAGCAGGTAATTGTTGACCACGTAGTTCCAGATCAGGTCCTTGCCACGTAGCGCGTTGAAGGTCGCCGCGAGATAACGCCCGTCGAGATAGCCTTTGGGCGAGAGCTGGCCAATCATCTCGAGCTGCCCGTCATCGATGAAGTGCTTGAGCTCACCGCTCTTCTCGAAATCGACCTGCGCGGTGAAAAAAGTCGCCGACCTGACCTTGTCCGCTTCGCCCCGCCGGGCGAGGATCGCCAGCGTCGCCGCAAGAGTGGTGCCGGCTACGCAGTAACCGATCGTGTGGACATCCGGTACCTTGAGCCGTTCGCGAACGGTTTCGATCGCTTCCATCTGACCGCGGATGTAGTCGTCCCAAACAACGTCAGCCAACGTTTCGTCGGCCGACTTCCAGCTTACGACGAACACGGTGATTCCCTGATCTACCGCCCACTTGATGAAGCTCTTCTTCGGTGTCAGGTCGAGGATGTAGAAGCGGTTGATCCAGGGCGGGAAGATCACCAGCGGGACTTCGTAGACGTCCTTGGTCGAAGGGGCATATTGCACCAGTTGGTAAAGCGGTGTTTCATGCACGACCTTGCCCGGGGTGGCCGCAAGGTTTTCGCCCAATGTGAATGCGCTGGTATCGGTATGCGTCAGTTGGCCGCGCTTCAGGTCTTTGATCAGGTGCCGCATCCCGCGAACCAGGTTCTGCCCTCGCGTTTCGACCGTCCGTTTCATGACGACGGGATTGGTCAGCAGGAAGTTGGCTGGGCTCATCGCTTCGGAAAGCGCACCGACCGCAAATTCGAGCTGTTTGCGCTTTTCGCTGCCGATACCGTCCATCGCCTTGACCGATTGCCGAAAATACTCGGCAAGCATCAGATAGGTCTGGTGCAAGAGCGCAAAGGCAGGATGTTCGCTCCACGCCGGATCGGCAAAACGCCGATCCTTGTGCGGCAATTTGCCAGTTCCTTCTCCCCTTTCGGCACTTCCGCCGAACGAAGAGGCGACGAACTGGCCCAAGACGCCCTGCCACAATTCCATCGAATCCTGCGCAAGCTTGCTCGTCTGGGCCAAATTCGACCCCGGTAGCTGCTTCAGCATCGCCTGCGAAAACGTCAGCCATTGTGCTGGATCGAACAGGTTTGTTCCCTCGCTGGCCTTCGACGCGGCCTTCTGCGCCTGGTGGGCTGCGAATTCGAGCCACATCTTCTGCAGCTCGGCGCTCGCCTTTGCCCACTCCGCCATATCGGCCGGGCTTACGGCGACCGGGAGGCCGGAGGGGACGCCATTGTTTGGACTTTCGGGCGAAGCTGCGGACGGTATCCCGCCGGACATGGCCTGGCTGAACATCTCCCGCATGGTCTCGCCCTGCATGTCGAAGAAAGCACGAATAGATTCGGGCGCTTCGAATGCAGATCCGTCTTCATTTTGCGGCATGGCGGCTCTCACTTTCCTCGTAACCGGTCGCGGTGGGTCGCTATAAACAAAGAGTCCACCGAAGCTTAGCGAAAACGCCTTCCCACATCGACCCACATTGCCCTAGACTGATCATTGCGCCGCCGATCATCTTGATTGCGCAAATGAGGGTACGGATCGCAATGAACGACCAATTCTACCGCATGAAGCGCTTGCCACCCTATGTCATCGCGGAAGTCAACGCGATGCGGCATGCGGCGCGACAAGCCGGGCAGGACATCATCGATCTGGGGATGGGGAACCCGGACCAACCGCCACCGCAGCATGTGATCGATAAGCTTTGCGAAGTGGCGAAGAAGCCGGACGCGCACGGGTACTCGCAGTCCAAGGGCATACCGGGTCTCCGCCGGGCGCAAGCCAACTATTACAGCCGTCGGTTCGGCGTCGATCTCGATCCCGAAACCGAAGTCGTCGTCACTATGGGTTCGAAGGAAGGCCTAGCCAGCCTCGCCAACGCAATAACCGCGCCGGGCGATGTGATACTTGCTCCGAATCCTTCTTACCCGATCCATACCTTCGGATTCATAATCGCAGGTGCGACAATCCGTTCAGTTCCGACGACGCCCGACGAACAATATTGGCAATCGCTCGAAAGCGCGATGAACTTCACGGTTCCTCGCCCCAGTGTCCTCGTCGTGAGCTATCCGTCCAATCCGACCGCCGAGACTGTCGACCTTGCGTTCTACGAACGACTGGTCGCGTGGGCGCGTGAAAACAAAGTCTGGCTGCTTTCCGATCTTGCCTATTCGGAGCTCTATTACGATGACAACCCGACGCCTTCGATCATGCAGGTGGAAGGTGCAAAAGAGATCGCGGTCGAGTTCACCAGCATGAGCAAAACCTATTCCATGGCCGGGTGGCGTATGGGGTTTGCCGTCGGCAACAAGGAGTTGATCGCTGCCTTGACCCGGGTGAAGTCCTATCTCGATTATGGCGCGTTTACCCCGATCCAAGCCGCCGCCTGCGCTGCGCTCAACGGCCCGCAGGACATCGTCGAAAAAAATCGCGAACTCTATCGCAAAAGACGCGATGTGATGGTCGAATCGTTCGGCCGCGCGGGCTGGGAGGTGCCTGCACCGGCGGCATCGATGTTCGCTTGGGCGCCGTTACCGCCAGCGCTTGCGAGCATGGGAAGCCTTGAATTTTCGAAGCAACTGCTGACCGAAGCCAAGGTCGCTGTCGCGCCCGGTGTAGGCTATGGAGAAGAGGGTGAGGGCTTCGTGCGGATCGCCATGGTCGAGAATGAGCAGAGGCTGAGACAGGCAGCGCGGAACATAAAGCGCTACCTGTCTTCCTTGGGGGTCAACAGTTCGGCGGCCTGACGGGTTGAATCGTCCACGTTGGTTTGCCGCCCCTGCCCCGGAGCATTATTGAAGACGACGTGTTAACTATGTTTGATAACGCGTTTGAATAGGAGAGTGAGATGCCGTCCGCCGCGCCGCGCCCACTGACAGAGCGTCAGCGCGCAGTGATGGAGCGAATCGACAGGCGTGTGCCGATCAAGGTCATCGCGCAGGAACTCGGCGTGTCCGAAACTCGAATCAACCAGCACATCCGTGCCCTCAAAGACATCTACGGGGCCGGTAGCCTGGGTGATTTGGTTGAACTCTATCGGGCCAACCAGCCAGGGCAGAAAGCGGCCGATCAGCAAACTACAGCCTCGAATACGGAAAGAAATCAGTTACCTGCGGATTTACCTAAGGACTTCAGCGAAGTTGCATACAACAATACTCAGGTCGCTGTAGAGGGTCAGGGTGTGAATAACGGCGTCGAGGCCGACCACGGCGAGCTCGTCATGAATGACGTCTTGCCGCTCATCGAACAGGCGCCTTGGTTGCGTCCGGGAGAGCCAAGGGTCGTCCCCGGGGTGCTCGACGGCGAAAACGCTGTCCTTTTCCGCCTCGCGGCTATCATCGGTATCGCGTTCGGCATCCTCGCCGCCGTGGTGTTGACGGTTACTGCGGGAATTGCATTGAGCGAGGCGATGGATGGCCGAGTGCTGATCCCCGAAGAAAGGACTTAGCCCACCGTTGGAGCGCGGGAGGGGTCGGAGAACTAAAGTGTCAGACCGTATCCTGAACGACGCATACAATCTGAAGAAACTGATTCGCGAGGCAGAAGCTTTGGCCGACGAATCCATGATCGCTTTCGCACGACTGAAGCAGGCTATGCTCGCCGCGCGTCAGAACCCCAGTGTCGAGGTCCACTCGGGCCAGCGCGCATTGATGCGGCTCAATCAGGCCGAACAGCAGGCAATGGCCATGTCGACCAGCCTATTTCGCGTGCATGACGAATTGAGCAAAGTCGGCCGCGAGACAATGGGCGGTGACGGCCCCATCATGACCGAGGTCGCAGAGTCGGCACTGGAAGAGCCAAAGATGAATCGGGTAGCGGCTGACTCCCACGACTAAAGCTGTAGAATAGTCTTGATGGACTTCATCCTGCAGTATCGCGACGAGGCGCAGCATGCATTCAGCATTGCATTGGCTTTGGCCGCGTGGCGCTGGGGAGGCAATCCGGAACGCATCGTCGCGATAGTCTTTGTGGTCCTATTCACATTGCCGAACAGGATGATCCCTCTCTTTACGGGAAGCGCATTTTTGTTCGTCGAAGGCGGGATGTTCTACGCGGCGGTCGACGTGATCGCCGCAATTGCGTTCACGGCGGTCGCACTCAATGCCAACCGCAATTACACGCTATGGATAGCGGGTTTCCAGCTAGTCGCAGCGTCGGCACATGGTGTGCGGTATGTGACCGATGCCGTGACCGATCTCGCTCATGCCGTCATGGTGATCGGCCCATCCTATTTTCAGCTCATGATTATGACCGTCGGGCTGATCCGGCATATCAAGCGCAAGAACCGCTATGGCGAGTATCGCGATTGGCGCATCTCCCACTCGGATATCGACTTTTCTACGCTCGCAAGGAAGAGGACTGATCCGTGATATCAGCTCCAGTCCGCTCAAGAGGCCGTTTCGACACCACCCGCGAGGCCAAGCTGTCGGGGATGATCGAATACCTGCGAGGCGTGGTGCTTGCTTCGCCGATCGGCGTCGAGCGCTTTCACGCAATATTCGTGAATTCGCAGCGCGCCTATCTGGGTGATGAATCGATGGGACAGGGGGAGACTCATGCGCTTTCCCTGCGGATGCGGGACCTGTTCGCGAGTGCGCTGTCAGTCGGCGCGACGGGTATCATCGTCGCCCACAACCATCCGTCGGGGAATTGCAGACCCAGCCAAATCGACATCGAGGCAACACGCCGTCTTGCTGCGATCGCCGTGGCCTTGGATATCGAGCTCCTCGACCATCTCATCTTTACGCAAAACGCCGTCTATTCGATGCGTGCAGGGGGGGATCTGTGAACTCGACCGCAGCCACGAACATCTTTCCGGACAGCGATACGCTGATACCTCGCTTCCGCGAAGCCGGCGATGTAACGCTCGACCTCTTTCACCGTGATGGCCGCGTTGAGGATAAATGGCTCGGCCTGCATCCGCGCGAGTTTGAATTGCTTTGGCGGCTGGCTGAGCAACCAGGCAAGGCGATGACCAAACGGCAATTGCTCGCCGATGTGTGGCGCATTACCTTCGAGCCGGAGACCAACAGCGTTGCGGTTCACGTTGCCAGGGTAAGAGCCAAACTCGCCCCGTTCGGTCTGTCTCGCATCCTGGCGACACACCCGGAAGGGGGCTATCTCCTCGATACGCCGCCCGGACCAAGCGCATTTGCTTTCGATTCCGGATCCGCCGACTGAGTTACTGCGGCCAAACGGCTCTGCGCCGACGCGAGTTCGATATGGACTTGTCCTACCGCATAGGCCACCTTCGGCGGCTACTCAGGACAACAATCACTAGGGAAGCCGTATTCATGCAGCCGAATGACAGGGTTTCGATCGATTTGGGCGAGGACGGCGTTGCTCAGGTCCGCCTGACGCGCGGCGACAAGATGAACGCGCTCGATCCCGAAATGTTTGAACGGATCATCGAAGCGGGAAGCGCCCTTCACAAGATGGATGGATTGCGCGCGGTTGTCCTCTCGGGCGAAGGTCGGGCATTCTGTGCCGGCCTCGACACTGCAAGTTTCAGCCGCACTCCAAGCCCGGACGAACCGGAACTGACAGAGCGGACTTATGGCAATGCGAACAAATTCCAGCAGGTGGCGATGCTGTGGCGCAAATTGCCGGTGCCGGTGATAGCCGCAGTCCATGGCGTGTGTTTCGGCGGCGGCCTGCAGATCGCGAGCGGGGCCGACATTCGCGTCGTGCATCCCGAAACCCGAATGGCGATCATGGAGCTCAAATGGGGGCTCGTGCCGGATATGGGGGGCTATGCCTTGTGGCGCGGGCTGGTGCGCGACGATGTGCTGCGCGAACTCATCTACACCAACCGGGAATTTTCCGGTGCCGAGGCGCAGGAATTGGGCTTGGCGACCCACGTGGACGGTGAGCCGGTGGCGCGTGCGACCATGATCGCGTCGGAGATCGCCAATCGCAATCCCCACGCAATCCGCGCTGCAAAGCGTCTCCAGGCTGGCATGGTCGAACGTGGCACGGATGCGATCCTGCTGGAGGAAAGCATTGAGCAGCATGCGATCATGCGCACCAAGAACCAGGTCGAAGCGGTGATGGCCGGCATGCAGAAGCGCGCCCCGAAATTCGAGGACGTCTAGGCGCCAACGCTAACCAAACACGGCTACACATTGCAGGCCGTCGAGCACTTGGCGGCCTTGCCGGTCCCACATTCTGAGGCGCTCCGAAGAATAGCCTGCATCGGCATGCTGGCTGGCATTCTCGGCAAGGTACCAGCCGCCATCGGATTGCGTTTCCGGATCCAGCACGTTGAACGACCAGTTTATCGAGCTAATAGGTCCCAACCGTCGCATGATCCGCATCGCACCGGGCGGCATGACATCGCCCATCAGAACGAGCTTGCCGACCGGATCGAGCGAGTGATCTTCGGTCAGTCGCGCCCAGCGGCGGATCGTCGCGCCATGATCTTCGCCTTTGGCCTGCCCGAATCGGACTTCAAAGTTGTTCTGAATAAATGACGGGCCTTCGCCGCGCATTGCGACCGCATTGTCATCGGGATCGCCGGGCCAGTCCCTCGGCCTGTCCGACATGCGCTCCGCGTTGGGATCGCGCCCCGTGCCAAACAGCCAGAACGCGGTTAGCGCGGTCTTTCCACCAGACAGGATTTCGCTGCGCACCTGAGTAACATTGCGGCCTTGGCGGACGATTTCAGCGGAAAGCTCGATTTCTTCGCCGACCGGAGCGACAAACCCGATCTGCGCCGCCCTGAGCGAAGGAAGGCCGGTGAAAGCCCGGGTCGCCATCGTATAGGCGACCAGAGCGGAAGCCCCGCCGTACAAAGTACGTCCTTGCATCCATTCGTCGGCATGATCGAGGCGGGCCGGGCCGGGCTGTCCGGTGACCGGTTCAAGGAGGCTGGCAATCGTCATGGCCGTCCTCTGCCCTCCCAGTGCGGGCCGGTCCAGACTGACGTTGCGTAAGCTAGCGTTTTTGCGAAGTGTTTCGATTTGATGCGGCGCATTTTGCAGCCCTGCGATTGCTGCATTGCCTTTGTCGCGACGAATCGCTAGTTCCCGCGCTCCGTTCACTATGGTGGACGGCTCGGCCCGATGGCGGAGTGGTTACGCAGAGGACTGCAAATCCTTGCACGCCGGTTCGATTCCGGCTCGGGCCTCCACATACGATCTTGCACAGGCGGGTCTTTTCGCCTCGCTTGCATTCAGGGTTGCCGCTTTAGCTCAGTTGGTAGAGCACATCATTCGTAATGATGGGGTCACGTGTTCGAGTCACGTAAGCGGCACCATGAATCCTGTCTCGGATCGTGCAAGCGATAAGTTCAGACAAGTATGGCGCAATGGTCGGGCGGATGGAGGCGAGGCGATGCCCGATTGCGCCGCACCCTATGGACTTCGACGCGCCTGAAATTCTCATCCGGAAGCCCTTTCGGGCGATGTTTGGGCCGGGCGCTCAGCAGCGGCAAGAGTGGCAAGATCCTGCCGGCGGCAGCCCGTTTTCGTTTCCGCGAGATTAACCCTATCTACGAACTCATCCTTGGCTGGCCGTGTGCGAAGCCCGCGGCATGCGAGGGAAGCGTCTCATCAATTCCACAGTCCGTGCGGGACTTGCCAGTTTGGCCGTGGGCTCCGCGTTCATGCCCGTTCAGGCGCATGCTCAAGCGTTCGGAGCTGCCGTGCAGCCCGCGGTAGCTAGCGCGGCGGTGCGGACGGCCTGCGCCGATATTGAGGCAAGCGACTCCCCGGTGATTGCGAGGAGCGCCGCACCCACAAGCGTTCGCGCGTCGAAGAGCGCTGCGATTCTGGGTGGAGAAATGAGCGCGCTCGAACGGATGCGGATACAACAGAACCAGGCCGCGAACGCTGTGGCGCTCGCGCCGCCTGCTGTAGCGCTTGAGCCGCTTCAGCCGGCCGCGTCGGGCGCGCGCTACTGCGCGACCGCGACGTCTGCGCCCGGACTTGCAACGGCTCCGTATTCTGCAGAGGCCGATGCCAGCGACGATTTTCTTGCATCGAAACGCGTGCGGATCGGGAAAACTAATTTCGACAGGGATTGGCGCCGCGTGCAATCGGAGAAGCTATCGAACCGCCGGCATTTGGCCGATCTTGATGTGGCGGCAGCCAGCGAAGAGTTCGTCGCTGCGGTCAATCGTTGGGTCAACCGCGAAGTCCGCTATGTGGAAGATCGCGAACTTTACGGCCAGGCGGACTATTGGGCCGGAGCGCGACTCACACTGATGTTGGGCAAAGGCGACTGCGAAGATATTGCATTGGCCAAGATGCAATTGCTCGCGGCCGCAGGCGTTCCGAAGTCCGACATGTACCTGACGATCGCGCGCGATACAGTTCGCCGTGCGGATCACGCCTTGCTGGTGGTAAGGTTGGGCGATCGCTACGTCGTACTAGACAATGCCACGGACATGCTGCTCGATGGCGCACGGTCGCACGACTACAATCCGGTCTTGAGTTTCAGCGGCGACCAGGCTTGGCTTCACGGCTACTGAGCCGAAGAGTCCCGCCCGAGCGATCTAGCGCTCCGTCAGTGCCCGGTCGAATGCCTTTGAGACTGGCTTCAGCAAGTAGCTCAGAATCGTGCGGCGACCGGTCAAGATTTCGACATCGCAGATCATGCCCGGCACGATCGGGAATGTCTGCCCGTTGCGGGTAATGAACGCTTCGTCGGTTTCGATCAGCACGGTGTAATACGCTTCGCGTTCAACCTCGTCGAAAACGCTGTCGGCGGATACCTGCTGAACGATACCTTCAAGTCCGCCATAGATCGAAAAGTCATAGGCGGTGACCTTCACATTGGCCGGATCGCCGACCTTGATGAAGGCGATGTCGCTTGGAGCGACGCGCGCTTCGACCAGCAATTTGTCGCCCACGGGCACCACCTGCATGATCATCTCGCCGGCGTTGACGAACCCGCCCTCGGTGGTGATCTGCACGTCGTTGACGATACCGTCGGCGGGTGCACGCAATTCGTTGCGCTGCTGGCGCGCTTCGGCGCCGCGAATGGTCTCCTCATTGACCGCGATCCGGGTCGCGACTTCGCTGCGCTCGTTCAAGGCCTGCTGCCGGAAATCGAGCCGCGCGGAATTGAGATCGGCCTGCGCTTGCCGGATCGCAGCCGCTGCCCGGCCCGATGCCTGCCGCGCTGCCGACAAGCGACCCTGCACATCGACAAGATCGCGCTGCGCGGTGAGCAACTCGGTGCGTGGGACGATGCCCTGCGCGGCCAGCGGCTCGAGCATTTGTACCTGTTCGCGCGCCAGTCTTTCGCTGTCGCCGAGAGACGCAATCGTCGCTTCCGCCTCCCGCTGGTCGCGGCGGCGCTGTTCGATTACGGCGGCGAGCGAGCGCTCGCGCGCACGGGCCGCAGAAACTCGCGCTTGCTGCAGTCGGCGTTCCTCGGCGCAAACGGAACCTTCCTCGCAGCCCAACGATCCGCCCGAAGCTTCCTGCTGCAACCGTCTTGCACGTACTGCGAGACGTTCGTTTTCGGTCTGCAACTGACCCAGTTCCGAAGCGGATTGCGCATCGTCGAGCCGCACAAGCAACTGGCCCTTCTTGACCGATTGACCGCCGCGCACGAGGATTTCGTCGATCACGGCAGGCTCGGCCGGCTGCACGAGCTGCGCCTTGCTGGTCGGGATGACCTTGCCCGTGCCGCGAGTGATGCTGTCGACTTGTGCGAAAGCCGACCAGGAAAGCAATAACGCAAGTCCGACCGCCGAGGTAACGATCAGCTTGCGAGGTGCATCCATCGCATCCCACCAACCAAGCACGTTCATGACCCGACCTCCGCTTCCGAAGTCTCATCCCGAACGGATGCCGAGGACTCGGGAGTCTCGCCTTGCTCGTTCACGGTCGCAGCGTAGCTGCCGCCTTGGTTGACCGGATCGGGGATGCTTAGCCGCCATTGCTTGGTGGTATCGAGCCGCCCGCCGACATCGGCGGGCGCATGGCGATCGGTTGGATCGGCGGTGACGGTGAGTCCCGGAACGAAAGGTTCCTCCTCGATTACAGCCAGTTCCTCGATCAAGTCCTCATCGGGATCGAATCGTGCCCAGTTGATTTGCGGGATCCGTTCGGATTGCGACCAACGTGCCTGGAATGCGGCGCTGCGGCCGGCGCGTCCGGGAAAGCGATAGAAGATATGCGTGCCGATGACCTTGAGCTTCTCCAGCGTGAATGCCCATTTGGGCACCACGTAGTCCGCATGATAGTGCGTTGCCGTGCCGACATCGGGCAGCTGTTTGCCTGCCAGCGCGTCTTCGGCAACCTGCAGTGACTCGCTCCATTGCCTTTGCAAGGGCTTGCGCAGCAGGGCGCCATCGCAAGTGAAGCTGAACTGGCAGACCCGCGCATTGACACCCTGGTAGATCACTCCGCAGACCGAATTGGGATAGGCCGGGTGGCGCATTCGATTCATCACCACCTGTGCGACCGCGCGCTTGCCGGTTTCAGTTTCGTTCGCAGCCTCGTAGTAGACCGCTTGTGTCATGCATTTGAGCGCAGTCGAATAGGTGTCGGATCCTGACGAGAACGGACTGTATGCACTCAGGCCGGTATGGGTGCCCCCGACCAAGGGGATCAGGGCGTTGCGCGACTGTGCGTCGGTTCCGGCAAGCATCAATTCCTGATCCTGTCCGGTCGACATATCGGCCAGTTCGCGCTGTAACTCGGGCAAAGTCGCGCCAAGTTCGGCCGCGTAGGAGGCTTCGATGGCGGGCAGTGACGGTGAAGCCGCAATTGCGACAATCGGCAGCAGCACGACGGACCGGGCGAAGAGTTCCTTCATGCGCTTCATCGCGTCATCCCCTCGATCGGCGTCCCGGCGCTTTCCAGCACCTGCTTGATCGGCCCGTCGGCGGCGATTCGGCCCTTGCTGAGCACGATCAACCGATCGCACAGTGCAAACAGGGCAGGGCGATGCGTGGCGATCACCAGAGTCTGATGGTCGGACAACGCACCTGCCAGCTTGTCAGCAAAGAGCCTTTCTGTCTGGCTGTCCATCGCTCCTGTCGGTTCGTCGAGGAACAGCAATTCGAACGGCGTTACCAGCGCGCGGGTCAAGGCCAGGAAGGAACGCTGGCCTCCCGATAGTCGTCGACCACCTTCGCCAACTGGCCGTTCGAAACCGCCGCTCTCGCTCGTCAGGAACTGGTCGGCCCCGGTTTGCCGCAACGCCGCGAGCATGCGCTCGTCGGTCGCGTCGCGACGACCGAGCGAGAGATTGTCGCGGATCGAACCGGAAAACAGGTCCGCATCCTGCCCGACAAAGCGGAGTGCGTCGCGCACCTGTTCGGGGCGATACTGGCTGGCGTCGAGCCCATCGACCAGCACCGTGCCTTCGCTCGGTTCGTAGAGACCGCATAGAACGCGTCCCAGCGTCGACTTGCCGGATGCGACGCGACCGACAATTGCGATGCGCTCGCCCGGTTTGATTTCGAGATTGATGTCGTCGAGCGCTGGCTGGCCGGCCTCAGGGTAGGAAAAGCGCACATCCTTGAGCGAAAGGAGTGGCCGACTGATCGTGGCGGGGGCGAGCGAGCCGCCCTTCTGTCGCTCGTCGCTGGCTTCGAACAGGCGCTCGATGCTCGCTAGCATCTCATTGGCTTGCCGTCCGCGCGTCAGGACGAATGCAATCTGCCCGGCGGGCGCGAGCGAACGGGACGCAAGCATGACAATCGCGATGATTGCCCCCATCGAGATTTCGCCTGCCGCGAACAGGTAATAGCCGCCGATGATCAGCGAGACGGTCGAAACCTGCTGGAATGTCTGCGCCAGGCCGACGGCGACTGAGTTGATGTTGCGCAACCGTTCCTGCGAATGCGCGCCCGCATCGGCAAGGCGATACCAACGGCCTAGTGCGCCGCCTTCGCCGCCCATGCTCTTGAGCGTTTCCATGCCTGCGAGAGATTCCACCAGCAAGGTCTGTTGCAAACCGTAATCCGCCTGAGCGTCTTGCGCGGCGTCGGTTACCTTGCGTTGCAGGAAGTACCCGGCGATCAGCATCGCGATGATGATCCCCAGCGGGATCAGCGCCAGCCAGCCACCGATGATCGCGATCACTCCAACAAACACGAACAGGAACATCACGTCGATCATCAAAACGACGGTCGTGGAAGCGAAGAAATCTCGCACGATCGTGTATTCGGAGACACGCGCGGCGAGCGAGCCGGTGTGACCCTGCCGCTCCTGCAGCGGGGTCGCCAACAGCCTCCCGAAGATCTTCTGCGAAAGCTTCAAGTCGAGCCGGCGGGTGATCTGGTCGAGCACCGCCGTCCGCCCGCGCCGCAGTGCGAACTCCAGCGCGAAAACCAGCGCGACGCCAGCGCCCAACACCCACAGCGTTTCGGTTGCACGGTTGGGAATGACCCGGTCGTAGACGTTCATGGTAAACAGCGGCAGCGCGACCGCCAGCATGTTGATCACCATTGAAGCGAGGATGACCGGCCAGAAGGATTTGCGCTCTTTGCGCAACTCGCCCCAGAACCAGTGACCTCGCGCCTTGGCATGCCATGGGGCCTCGCCCTCGCGCTGGAGATCTGGATTGGCGAAAACCGAATAGAGGCGCCCGGCGAATTCCTCGGCGATCTCGGCGCGAGGCACCCAGATCTCGCCTTCGATATCCGGCTTCCAGACAAGCAGGTCGGTCTCATTGGCCTCAAGCACGACGACGAATTGCTCTTCGGCGAGCTCGACCAGGGCCGGGTATTGGCTCGCCTCGACCGGCAGTTTGCGTCGGGTCGAAGCGTCGAAGTTGACGCCTGCGAGCTCAAGCGCCGCGTCGGCCTGGTGCCAAGGCAGCCGGCCGTCGGCGTTCTTGGGCAGCTGCGCGAATGCGGCTGGAGACACGGCGGAGGAATAGCGCGCGGCAATCTCCGCCACGCACCTGGAAAGGCTATCGATGGCGATGCCTTCCAACTGATCCTCCAACCGCGACACGTGTCATCCTCCTTGCGCCATCACTTCGGATAGACGCGGCGTTGCAGTTCGGCATCGACCGGTGGGCCGTAATCAAACCGTGCACGCTCTTCTTCGCCCGAACCGGCGCCCGGGGAAATGGTTAACGCATCCAAAAAGTTGTTCGTCGCCGCCAAAATCTGGTAGCGCGCGAATATTTCCGAGAAGCGTGCCGTTTCGAGACGAACCTGGGTGTTAAACCTAGTGTTTTGTGCATCGAGAACGTCGAGCAGCGAGCGCCGACCGATGTTGAACTGGCTGCGATAGGACAGCAGTAGATCGTCCGAAACGCTGGATTGTCGATCGAGTGCAGTCACAATCCGGCCTTGCGTCTCCAACGCATTGTAGGCGGCGCGGACGTCTTCTTCGGCCTCGCGCTGGCGTTGGTGCAACGCGTAACGGGCGATCGAAGCCTGACGCACGGTTTCCTGGATTCGCGCCCGGTTGATGCCGCCGTCCCAGATGTTCCAACGCATCACGACGCGGCCCTGGATATCGTTGGTTTCCCCGGAGAAGCCATCGATATCGTCGCCTGCACGGCCTCGAACTTCGAGACCGATGGTTGGATATAGTTCGGCCGTTTGTGCATCGACCAGCGCGTTGGCCGCATCGACGTCGGCCTGCGCCTCGCGCACAAGCGGATTGCGGAGCCGCGCCGTACCGACGGCGTTTTCGAGGCTCGTCGGCATGGAAGCGACGAGGCTGGGCGGTACCGTAACGCTGTAGATGTCCAGCCCGGTCAATGTGCGTAACGAGATCTGCGCATCGGTGAGCGCACGCTTGGCCTCCTCTTCGCGCACGATGGCCGCCTGCAGTCGCTCTTCCGCCTGCTGCTGATCGGCCACGCTGATCGAACCTTGCGCTACGCCTTGCGCAAGATCGCCAACCAGCAATTCATGGAACCGGCGATTGTCCGAAGCGGCCGCCTGGACCCGCTGTTGCAGCAGCACGTCGAGATATTGTCGCGAAACCTGCAATGCCACGAATTCGGAGCGCTCCAGGACCCTCAGCGATGCCCCGTCGACCCTGGCGGCCTGGCGCAAGATCTCTCCCCGGCGTCGCCCGAAATCTATCGCAGTCCATTCGCCGGTGATGCCGATCTCAAGCGGGTAGAGCTCGTTGTTGGCGATGCCGAGATTGCGGCGCGTGGTGTTTTCGAGCCTGCGGATACCAGCCGAAGCCTCGACGTCGATCCGCGGGCCGTTCAGGCCTTCCGCCTGCTTGCGCTCGAACTGGATGCCTTCCTTGTTGTACTGCGCCTGCAGGATCTCAGGATTGGAACGCATCGCGACATCGATGGCTTCCTGCATCGATACGGTCGGCGTTGTTTCCTGAGCATGAGCAATCGGAGCTGTCCCCGCAAGGAGAGCGGCCGCGACTGCGGATATGAGTTTGTTACGCATTGGTCCCTCTCCGTCCTTATTGCGATACCGTGATTTCGACGCGCCGGTTTTCCGGGCTGCGGACACCGTCGGCAGTCGGAACTCTGGGATTGCTTTCGCCCTCCGCAGACACCGCCATTTGACCGCGCGGAATGCCGAGGCTTGCCATCAGGTTGGCGACAGCTTCGGCGCGGCGCACCGACAACGCGTCGTTATAAGCGTCGCTGCCCGAGCGGTCGGTATGGCCGACCACGCGGAAGCGGTCCCAACCGCATTCGCGGGCATTCGTCGCAACGATTTCGATGGTCTGCGTTGCGTCCGGTCCCGGATTTGAAGAATCGAACTCGAAGAAGACCAAGCCCGGTTCGACGCTGGTGCAAACCTCTCTGCGCGGCGGCGGAGTTACGACCGGCGCGGGTGGCGGCGGCGCCACCGTTCGGATCGCCATCCGGCCATAGGCGTAGTCGCATTTGCTGATGCTGGTCTCATCGCGTGTGCGCGACTTGAGAAAACCCAATGCAATTCCGCACTGCACCTTGGCTTCGGACGCCCACAAATATCGCGTGTCGTTCGCCGCGACGATTGTCTGGTCGTTGGTCGCCGACAAAGCTGCATCGTAGCGGTTCTGGATCTCCGACCTCAACGTATCGATATCGGCTGACATAAGATCGGCCACCGCATCCTGCGCCGCGGCGCCGGTCGATGTCACCGAAATTATGGTTAACGCCGTAAGAAAGTGACAAGCTGTCTTCATCTTCCTGGTCCCCCCCAAGGGTTGATTTGCGATTAAGCCTGGGCCGCTGCCGCCGCCGCTTCGTCGAGTTGTTGATCGACTGCGTGCAAGGCATCTGTCGTGTTGATTCCCGCTTCCACGATCTGATCGAGTAAACCCTCAGCGGCGCCTGCCGCGTCGGCCATCAGATAGTCGGACGTCTGCGATTGGTCGTCGAACCGGTCGATCACCTGGTCGAGCAGGTTCTCCGCTGCGAGTTCGGCCAGCACCGCATCCACCGGATCGATGGCGGCTACCGCCTCAAGCGCCGAACCATCTAGGATCAATAGCGCTTCCATCGCCTGCGAAACGTCCATCCCGGCAAACGGTGAAGGTGCGGGCGAAGCGGACGAAGCCTCAAAGCCACTGGTCCACTCGATCGTTTCGAAGACGTTCGATTGCGGCTGCGTGATCGCCTGGATGGCTGCCGGTTCGGCCATACCGTGATGGCTGTCGAGAATACTCGCAAAGTCAACCGATCCGAGATCAACCGAGGCTTGCGAGAGCAGATCGCTCGAAATTTCGACATGCTGGAAGGCCTCGCCGCGCATTTCGAAGGCCGCTTCTTGCACCGCAATGCCATCATGGATCGGGTCTTCGATCATGTGCCGCGCAGCGTTGTCGTGCATGCCGAATGCGAAGCCCGTATCCATCAGCAGCGAACTTGCCAGTGCTGCGACAGTGGCGACTTCGGTCGTGCGCAGGGCGGCTCGGTTCTGATCGTTGTCGTTGGCCGAGCCGGTCGCAAAGGCCGTGTCGGCAACAATGCCGGTTGTCCCGTCAGCGAAAGTGAAGGTGGCGCTGCCGAAGATTCCAACATCGCCGCCTGCGGCTTCGGCATCGACTTCGTCAGAAACGAGACCGATCGAAATGATACCGGCATCCTCTAGCGAAATGAACTCGCCCGCATCTGCCACACCGTTCTGATTTGCATCCTGCCAGATTCCAAAGTCAGCATAAGCGCTGTCGGAAGCGTCGAGCACGCCGTCGGCATTGTCGTCGTAGCGGGCAGCGATTGCATCGAGGTCGGTAAAGCCTTCGCCGCCGAACACGAACTCGGAGGCATCGGTAACCGTGCCGTCGCCATTCGCGTCGTAGGCCAAGATCGCATCGTCGGCACCAACCCAGGCGGTCGCCTCGGCCGTGCCGTCACCATCGTAATCGTATGTGACGCCCGCGCTGATCCCCACGAACTCCGCACCGTCACCGTCGAGATCGAGCACAACCGGGAAGATTGCAGACCCGATCAGGCTTGAGACGTTCGTCAGAGTCACGCCTTCGAGCTTGACCAGGTTATCCTGGCTCAGAGTCGGCGAACTGTTGTCCTGGAAGTAGAGGTAGCTATCGCTCCCAACTACGAAAGCGACGACCGAGTTGGACGCGCCAATGTCATTGTTCTGCAGGTAATCGACAACCGCCGCGACATCGCCTTCGGTCGAAAGCGTCAGGGCGCTCGAGAACGAGTTCTGATCGTCGAAGGTGATGATGCCGTTCGACACCGCATGCGATTTCACGGTTTGACCGCCGATCGTCAGCGTCGAGTCCGTGCCGTCGGTGCCCGATGTCGTCGACCCGACGACCGCTGTTCCGTTGAAGTCTATGTCGTCGACGGATGAGTTGAAATCGACGATCGTATCGAATCCAGAAACCGTGCCGTTGTCGCCGGACCCGGAGACGACTGCATTGGAATCGCCATCATCGATATTGAAGTCGTCGCTGCCGGTGCCGCCAAACATGATGTCCGCGCCATCGCCGCCATCGATATCGTCGTTCGCGCCGTCGCGCCCGATCAGGATGTCGTCGCCACTCGTGCCGTCAAGCGAGGACTCGCCGGCCTGCTCGCGATTGACGGTGACAAAGGCATTATCGGTGTTTGAACCGTTCGAGGCGGCGTAGGTGAAGCTGCCACCCGTGTCGGCGCCGCTATCAACAAAAGTTGTCGTGCCGCTCGAACGTGAGACGCTGCCGCTATCGGCATTGCCCACGCTGTCAATCGACGTGCCGGCGGTATCGTTCTGGAGCAGCCAGTCTTCATCGATTGCGACCGATGTCCCGGCGTTGGTGATGACCACGTCATTCTTGGCGAAGTTGGTTGGTTCCGAAACTGCTGCGATATCGATCCGCAGGATCGCGGTGTCCGTATCGCCATCGCCATCGACGACGGTGTACTGGAAGTTCTCGATCTCGGGCACGGAGACCGCCGGCGGCTCGTAGGTGAAGCTGCCATCGGAGAAATCGAAGGTCAGCTCGCCGCCGAAGCCGGTGGTCGCGGTGAACGACGTGCCGGTGATCGGCGAACCCGAACTTGGCGTGATCGTGTTCACCCCGTCGAAGACATAGGAGATGCCGTCGACGACGATCGATACCACTTCGATGCCATTGGTCGCGGCTATGTCGTTGGTCAGGACATTGCCCCCGATAGGCGGCGTGACCGCTGAGATCAGGGTATCGATCAGAGCCTCGAAATCGGCCGCGAGGATCGGTGCACCTTCGCCGTCGAGGTCGACGTCCTGCAGGCGCGCGGTGTTGATCCCGCCGCCGACGCCGATCGCAGTGACGTTGACGTCGTTGTCGTCGATGAAGGTTTGCCACTGGGTGGCAACGCTATCGAGCAACGAATTGCCGCCCGATCCAGTCTGCTGGTTCGGGTTACCATCGCTGAGGAAGAAGACCTGGTTGCTGGCCGTCGTGCTCGGCGTGTATTCCGCGATGACTTCCAGGATTGCATCGGTGAAATCGGTGCTACCGCTGAAACTGCGCGTTCCGCCGAGCTGGTTGTTAAGGTCGTCGATCGCGGCCGCAAAGGCCGCAAAGTCGCTGAAGGTGCCCTCGAGTTGAGCGGTCCCGGAGAATGTGATCAGCGTGATATCGACCGAACCCGTCGTCGTTTCGAACAATTCAAACGCCGCATCCTTCACAGCATTGAGCTGAAGGTTGAGTTCCGAATTGTTGATCGAACCGCTGAAGTCGAGCACGAAGGCCGCATTCACATCCTGACCGCCGACCGTCGTCACGGTCAGATCGTCGATTGCGTCGGGCGCATCGTCGAAGATGCTGATGACGAAATCGTCCATCACCGGATCGCCATCGCCGTCGGTCAGCTTGATCGAAACCGGGATATCGACGTCGATCGTGGTTTCGATCGTGCCGACTTCGTCGAGGTTCAGTTTGACCTGTCCCGATTCCTGGTAGACGTCCACAAAACTGAGGGTTTTGCCGGCCGGAGCCGTGATCGTCAGCGAAGCGGTCGAATTCCCGCCGCTGCCTGTAAGGGTGAAGTCCTCGGTCGTGCCGTCGGTGTAGTGCGCGACAAAGTGCACCACGTCGCCGCTACCGAAGTTCGACACCGAGAACGTAACGAACGCCGCGTTAAGCAGCGCCGTTCCGCCCGGCGGCGTGTACGGTCCCGCGCCATCGTAATCGTCCAGCGGGCCGAAATCGAACCGCATGAATTCGCCAGCATTGAGGTTGTTGTTGCCCAAACCGAAGCCCGCGGTCGAACCGTTGACATCGGCACGCTGGTTGAGATCCGGATTGCCGCCGCCCAGCCAGTCGGTCAGTTCACCACCGGTGAACAAGCCGCCATTGCCGTCGGGTTCCCATCCGGTGACGAATACCAAATCGTCGCCCGTGCTGCTCTGCGACACGATCACACTTTGGCTCGGACCCACGCCGAATGCGCCATCGGTACCTATGTCGACCGCTGTTATCTCCGGATCGAGCGGCACCAGAAGGTCGAACGTGTAGGTGCCCGACGTGCCTGCTGAAGGATCGACCGTGATGGTGAAGACTTCGAGATCGCCGGCATTGAGCGTGCCACTGTTGTCGTTGTCGACATAGGCGGTGAGTACATTTCCCGTTTGCGACGTTGCGAGTGGCTGACCCCCAGCGGTCAGGCCGGTAACATCGGCCATGATCATCATGTCCGTGCCCGGTCCGTCGCCGCCTGGTGCGAAATTGAGATCGCCCACCAGCGGAGCTTCGTCCGGATCGTTTAGCACCTGCTCATCCGAAATCGGCGCAGTGATTACCGGACTGTCGTCTTCGAGGCTGACCGTGATCGCGTCCGTTTGCGTCGTTGTGGTCGTGCCGTCATTGACGCTCACATCGACGGTGAAGCCGGTCACATCCTCGGTCGTTGTGTCCGCGTGGTCGATGCGGGCCGACTGGGTCACCGTGAAGGCGCCGGTGTCGTCGATCACCACGGTCAGGACGGTACCGGCCGAGACGGTCGATCCGGTCAGGGTCTTGCCGTCGGGGCTGAGCGACCAGGTGATGGTCTCGCCGCCCGAGCTCAGAGTTTCGGTCGGTACGCTGAGAGTCACCGTGAAGGTGGTGTCGTCGGCATCGGTGATCGTGATGTTGCCGCTTGCGGTCGCAAGGTCGGTCGTGTCGGTCGGAGTGCCGTTGGTGTCAGGCAGTCCGCCCGGCAGACCTTCGTCCGAGGTCGCAACCGTCGCCGTACCGACGACCGGAGCATCGTTCTCGCCGAAGATGCTTATCGTCAGCGTCGAGCTGTCGGTCAGGTCGCCATCGGTGGCGGTGTAGTTGAAGCTGTCGGTTAGCGGCGCATCGCCTGGACTCAG
>JAAUYH010163170.1_pt1 | contig 23387 bp, 15 predicted proteins | sample 7278061 | NCBI WGS metagenome assembly JAAUYH01 (sample SAMN14350203, study PRJNA611818) | marine sediment metagenome | isolation source: surface marine sediment (0.6m) | place: French Polynesia: Moorea | collected 2018-08 | reverse complement strand
CACCAGGAAAGAAAACCATCTCGAAAAGCAGGGAGTAGCCGTGTGCGAGGAAACCCGCAAGCACGGTTTTGAATCAGAGGGTAGGAAGGTGACTTCCTGCTCGACTGTAACGGTAATCGGTGTAATTGATTATGTTTAGTCACTAACAACTAACAACTAGCAACTAACTACTGTACGGACTTTCCATGGAACGTCTCTACTAACAATTAACTACTTATCTCAATTATTAAAAATTCGTAGCAACCATTCAAGTGTTACCTATTAATAGATCTGTCTTTAAAGTCAAATCTCAAAGTTGCCATGAAAATATTCAAACTCCTTTTAGCGACTGCCCTCGCTAGCTTAGGAACAATAACTATCTTTAGACCTCAAATAATAACCGCAGCAGAAAGAATTAGTTTTTCCATACCAGTTTGGGGAGAATTTCATCTATCGGTAGATTCTCTGGAGATTTTTGCTGAAGAAGGCAGAATTACTCCTGAATTTGCTTATTATGCTAATTATTTCGATGAAGAAACCCTCCAGAGCTTACGTCAAGTTTTACAAACCAATTTTGCGGTCGATCCCGTAACCGTCTATCGTTTAACTAATATGCCTATGGGGGAAGATTTTCTCCAGGGATTAGGAAATTTAGTTTATACTCATCCCAACAGAAACGGTCTGTATGCTATTCGCTCCGCCCTGATTTTAGCAGCAGCAGATTCCAATGGTTTAACAGCGATTAATTTTCTGCGCCACTTCCCGACAAAAGAAATACAGCTAAACACCAACTTAATTTTCTCTATAGTTAGAGAAGCAGAAAATTTTTTTCGGTATAAAGATACTACAGTAAAAGCGATCGCCGAACAAGCAACAACAGAAATTAAGTCCCAACCCCCAATAAACGGAGAACAATTAGCAGATTTAAGTCAACCAGGTAAATATCAGGTACAAACAAAAACCATGACTTTTCCTATTGACGATTTACGTCAGACACCAGGGGGATTTTTAGGAAGCTATGATCTTAATGCTGATATTTATCTACCAACAAAATTAAATAGTGCAGCACCTTTAGCAATTATCACTCATGGTTTAGGTTCAAGGCGTGCTGATTTTGCTTATCTTGCAGAGCATTTAGCTTCTCATGGTTATATTGTGGCTGTTCCCGAACATAGTGGTAGCAGCGGTAGATATAAGGAGGCTTATCTCCATGGAGAAGTAGGGGTAGATGTTAGTCCTCTAGAATTTTATAGCCGTCCGCGAGATATTACTCATTTATTAGATCAATTAGAACAAGATCCTGATTGGCAACAGCAAATAAACTGGTCACAAGTTGGCATTATCGGTCATTCTTTTGGTGGGACAACTGCTTTACTCGCTTCTGGTGCGCCAATTAATGCAACTAGAATTAGCAATCTTTGCCGACGAGATCGCTTTACTCTTAACGCCTCTCTTATTTTGCAATGTCGCGCTAGTAAGTTACCACCAGGAAAGTACAATCTACAAGATACTAGGATCAAAGCTCTTGTTGCTCTTAATCCCGTTACTAGCTCGGTACTAGGACCTGAAAGTATACAACAAATTACTGTTCCCACTCTGATTTTAGGTGGTTCAATGGATTTGGTTGCACCTTTTATTGAAGAACAAGCGCATCCTTTCTTATGGTTAAATACTTCTAACAAATACTTAGCAACAATTGTTAATGGTAGTCATTTTTCTACCCTCAGTAAAACAAATGTTGCTAGTATCAACGAATTTTTACAAGGATCTCAGGCTAATTTAGGCAGAAACTATCTGAAAACTTTAAGTTTAGCTTTTTTAGAAGCTCATATACGCGATAACTCTAAATATAAATCTTATTTAACGGCTGCCTATGCCAAAAAGATTAGTAACCCAAAATTACCACTGCATCTAATTCACTCTTTAACTCCAAAGCAATTAGAATTAGCTTATGGTGATACCCCACCCACATCTCCTATCCCTGAACCATTAGTAGCTGTAACACCTCCACAAAATAGCAGTATCCTCGCAGAAATCAAAGAAACAGGAATTCTCAACATTGCCATGAGGACTGATGCTGTACCTTTTGGCTATACCGATAATGATGATAATTGGGTTGGTTATTGTGCAGATTTAGCTACTGCTTTAAGCGATCGCCTGGCGGAAGAATTAAAGACAGCTACTCCCATTAAAGTAATTAAAACACCTTCTTCTCTATCCAATCGATTTGAACTAGTAGAACAACAAACAGTTCATCTTGAATGTGGTCCCAATTCCATAGTCAGGAACAAACAAGGGATAGCCTTCTCAGATCCTTTTTTCAGTAGTGGAACTCGTTTTCTAGTTAGCGATCGCAAAGCTTCTATCTTCAACTTTAATAGTTCACTTCAAGGACTTAAACTCGGTGTCCTGGGTGCAACTACTAACAAACAGTTTTTAGAGCAAAATTATCCTGATGCGGAAATAGTCGCTTTTGAAAGTGAAGATGGTAGAAAGAAAGGTGTAGAAGCAGTTACAAATGGTAATCTTGATGCTTTTGTTAGCGATACAGTTTTATTGACAGGGGAATTGAACCATCAAGGTTTAGAACCAGACAACTATCAAACCATCCCTAAAAATCCTTTAACTTGTGATTACTATGGGCTTATTTTGCCCCAAAATGATCCTCAATGGCGCAGCACTATCAATACTTTTATTCGCGATCGCGCTGCCAAAGAAGTTTTTGATACGTGGTTTGTCAACTATTATTCCCAAGCAATCGCCGATTTGGATTATTGCCAAAATCGCTAGTGTATCAGCTTCAGTACCAAGCGCAAAATTATTTGTATATTCCATTTTTCCCTAACACCGAACACCGAACACCTAATACCGAACACCTAACACCTAACACCTAAACCCTATCCCAACTATCCAGTTCATTTTGCACGACTACTTATCCTTAGCCCTGATTATTTTATTCTCAAGATGATTGATTCACCATCAAATACTAATCAACTTAAATCTAATTCTTTCCCTGTCAAAGCTACTTTACTAATTACCAGTACCCTAACGGTAATGTCAGGAGCGACGATCGCGCCATCTCTACCAGCTATGCAGGAGTTTTTTGCTAATGTAGAAAATTCTGCACTTTTAGTTCGTTTAGTACTAACTATTCCTGCCCTATTTATCGCCTTTGGAGGACTTTTTGCGGGTCAATTAGTAGACAAAATGGGTCGCAAACCTCTGTTAATTATTTCGACTTTACTCTATGGACTGGCTGGTGGTTCTGGTTTTATTTTAAATTCTCTGGGGACAATTCTCATCGGTCGCGCTGTATTAGGACTATCTGTAGCAGGGGTCATGACTAGTGTTACGACCTTAATTGCCGATTATTACCAAGGTCAAAAACGGGCAGATTTTATGGGGTTACAAGCTGCTTTTATGGGTTTGGGAGGAGTAATATTTTTATCAGTTGGAGGGTTGATTGCGGATCTTAATTGGCGTTTTCCGTTTCTAATTTATCTATCAGCTTGGGCTATTTTGTTGGGAATTGTTGCCACTCTCTATGAACCCAATCTTAACACTAATAATCAAAGCGAAGACTCATCTAAAACAACCGAGCCGAGTATGCCTATAGCCGTGCTGGTAATGATTTATGGTATATCTCTATTTTACATGGTCGCATTTTATTTAATTCCCGTACAGCTGCCATTTTATCTGCAAAATCTTGATAATTCTACTGCTTCTGCTGCTGGTTTAGCCATCGCTAGCTCAACTTTAGCTAGTTCGATCTCATCTTTGCGATATGGTTTTGTTAAAGAACGTTTGGGCTTTGTCAGTATCGTAGTTTTGGCTTTAGCGATCGCAGCAGTAGGCTATTTAGTGATTAGTATTGCTCCTAGCTATAACACGGTCTTACTGGGTTTAATTATTGCCGGTTTGGGTTTTGGTTTATTAATGCCCAACCTAAGTGTCTGGCTATCGAGTATTATTCCTGATGCTTTGCGCGGTAGGGCTTTAGGTGGCTTAACTACTTTCTTTTTCTTAGGTCAATTTTTATCCCCGATTGTTTCTCAACCAATCACTAACTCTCTTGGTTTGGCTAGAACTTATGGCTTTACAGGAGTTGCTTTATTCATAGTAGCTATCGTCTTTTTTACTCTCAGAACAAAAATCAAGTCTTTCTGTCAAAGCTGCTGAATTGTCAACCAAAGGTATAAGCTGACAACACTTAATCAGTGCTTAGACTGCAAGATTAGACAAATTTTAGCAAGAATCGACAAGACTAGCTCATCGAGATTTTAGTAAAGTAATTACTATTCAATAAAGTTTAAGTAAGTTGGATTCTTTCCATGTCTCAATCCAATACTCAATCTTCTTCGGGAAGTGAAATAGAACAGCTAAAAGAAAGAATAGCAAGCCTTGAAGAAAAATTACTCAGAGTCAGTAATATCTATCGCTACGAAAATCTACAAAATCTCTTAAAAGAAGGTAAGTGGTTTGAGGCAGATAGAGAAACAGTAAGACTAATTTTAGCTATTTCTGGTCAGTCGATAATCGAAAATCTCCGTCCTAGTGAAATCGAACTGATCGACTGTAGCGAATTACAAGTAATAGATCGTCTATGGCTTACCTATAGCAATAATCGTTTTGGTTTTAGCATTCAGGTCAAAATATATCAAGATTTAGGTGGCAGTGAGCAAACTACCATTGAACAAGATAATCGCTTAATTGAACAGTGGGGCGATCGCTTGGGGTGGCGCAAAGGCGGTAAATGGATTAAATGTAGCGAGTTGGACTATGCTCAGGATGCAGCTATAGGAGGACTTCCTGGTCTTTGGTGGAATTCTCCCTATGGCTCTAAAATGACTAACTACTTTCTAGCACGATTGATGAATTGTCAAATTTAAGCTTTTACTAAGTTATTTGATGTCTGGGTAAAGCGAAGAACTGATTATAAGTACTTAAGCAAAATTATTTGTACATTCCATTTTTCTCTAACCCCTAACACCCAATGATGACAAGTTAAACAAAAGTCAAAATAGTCAACTACTAGATGTAGTGTTATTGATTAAGCATAAGCACCAAATATGGATTAGAGTTAAATCAAGATGGCGATCTCGAAGAGATCTGCTTCGCAGCCCACGCAGTGCCAGGCTACGCCCGATCGCTTGAAAAAAAAGAGTTAGCCTAAACATGCTTTAAAAGCTAAGAGCTAAAAGCTAAAAGCGCGTGAGGCACGCTGAGGCTTCCTCAGCAAGTGCAATCACGTAAGAAGCTAATAGCTAAAACCATTTGACAAACAACACACCACCTTAACTTGTCACGAATGCCTAACACCTAACACCTAATCCCGATCTCAACTATCCAATTAATGAGGACACGACTACTTAGCAGTCAGCCATCATTAACAAGAATCAAAATTGGACTGAACCTTAAATAGCAAGAACCATTAAGGTTTTCAATTTACTGTTTTCTCCTCACTTTAGATGCAGTATACAAACGAGTTCAACACATCATTTGTATAAAGTTAAACAATTAATCACTTGAGGTGGACAGTATACTACCACAAGCAAACTGGTGAACCGTAAAGGCTATTTGACCCTACGGTTTATCTGTCGCAAATATTTAAATATTTCATTTTAGTTCGAGCAAGCAGATATGATGATCGAAAAAAATACCAATAAAATAGGATTATTTTTAACTCTGTTTTTACTATTTCCTTTTATTGAACTTTGTCGTCAAATACTTAACCAAAACTATCCCCAGATAGACTATAAAATTTTCTACTTACTAGAAGAAAAAATCACTCCTTTTTTTAAAACTTTGTTTGTGGGGATTTACTATAGCAGTGGAGTTTACATTACAGCAATTATAGTTGCTAGTGCCTTAGGTATTTTAATTTGGAAACGTTATTGGCAAGAAGCAATAGTTTTGGCTTTTGGGGCTTTGGGCATTTTAATAATTATTGATGAAATTCTCAAACCATTTTTTGATCGCCGTCGTCCACCTAGTCCTCGTTTGGTTGAAGTATTTGGTAGTAAAAGCTTTCCTAGTGGTCATGCTGCTGGAAGTGTGTTTTTATACTTTTATTTGTCTTTTATAATAGCAGCGAGATACCCTCAGTATGCTAGATATATTTATGGTTTAGCAACAATATTAATTATAATAATTGGCTTTAGTAGCATATATGTAAAAGCTCATTGGGCAACAGATATTTTAGCTGGTTATGCTGTTGGTTATCTTTGGTTGCTTATATGTCTAGCTATTCTAAAGCTATCTAATCCTGAGTATAGAAATATGTTCAAATCAAAAAGTCGTTAGTTGTTAATTACTGATTACTCACTACTCCCTTCTTACGAAATTTCCTCAACGGGGGAAACCCCCCTAAAGGGTTCAGCAGTTTCTTTAAGCGGGGTTCCCCCGCCAACGAACTGCTTCACCGCAACGGAATTTCGCGCTACTCCCTACTCATTACTCCCTACTCATTACTCATGACTCATCTTCTACAATCTAAAGATAAACTGTGCCTACTTTGAAGTCTTTTGAGTAATGGATCAACCTATTCGCATTCTTGTAGCTGAAGACCATGAAATTGTTCGTGACGGTATCTGTACTATTGTCAATCAACAACCAGATATTACTGTTGTTGCTGAAGCGGTTAATGGGGAACAAGCAGTGCAACTATATCGAAAATATAAACCTGATGTAGTGCTGATGGATTTAAGAATGCCAACAATGGAAGGAGTAGAAGCGATCGAGCAAATCATCTCAGAATTCTCTGAAGCTAAAATCATCATTCTAACTACTTATGATACTGATGAAGATATCTATCAAGGACTGCAAGCAGGAGCAAAGGGTTACTTGCTTAAAGATACCACTTCTGAGGAACTAACTAATGCTATTCGCACTGTTTACCAAGGCAAAAAATATGTTCCTCAACAGATAGCAATAAAATTAGCTGAACGAATTACCAATAGTGACCTCACTAACAGAGAAATGGAAGTATTGAAATTATTAACCAAAGGTAGAAATAACCAAGAAATTGGCTCAATTCTGAAAATTACTGAGGGTACAGTTAAATTTCATGTCAAAAATATTTTGAGTAAATTAGATGCTAGCGATCGTACTCAAGCTGTAATTACCGCTCTTAGGCGGGGTTTGACTCGATTAGAATAGGCAGTAATTGCCATTTTTTATTTAAATATTTAATGCTATAATGTATTACTAATTTTCATCTTTTTCATTTCCCTATCCGAAAGTTAAGTATTCAACCAAGACTTCAGAGTGGGTTTTTTCCTAATCTTTGTTGGTGCTTAAAGTCTTGTCTTTTCAGAGGTGAATATATCTGTGCTTTTATCTAACATGAATTCATTCCTAATTTAGAGCATTAAAGGTGTGTAATATTCAAAATTTGAGTAGCACAGTTTATCAATTTGATGATTTTAGTTTTTATAATTTCTTAGAAGAACCACATTATTGGCAGGAACATAATCATGAAGAAATACAGATTACCCTACCGCAAGTAAATGCCTCAGCTTGGATGAAATACCAATCTTCTATTGGTAAACCATGTACTCGGAAAATCAAAGTAGGTCAATCTTTTTTAGTTTCAGCAAATCAGCCTCATGCTCTTGATTGGAAACAAAAAGCAGAACTAACTATTTTTTATCTTCATCCTCGTTTTTTAGCCAATGCGATCGATGATTCAATAGAGGAAAAACACTTAGAAATTGACGATTGCTTTTCTTTAATTAACGATCCTTTGATTCAAGAAGTAGGAGTTCTTTTTCGTCATTTATGTAGTTTAGGTATGGCTAATGAAAGATTATATATTGAAAATTTAGCCAATCTTTTAGCAGTTTATTTACTGAAAAATTATCTTAACTACAATTTTAAAAGTATACGTTGTCATCAAGGACTATCTCAAAAAAAACTTAATCTTGTTTTAGAATACATTGAAGCCAATCTCGATCGAAAAATAACATTATCTGATTTAGCTACTGTTGCGGGTGTAGGAAAATACTATTTTAGTCGTTTATTTAAAAGTACTACAAATCTGACTCCTTATAATTACGTCCTACAACGGAGAATAGAACGAGCTAAAAAATTATTAAGATTCTCAGATATGTCTATCTGCGATATTGCTTTAGAATGTGGATTTGGTAATCAGAGTCATTTAGCTAAACATTTTCGTAATTTAGTCAAAGTAACTCCTATGCAGTATCGTCAAAGTGGGAAATAATATCAGATCCTGTTAAATAGCGATAATTCCTGGTTGGGGAGAGACAAGGGGGACAAGGAGGACAAGGCAGTTTTTATTCTGACTATTCAATCGGATTCAATATAATGCTAAATCCAATAGGGAATCTAGAAGTACGGACGTTCCATGGAACTTACGTACAGAAGAAGAAAGTAGGGCTTTTCTAGATTTTCACACTTGAACTTGAGTTCGGGATAAGCTGAAACACTAATTATTTCGTTGTCCATTGTCCATTGTCCATTCAATAAAACAAATTAACTTTCTTAACCCGAACTGACGTTACTTTATCTTTTTGCTAATTTTTTGCTTTTTACTTTCCTTAGTCGAATTGACTCTGGGGTAACTTCCACTAATTCATCAGAGCCAATATACTCTAATGCTCGTTCTAGACTCATTTCCATAGGAGTTTGTAGTTGTACAAGCTCATCTCCTGTGGCAGAACGATGGTTGGTTAATTGTTTGGTTTTACAGACATTTAAGTCTAAATCTTGAGAACGATTGTGTTCGCCAACAATCATACCTTTGTAAACTTTTGTACCAGGTTCAATGAAGAATACTCCTCGATCTTCTGCATTTTTGAGAGCATAAAAAGTAGCTGTACCTTCTTCAAAAGCGACGATAACACCGTTATAGCGAGTTTCCAATTCGCCAGAGAAACGACGATATTCCAAGAAACTATGATTCATAATGCCTTCTCCACGAGAGAGGCGAATAAAGTCACCACGGAAACCGATTAAACCCCGTGCAGGAATCACAAATTCTAACTGAGTGCGTCCACCAGATGCCTGCATATCTTGCATTTCACCCTTACGTTGTCCCAGACGTTCGATGCAGCTACCAACAGCTTCTTCAGGTACATCTAAAACTAAATACTCAAAAGGTTCACAAGGTTGACCATTAATTTCTCGATAAATTACTTGGGGTTGGGAAACTTGAAATTCATAACCTTCTCGACGCATTGTTTCGATGAGAATACCTAAGTGTAATTCTCCTCTACCCGAAACCAAAAAGCGATCGGGAGAATCTCCTGATTCTACCCTCAGAGCAACATTAGTTTCTAACTCTCGATCAAGTCTATCTCGGATTTGCCTAGAAGTAACAAACTTACCTTCTTGTCCTGCAAAAGGAGAATCATTCACAGAGAAAGTCATCTGTAGGGTAGGTTCGTCTACCTTAATTAAAGGTAAAGCTTGAGGATCGTCTGGACAGGTAATTGTTTCGCCAATATTAGCATCAGCAAAACCAGCTACAGCCACGATATTACCTGCGGTTGCTTCTGCTAATTCTACCCGTGCTAATCCTTCAAAACCCATTAACTTACTAATTTTAGCTTTAGTAATTTTTCCATCTTCTTGGATTAAACCTGCTTGTTGTCCAGCTTGGATTTTGCCGTTGTGGATTTTGCCGATAACTATTCTGCCTAGATAGTCAGAATAATCTAGGGTAGTTACTTGTAATTGAAGAGGTTTATCAGGGTCTCCTGCTGGTGGTGGGACTTGATGGATAATAGCTTCAAAAAGAGGCTGCATATCTACCCCTTCGTCTTCTAGTTCTTCTTTGGCGTATCCTTGTAATCCTGAAGCATACAGAGTGTTAAAATCACATTGATCGTCATCTGCACCCAACTCTACGAATAAATCGAAGACTTTATCTACTGCGGTATCAGGATGAGCGTTAGGACGGTCTATTTTGTTAACAACTACAATAGGACGCAATCCTTTTTCCAAGGCTTTTTTGAGAACAAAGCGAGTTTGAGGCATTGGTCCTTCATTGGCATCTACAATCAAGATACAGCCATCCACCATTCCTAAGACTCGTTCTACTTCACCGCCAAAGTCAGCGTGTCCAGGGGTATCAACTATGTTAATCAGAATATCTTGATAACGAACTGCCGTATTTTTCGACAGAATAGTAATGCCTCTTTCTCTTTCGAGGTCATTAGAGTCCATGACGCAATCCGGAATCTCTTCTCCTTCACGGAAAATACCAGATTGTTTAAGAAGGGCATCTACTAGGGTAGTTTTACCATGATCTACGTGGGCAATAATAGCAACGTTGCGAATCGGAAGAGACATAGGAGCAGTCTATAGACCTAAATAGTTTATATATAAATCATGCAAGATTTCTTAACAATTATAGCTTAGTCTGGCTGTCTATATAGAAATCAATCCTATCGATAATAATATTAGGGACTGGTAATTGGGGATTAACGATGAAAAAAAAACGTATTTTTTGGACAGTTGCATTAATCGGACTAATTCTCGATCAAGTGACCAAATATATAGTTGTGCAAAATTTCGCCGATATAGGTGATAGTTTTCCCTTATGGAAAAACGTTTTTCATTTTACTTATGTTATTAATACAGGAGCAGCGTTTAGTTTTTTTAGTGGGGGGGTTAGTTGGCTACGTTGGCTTTCTCTGATTGTCAGTTTAGGATTAATTGCTTTTGCTTGGTATGTACCGAGAATGAATAAAATTGAGCAATTTGGTTATGGTTTTATTTTGGCAGGAGCTTTAGGGAATGGAATCGATCGCTTTCTTTTTGGGTATGTAGTAGATTTTTTAGATTTCCGTTTGATCGGATTTCCCGTATTCAATTTGGCTGATGTATCGATTAATCTGGGTATATTATTTCTACTAATTGCCAGTTTCAAGGCAACAGAAAAAAATAATGGTGTTAGATAATAGTGGTTATTTGTCTTTGATTTTTTCTTCTCGGCTGATTGGCTGTTGTTTTATCTATGTTGTTTGCTTTATCCTCAATATACCAGAAGAAGATTATAGTTATCCCAGGGCAAAAATAACAAAATATCCCGCTTTTGGATAAGCTAGTTAAGGATATCTAATTATATGGGTGGCATAGAGAGAGGAGTCGATTGAGTAACAACTTTACCTTCATAGACAGGATACAAGACCAAGCAATAAAGCAGCCTGGCAAAGCTGCTTTCACCTTTTTGCAAGACGGCGAGACTCAGTTAGATAGTCTTACCTTTCAACAGTTGGATACCCAAGCACGAGCGGTCGCTACCATCCTACAAAGTCATGGTGCCAAGGGGGAAAGGGCATTATTACTTTACCAGCCAGGATTAGAGTTTATCTGTGCCTTTTTAGGCTGCTTATACGCTGGTGTAATTGCTACTCCTGCTTATCCTCCCCGTGCCAACAGTTCTATTTCTCGTCTTCTTGCCATTGTCCAGGATGCAGAAGCAAAATTTGCCTTAACTACCCACTCTCTCAAGGACAAAATTGCTACTAAATTTGCCAACCATTCTTCTGAAGAAAAGGTTACTTTCATCGCTACAGATAATATCGACCTTAATCTAGCTACAGACTGGCAAAAACCCAAGCTTACTCAAGATAATCTGGCTTTCTTACAATACACTAGTGGTTCGACAGGTATACCTAAAGGAGTAATGGTAAGCCATGGAAATATTATTGCCAATTCTAAATCGATCGCTCGTTGTTTCCAGAACAAACCAGAACATATTGGTGTATCCTGGCTACCTCCCTATCATGACATGGGTTTGATTGGTTGTATTATTCAACCAGCCTATATCGGTATCTCGATGTATATGATGGCACCAGTTACTTTTCTCCAGCGTCCCTATCGTTGGCTAGAAGTAATTTCTCGCTATGGCGGGAATACCAGTGGAGGGCCTAATTTTGCCTATGAACTCTGTGTTAATCAAATTACTCCAGAACAAAGAGATAGTCTCGATCTTAGTGGTTGGAAACTAGCTTTTTCTGGGGCTGAACCAGTTAGGGCAGAAACTATCGATAAATTTGCTGAATATTTTGCTCCTTGTGGATTTAGAAAAGAAGCTTTTTATCCTTGCTATGGGATGGCAGAGTCTACTCTGATAATTACTGGAGGTAGTAAGCAAGCTAAACCAGTTATTGATAGTTTTGATAGTAAAACTTTAACTGAAAATAAGGCTATCCCTTCGGTTAAATCAGCAACATCTACTACCTTGGTTAGTTCTGGTCAAAATATTCCAGGGCAAAAAATTGTTATTGCTAATTCAGATAATTTAACCAAGTGCAATGATGGGGAAATTGGCGAAATTTGGTCTACTAGTGATAGTGTGGCTCAAGGATATTGGCAGAGAAAAGAACAAACGAAAGAAATTTTTAATGCCTATTTAGCAGATACAGGAGAGGGTCCTTTTTTACGCACTGGTGATTTAGGCTTTCTAAATAAAGGAGAATTATTTGTTACTGGTCGTCTTAAGGATTTAATTATTATTCGCGGACGCAATTATTATCCTCAAGATATTGAATTGACTGTAGATAATTCTCATCCTGCTGTGCGTATTGGTTGTTCCGCAGCTTTTGCTGTAGAAATAGATGGGAAAGAACAATTAGCCATAACTCAGGAAGTTAAGCGCAGTTATCTACGGAAGCTAAATGTAGAAGAAGTAACCAAGGCAATTCGGACTAAGGTGGCACAAGAACATGAGTTGCAACCCTATGCCATTGTCTTACTCAAAACTGGTAGTATTCCCAAGACTTCTAGTGGTAAGATTCGTCGTCACGCTTGTAAAGCAGGATTTAGAGAAGGGAGTTTAAATGTAGTCGGGGAATGGAAATTATCAGGTCTATCTACAAAAATCACCAATAGAACCCCTCCCGTAGGAGCAGTTGGCGAACTGCGGTTACAGGATTTGCAGATACATTCAATAATTAACCCCCAAAAAGAAAATATTCAAAATTGGTTAATTGCCAATTTAGCAGGTCGTTTAGGATTGTCTACTGAAGAGATAAATATAAATGAACCTTTGGCTAATTATGGTTTAGATTCTCTACAAGCCGTCAGACTATCGGCAGAATTAGAAGACTGGTTGAAAATCAAGTTAAATCCTACTTTGGCTTACGATTATCCAACCATTGCTAGTTTGGCGACTTATCTAAGTGGGCAACAGCAAGAAGAGATAAAGATCATTGATAGTTCCCACTCAGCAACTACCGAACCAATTGCCATTATCGGTATGGGTTGCCGTTTTCCTCATGCTAATAATCCTGAAGAATTTTGGCAGCTTTTAAAAGAGGGCAAAGATGCTATTTCCGAAGTTAAAGGACGTTGGCAAGGAGATAGCTGGGGTGGATTTGTTGAAGGAGTAGATTTATTCGATCCACAGTTTTTTGGTATTACCCCTCGTGAAACCCAAAAGATGGACCCGCAACAAAGATTTTTGTTAGAAGTTAGTTGGGAAGCTTTAGAGAATGCCGGTATAGCTGCGGATAAATTGTCAGGAAGTTCGACAGGAGTATTTATTGGGATTAGTAGCAGTGATTATTCTCAACTTCGACTCCATTACGATACTCCCATCGATGCTTATGCGGGGACGGGTAATGCCCATAGTATTGCTGCTAATCGTCTTTCTTATTTTCTCGATCTTAGAGGCCCTTCTCTGACAGTAGATACGGCTTGTTCTTCTTCTCTGGTAGCCGTGCATTTGGCTTGTCAGAGTTTAAAACAAGGAGAATGCGATCGCGCTATTGTCGGGGGAGTTAATCTGATGTTATCCCCCGAATTAACCCAAACTTTCTCTTTAGCAGGAATGATGGCTAAAGATGGTCGTTGTAAAACTTTTGATGCGGATGCTGATGGTTATGTGCGTGGGGAAGGTTGCGGAGTAGTTATTCTTAAACGTTTGGATAAAGCGATCGCCGATAAGGATAATATTTTAGCAGTCATTAAAGGTTCGGCAATTAATCAGGATGGACGCAGTAACGGTTTAACTGCCCCTAACGGTTTGTCTCAACAGGCAGTAATTCGCCAGGCTTTAGCTAATGCTAAAACCACGCCAGACAAAATTAGCTACATCGAGGCCCATGGTACGGGTACATCTCTGGGAGATCCCATTGAGGTTAATTCTCTTAAAACTGTCTTGATGCAGGGAAGAGAAAAGGAACAATCTTGTTATCTGGGTTCGGTAAAAACCAATATTGGGCATTTGGAAGCAGCAGCAGGAATTGCTGGTTTAATCAAGACAGTTTTATGTTTACAGCATCAAGCTATTCCTCCTAATCTACATTTTCGTAAATTAAATCCTCATATCGATTTAGAGAATACGTCCATTACCATACCTACCAAATTGCAGCCTTGGCAAGAATCAGCAAAGCCGAGATTGGCTGGAGTTAGTTCCTTTGGTTTCGGTGGTACGAATGCCCATGTGATCTTACAGAATTCAGAATTCAGAATTCAGAAGCGGTGCGACCCCGCGGAATTTTTAATCCGCAAGGGAACGCGCACCGAAGAATTGAATAGAGATCGCCCATTACATTTATTAACCCTCTCAGCGAAGAATGAACGGGCGTTAATCGATTTAACCAAGCATTACGCGAAGTTTTTAGCAGATAATCAAGATATTCCTCTAGCAGATATTTGTTTTACTGCCAATACAGGGCGAAATCACTTCGATTATCGCTTGGCTGTTGCTGCTGCATCGGCAGAAGACTTAAAAGCAAAATTAACTAACTTTCAACCTAATGGGCGCAAAAGTGCTGTAATTTACGATCGAGTTATTAAAGAGAAACGGAATAAAATCGTCTTCTTATTTACAGGGCAGGGTTCTCAATATGTAGGCATGGGTCATCAACTCTACCAAACCCAACCTATTTTCCGTCAAGCTTTAGACCTATGCGCTGAAATATTAACCAAATATCTGGATAAACCGTTATTAGAAATAATATTTGAGAAGTCAGAAGTCAGGAGTTCAGGAGGGACGTTCCATGGAACGTCCGTACAGGAGTCAGGAGTTAGTCTAAATCAAACTCAATATACTCAACCAGCAATCTTTGCCTTAGAATATGCCCTGGTACAAATGTGGCTATCTTGGGGAATTAAACCCAATCTAGTTATGGGACATAGTGTAGGAGAATATGTCGCAGCAACGATCGCAGGAGTATTTAGTCTAGAAGATGGACTAAAATTAATCGCCGAGAGAGGAAAGCTGATGCAAGGTTTACCTCAAACAGGAGAAATGGTTGCTGTTTTTGCTGAGTTAGATACAGTAACTAAAGCGATTTTACCTTGGGAAAATAAGGTATCGATCGCTGCTATCAATAGTCCTCAAAGTATTGTTATCTCTGGAGAAGAAATAGCTTTAGCTAAAGTTATTAAAAATTTAGAATCTCAGGGAATAAAAACCAAAAAATTAAATGTTTCCCATGCTTTCCATTCTCCTTTGATGCAGCCAATTTTGGCAGAATTTGGTCAAATTGCCGAGCAAATTAATTATTCTGTTCCGCAAATTTCTATAGTTTCCAATGTGACAGGAAAATTAGTTACGGAAGCAATAACTAAAGCCCAATATTGGGTAGAACATATTATCGCTCCTGTAAAATTTGCTCAGGGGATGGAGTTATTAGAGCAAGAAAAATGTAATATCTTCTTAGAAATAGGTGCTAAACCAATTCTATTAGGAATGGGTCGTCAATGTTTGCCAAAAGCAAAGGGATTATGGCTACCTAGCTTGCGTAGTGGTAAACAAGATTGGCAACAAATATTCTCTAGTTTGGCAAGTTTATATGTAAGAGGAATAGAAATAGATTGGGATAGCATAGAAAAAGACTATCAACGGCAAAAAGTAGCTTTACCTACTTATCCTTTCCAAAGACAAAGTTATTGGTTAGAAAAAACCAACAAGGTATTATCCCTAGAAAATAATAGTCAAGCTAATCTTGTTCCCAATCTATATCAAATTCTCTGGCAAGAAAAAACTGAAGAATTGCCAGTAATTACACAGGAAGATGCTAAAAGTTACCTTATTTTTGCTGATTCTCAAGGAGTTGCCGAAAAAATAACCCAGGAATTAGAACAATCAGGAAACAATTGCTTATTAGTTCACAGAGGAGAAAAGTATCAGTCTTTAGGCGATCGCAGTTGGAATATTAATCATTTACAACTAGAAGATCTTGAACAAGTATTTACTGAAGCTAAAATTACTGCTGATAGTCTCCAGCAAATAATTTATCTTTGGAGTTTAGATAGTAATGGAGAAGATTTAGATCGAGATTGGTCAATTAATTGTGCTGGGGTTTTACACTTAGTTCAAACTCTCTTTAAACAAAATATCAATACTCCTATTTGGTTAGTTACTCAAGAAAATCAGGCAATTAATAATCCTCTGGGACAAAATAGCATTGCCTCTAATTCACTCTGGGGGTTAGGAAAAGTATTAGCATTAGAACATCCCGAATATTTTGGTGGATTAATTGATATTAGTAGTAATTCCAACGCCGAAGAGATTAGTAATTTAATTACTGTTATTAATAGTAAAAATAAAGAAGATCGTTTAGCATTACGAGGAGAGAAAATTTATGTCCCTCGTCTAGAAAAGTTTGCACAAAAATCTACTCAAGAGTCACCGTTACACCGCCCTTCGGGTTCAACAGTTTGCTCAAGTCGGGAAACCCGCCCAACGCAACTGTTTCACCGTAAAAGCGGTGCGACCCCGCGGAGGTTTCCTCCGCAAGGGAACGCGCACCAAGACGCGACGGTGCCTGCGGTGACCGGTGTTCCCTGGTTAACTATTGATACAGAAGCTGCTTATCTAATTACTGGTGGGTTAGGTGCATTAGGATTACAACTGGCACAGTGGTTAACAGAGAAATCAGCACAACATTTAATCTTAGTTGGCAGAAGTGAACCATCCAAAGAAGCCCAAATAATTATCGATCGCCTGGAAGAAAAAGGTATACAAATTACCATCGCCCAAGCTGATGTAACTGATAAAGGACAGATGGCAAAGGTAATAGAAAAAGCCAAAACTTCCATTAAAGGAATTATCCACGCTGCGGGTATTCTTGATGATGGTTTGATGCAAAATCAAACGTGGCAGAAATTTAGTCAGGTAATATCGCCTAAAGTTTTAGGTGCTTGGAATTTACATCAATTGAGTGTAGATTTACCCTTAGATTTCTTTGTTCTTTTCTCTTCTGTAGCTTCCTTAGTTGGTTCACCAGGACAAAGTAACTATGCAGCAGCTAATGCAGGTTTAGATGCGATCGCTCGTTATCGTCAAGCACGAGGTTTACCCGCCTTAAGCATAAACTGGGGTCCTTGGGCAAATGCTGGTATGGCGGTAGATAAGAGCGTTAATCGTAAAGGCATAAACTTAATTGAACCTCGATCGGGATTGAAAATACTAGAACAATTACTTGCTAGTGATACACAAGCTATCCCTGCCCAAGTAGGAGTGTTATCCGCCGATTGGAATCAACTAGCACAACAATTTTCTTATCTACGTCAGACTAATTATCTCAGTAATTTAATTACTGAGGAAAAAGAAACTAAATCTCAACCAACAAGGAAACCTCAAAAAGATGTATTAGCTGAATTATTAGCAATTTCATCGGAAAAACGAGAAGAATATTTAATTAACTATCTCAAAGAAGTCACAGCACAAGTTTTACAGATAGACAAAGACAACATTGCCGTTAATGATAGTCTTCTGGATAAGGGGACAGATTCGATCATGGTTATGGAAGTGATCGATCGACTCAAAGGCGATCTTAACTTGATGCTATATCCCAGAGAATTCTATGAACGTCCCAAAATAAATAACCTAGCAAAATACCTAGCCGTAGAATTCACCTCTACTCACGACAAAACCCAACAATCATCTTCCTCTGCTTCCTCCGCCCCCCATGCTTCCCATGCTTCCCCTGCCCCTACATCCACCCCCATAGCCTTCATCCTCTCTTCTCCTCGATCGGGTTCAACTCTTCTTAGGGTAATGCTAGCAGGGCATCCAGCTTTATCTTCTCCTCCAGAATTACACCTGTTGCCTTTCGAGAATATGCAGCAAAGACAAAAGGAATTAGGTATTTCTCATCTGGGAGAAGGATTACAACGGGCATTTATGGAACTTAAAGGTATTGATGCTCAAGCAAGTCAAGCATTAGTAGACAGTATTACTCAAGAAAATCTCTCGGTACGGGAGGTTTATCAGATGTTGCAAAAACTAGCGGGCGATCGCTTGTTAGTAGATAAATCTCCTACCTATGCTAGTAATAGAGAAACCCTAGAAAGTTCCGAAGCTATCTTTAGTAATGCTAAATATATCCATTTAGTTCGTCATCCTTACGCTGTTATAGAATCCTTTGCCCGTATGCGGATGGACAAGTTAATTGGGGCAAAAAATTCTAATCCCTATCAATTGGCAGAATCAATTTGGACAAATAGCAATCAAAATATTCTTGATTTTCAACAGCTAATAGATCGCGATCGCTTGTTACTAGTTCAATACGAAGAATTAGTAACTCAACCACGTCAAGTAATGGAAAGAGTCTGTGACTTTTTGGCTATTCCCTTCGATGAAGCAGTCTTACAACCTTATCAGGGCGATCGTATGACAGATGGAGTTCATAGTACATCTATGTCTTTGGGCGATCCTAACTTCCTCAATCATCAAACTATTGATGCTCAACTAGGAGAAACATGGCGAAAAATTAAATTACCCTCTTTACTAGGTACAACGGCGCAACAAATAGCCCGACAACTTAATTATGAATTACCCCAAGAAGCAGCAGTATCATCTTCGGCGATCGAAACCACCATGGAAGAAACTCTGTTGATTGTCAGGGGTTTACGCTTATATCTCTGTGCTTGGGGACCAAAAGAAGGGCCTTTAGTTCTCTGTCTCCATGGTATTCTCGAACAAGGGGCTGCTTGGTCAGAAGTAGCTATTCGCCTGGCACAAAAAGGTTATCGAGTAATTGCCCCAGACTTGCGGGGACATGGACGTAGCGATCATGTTGGCAAAGGTGGTTCGTACAATTTAATGGACTTTTTAGCTGATATTGATGCGATCGTCGACTTTTTAGCCGACCGAGCCTTTACTTTAGTAGGTCATTCCCTTGGATCGGTAGTAGCAGCTATATTTGCTAGTGTGCGCCCACAGAAAGTAAAAAATCTGGTGTTAGTTGAGACAATTCTACCTACAGAAACAGAAGCCGAGAATGCAGCCGAACAACTGGCAACCCATTTAGATTATTTGATTTCTCCGCCTAAACATCCTGTTTTCCCTGATGTAGAAGCAGCAGCAGAACGCTTGCGCCAAGGTACTCCTGCTATCTCTAAACCTCTGGCTATGTTACTGGCTAAAAGAATTACCGAACCTTGTGAAGGTGGGGTAAGATGGCGTTGGGCTCCCCTACTGCGGACTAGAGCAGGAATTGGCTTTAATGGTATTGGGCGATCGAGCTATTTAGGTTTACTCAAAAAAATCAAAGTTCCTATCACTCTGGTGTACGGCGATAAAAGTAGTTTTAACCGCGATGAAGATTTAGCCGAACAACAAGCAGCTATGCCCAAAGCACAAAAGGTAGTCTTATCTGGAGGGCATAATTTACCGTTGGAAACTCCTTCTGGTTTGGCAAAAATTATTAGTAGTGCAGTGGCTTTGACTAGTAAATTGATTCCTTAGATTGGTTGGGGCAATCTTTCAAAAAAGCTTCTTATAATGAGTAATACTTATAATATTTAATCCAGCGCAATCCCGCTATATAAGTTTAATCAAAAGATGAGTTATGGAGATCGCACTTATGTATAAGTGGTACAATAAAAAGTACAATGACTCAAACTAAATCCATGGATATTCTCAGTGCTAGTGAAGCTAGAGCCAAGCTATTTAAATTATTAGAGCAAGTAAATAAAGATAGCCAACCCTGCATTATCACTTCACGGAAAGGAGATGGAGTTTTAATCTCCAAAGATGATTGGGAAAGCATACAGGAAACATTGTATTTACAGTCAATACCAGGATTAGTAGAATCTATTCGACAGGCTGAAACCGAGGATGAATGGGTATCTGAAGAAGAATTTAGATCGGAGTTAAATGGTTTGGACGATTAAATTCTCTCGTAATGCTCTTAAAGATGCCAAAAAACTACGATCTGCTAACTTAACTTCTAATGTTAATCAATTAATTGAGATTCTTAAGCAAAATCCCTATCAAACTCCCTACGAAAAACTTTCAGGTAATCTGCAAGGTTATTATTCTCGACGTATTAACATCAAACATCGTTTAGTTTATTCTATAGATGAAGAAAATAAGATTATTAAGGTAGTTTCTGTTTGGTCGCATTATGGAGAATAGAAAACAAAAGTGAAGAGTTAGTTAAATAATTCAGAAGATCACTTACCTAAATTCCTCGTAAGAAATCCCCAAGTAAAGGTTTATGAACTGTTTGTCTGTCAAAAAACAAGTCCTAGTAGCATTAGTTGGAAGCCTTTTACAAGTTGTAGGAGTTGGAGAAACTGCCGAGGCAGCTAACTTTAATCCAGCCCCTTTATTTCCCAAAGTGAACCACTACAACACTACGGTGACTACTAATGGAGATTCGACAGATATCTTTTTTCCCGTAACATCAAATTATAATCTTAAGCAACAGAAATTTCCCATTGCTTTGCTGTTACCAGGCTCACGGGTTGATACATCACAATATTCTGAGTTTGCCAAAATTGTAGCTAGCTATGGATTTACGGTAGTTGTTCCCGAACGCATTCGTTCTTTACCAGATTTCGGATTTACTGGTTTACTGCCAGAAGTATCACAAGTTAATGATGTTTTAGAGTTTATGTTGACAGAAAACTCAAACCCAGATTCACCGATTGCTGGTACTCTCGATACAGATAACTTGGTGTTGCTCGGTCACTCTTTTGGAGGTGCAGTTGGTCTTTCGGCTATTGATAATTCTTGTATATTTCCCTTGTGTGAGAGACAATTTCAACGTCCTGAGCAACTGAGAGCAGGAGCCTTCTTTGGCACTAGTACATTTATTGGTTCAGGAGAGTTCTTGCCGATTAATAATCAAGGAATTCCCATCGCTTTAGTAGTAGGAAGTCAAGATGGATTAGTCACTCCAGAATTGACCCAAGCCGATTATAATAATTCAATTCAAGAGCCTCCTAAAACATTAATTACTGTTGATGGAGCCAATCATTATGGTATCACCAATATTAACAATCCCCCTGGTGCTAGACTCGACCCAAATAACCCTACTTTAGAACAAGAGCAGGCAATTGAAACTATAGCTCGTTGGAGTGCGCTTTTCTTACGGGCTTATGCCATTGATGATAGTGGGGCATTTGACTATATTAATAAGACGGGAGATGCCTTGGATGAAAACGTTACTGTTATTAGCCAAGTCAAAAGTGTACCAGAAGGAAAGTTGGGTGTAAGTTTATTTTTAACTATGCTGGCATTCTCTATACTACATTTACGTTCCAAACTTTTACCTTAGACTATACAAAAAAACTTTAATAATGAAAGTTAGAGTAGCAAATCCTGATGATATATCGCTAATTTTCTCATTTATCCAGAAAAAATCAGAATTCGATCGAGATATTGGTGCTTTCTCTGGTCAGTTAAACACATCTAAGAATAAAATCCATAAAACCTTTTTTGGTAAAGTTCCTTTTGCCTACGTTTTATTTGCAGAGTCTTTAGAACATGAAGTTGGGTTTGCCTTGTATGGATTTAGATACTCTTCATTTGCAGGTCAACCAAGCATCTGGCTTGACGATTTATACGTAGATAAAGATAGTAGAAGTCAAGGCGCAGGAGCAGCATTAATGACTCGATTAGCTCAAATTGCAGCAGAGAATGATTGTACTCATCTTGCTTGGACTGCTGATGCTCGAAATACCCTTGGGTTGAAGTTTTACCGTCGCTTAGGTGCAGAAATTATAGAACAAAAAGAAAATAGATGTTTTTTGAGATGGATTCCCCAAATAGTTGTTAATTAGACAAAAAATAGGTCGATCGACATATAAATATTGATATCAATATTAACTTGAAAAAGTAATACAATTTATAAAAAATATAGCAATCAGCAATGATTCAGGCAAAAAAATGGAGTGTGAGCATCTTGCCTCACACGAGCGAGGCTCGCACTCACAAATGATTTAGAACCAATGACAAAAGACATTTAGCTACAAGAACTCTCACAAATCAAATAGAATTGCTATAACTAAAATCATTTTTTTTCTTCTGGAGAAGATTTGACTAAATCGGGTGAACTTTCAGCTTGTATTAATTCATCCTCTTCGGGTTCATTGCGTTTAGAAAAACCCCAAAAGAATAAGATAAAAATGAGGGAAATCATAACCCATTCTGGAGGTACCCAGTTAGGGTTAATTACTCTTGCTAATAAGCGTAACCCAACTAAACCTACCGTAATAAAACCTGCATCTTCTAGATAAGTATATTCTTCTAGCCAACGAATAAATAATCCTGCCATAAATCTCAGGGTAATGACACCGATCGTCCCACCTAAAAGAATTAACCAAATTTCATCAGCGATCGCGATCGCTGTAGTTACACTATCAAGAGAAAAAGCTAAATCTGTAATTGCTATTAGAGGAATGACTTGCCATAAAGAAGAGTAACCTAAGGTGTGCTGTGAGTCAGATTCATCTTCTGAAGATGTAAAGTAATTAAATACTAACCACAACAGATAAACAGCCCCCAATAATTCAAATTGCCAAAATTGAATTACCCAAGTAGCCGTTAAGATTAACGCCATTCTCAAAACATAAGCAAATACTAAGCCTATATTCAAAGCTTGCCGTTGTAGTTTACTGTCTTGAAGGCTTTGAGAGATGGCAGCTAGAGCGATCGCGTTATCTGCTGACAACACTGCTTCTAGGGAAATCAGGATTAGCAATAAGAAAAACGCTTCAATACCTGAATCGAGAGGAAAATCAATAATATTTTCTAGCATTAATAGCTTTGACCAACAAATAATATGGCAACAGAGATAAGATATTAACAGGATTTTTATCCTATTTTTTTCTGCTCCCATTGATCAATTATGTTGCATCTTGTAAAGATTTGTTTGGTAAAGGGTCAATTATAGAGCAAATTAATAATGAATATCTTTTTGATTAGGAGTTTTTTATTATGCCCTTAAATGATACTCAAGTTATCATGGCTTTGGTCTTGGCATTATTCCCTGGAATTCTTGCTTTACAACTGTCTACAGAACTGTATAAATAGATTGTCTCAATTAATAGCTATAAGCTACTAGCTTATAGCTATTAACCTTTGGGCAAAAAGCGCACCACCTTAAATTGTCACGAATTCCCAGCTATTAGAGCAAAAAATCGTTCAAACCTTAGCTGCAATTCGGTATGAGGGTAAAGGAATATTT
>JAAUYH010086620.1_pt1 | contig 23387 bp, 11 predicted proteins | sample 7278061 | NCBI WGS metagenome assembly JAAUYH01 (sample SAMN14350203, study PRJNA611818) | marine sediment metagenome | isolation source: surface marine sediment (0.6m) | place: French Polynesia: Moorea | collected 2018-08 | reverse complement strand
GGCATGATAAAAATAGGAACTGTTAGGCAGTAAGGAAATGACAGTTTGTCGCTCTGCCAAACTCTGACTTAATACAGAATACTGAATCTTTTCGTGTATGTAATAGGCTCATGGTTGCTGTGACCCTCATATGTAATTGAAATTTTGAACAGTTAAGCGTCACGAATATTCTACGAGGAGGTAATCGAGTATGGTGATTCCGATTTATCATCGCTTTGGATCTCGGTACCCAGTGCTAGTTTCGTAAATCATCATGTGCAGTCCTCCTAGTGATTACTTACACCTAGATGTAAGAACTCTACAACGGTGTGTTCTCTACTTCGGTAGAGGACCTAGTCTTTGAAGTATTAGCATTGTCTTGAGTCTCGAACATCAAACGCCAAAAAATTCACAGGCACAGGACTTCCTTTCTCGTCGAGATTATTCGACAACCGCAAGCAGCCTAAAGCTCTAAACCAGAGGACACCGCTCCACACAACAGCATGCGAACACCTGTGCCATGGACGAGAAACCGAATGCCCTTGGCATTTATCCTGGTACTCACACTTTCTCTATTCTTGATACAATCCGTCGTCCTCTTGCTTTCACGTTTCCCTCCAACCACCCTTGATACCGAAGCCCATTGGCGCCTCTCTCCCGAACGAGCTGATTTCGAATCTCGTCCATCGCATTGCGCCGCGCTTATTCATAATCCCCGCCCGCTTCCACGTAAGACCTGTTTTCGCAATAATACCAAGCTGGAAAATAATGTGGATTTTCGTTGCGCTGATGGAAGACCTGCTATGTTCAGCCAGTACAATCAGGACTACGTGTTGTACAAGCATCACTTCCGTCACCTGAAACGCAAGGGCAATTATCTCGACATTGCTACGAATGAGCCGGTGTCCATTAGTAACACTTATTTTTTCGATCGATGTCTCGGGTGGGCCGGCGTTTGTGTGGAGGGAAATCCGCGATACTACGAGAAAATTTATCGTTTGCGAAGCTGTGCGTTACTGCCCACTTGCGTGAGCAATGAAGATGGCCAGCAGGTGGAGTTCATCCTTCATAGCGGTGCTGGCGGGATTGACGCCACCAACAAGAACGCGCACCTATGGGCACGAGGCGGCGCGAAGGAGCAGAAGATTCAGTTGCGATGCACTACCGTCGACCATGCTCTGCGACGATATCGCGTGCCGCGCGTCATCGACTACATGAGCCTTGATGTCGAGGGCCACGAACTCCCGGTGCTGCAGGGAATCAACTGGAGTACTACCAAGATCAATGTCATCAGTGTCGAGGTTAGCGAGGAAACTAAGATGCCTATCAAACAGTTCATGGCCAGTGTTGGTTATAGGGAGCTTCAAAGACTGCCCAACGGGCAACACGTGGGCAGGGCCATTTATGGGGATATCGTCTTTCTGGCGCCTGGTGTTGTATTTGGTAAACCGGAATAATCTGCTTTCGTAGCCTCCCTATTGCTAGAAAGCGAGATTTCCAGAATCCAGTTTGTTAGTTCTGTTTCGTCTCTTGGATAATGAGCATACTGTGGCTGTATGGTGAAGCCATCATTATAAGATAGTGTCATGTAAGTCTAGGGTCCTGGCTGAACATTTGAACAGGTGGGAGCGATTTTAGTCACGAACTATTGCGCGAGCGAGACCACTGAGTAGCAAAGTTCAGTGCCAATCTCAGAACTATAAATAGCCATGATCTACTAGATCATCTAGTACGTAATAGGACTTAGGAATAACTGGTACTGTACCGGTGAAGTATGTGGCGTACCTCCCTACTAAGTGGATAACAGGTCATGTATTGTTTCGAGGAAAAGGATAGTGTACCTTGTTTCACATAATAGCCAAATCAGTTAGAATTTTTCTAGTCGGCCAGAATATACTTGAAACAAACGAGTACTAAAAAATATGCGAATATTAGATGACGTCCGCAGTTTATGGTTTTAAGGAGTCTCCAAAAAACTGGGAAAAATCTGATGAATGTCGCAACTACCTCAGTCTAATTTTTTCGGTCCCTAAATGGGAAGGGACGATGTATGAAGCCCAAATAGAATTGGTACTGCTTTAGTACGAGCGACGCGATCATGTCACGCATCTCAAAATTTGTTATAACTCATCCACGTCAGAATAAAATCAGTGTCACTGCATTATATGGCTAAGATTTGGTCTCGAACAAGAGTTTCGGATACTGGAAACTATCAATTAATTCCAAATTTTTAGGTCCCTGGAACCTTTAATCCTTGGACACTGCAAACCATGCTGCTCTCGGCGTTAATTAGACATAGCTCTGTTTAACAGGTTCCAGCTATTTCTTGAGCTATACGACACCGGCCTGTGGCGTAGCAATACTAATTTAGTGAAGTTCGAAGTCATTATCCATGAATTTTCGTAAAGCTTCGTACTTATTACAAACGTGAATCCATTGCGACTATCAGGGCTAATGATAGTCGTATTCATGAAAATCCTTATCCTCGGGTTGAACACAGTACAATATTCCATCGAAAGTACTGCACACATTGCCATGTACTTTGATGTATCGCGATTCGGAGAGTTTAACATATTTTTTAGTTTCTTTCATAACCGTATTATTTTAAGTCCTTAACTAGATTCAAGGAGGTCACCTATTTTTCAGGTTGTCCGGGGGTGTAAAAATAAAAACTTTCAAATCATGGAAGTCCGTCAAGTTTCATTCTGCCTTCTGATTACAGTAGCAGTACGTTTGAAGTTGTTATAGAAGGGCTACAGTGGTATTCCTTCAATTTTTATAAAAGATTAGAAACGCTCAAGTTTTTCTGATTGTATTTGGTGATTAACGAGAGAATAGAAGAATTATTTTGCTTCCGTTTAATGGGTGGAAATCATACATGTTTTTATGGAACTCCAAAGTATGGAACTCCAAACAAGCGAGATGTGATACCCACGTTTGAAGTCGGTAAGTAAGACTTACAGGCCCTTAGAAGTGCTCTATGGCTTTTGCAAAACGAATTGAAGCTTTTTCCTTAGGAATCGCAGGCCAACAAGGCTTTATCTAATATAGGAAAACAAAGTAGATTCAGATTTTGTTGGTTTGTTGCAGGGAGATATAACGATGTGCAGTGTACATGAAAAGAATTATTTCCGCAGATGAATGTAATTTTTCTTTCTGGATCAGTTCACAAGCAAACTGCCGAATATTGAGATTAAAACGTCCAAATGATACACCACAAAGTCAAGCCGTTCTAACGGTTTAGTGTGTTCTCTCGAACGATGAAATGATAGGCGCGTATTCATTTGAAAACGAAATCTAAGAAAGAATGCTGTGTATTTGTATTCTTCAACCTCAATAAATACGCTCAAACCTGATCTTTCAGCCGGATTCTGCTCCACCATATTATTCATTGCAAGGGTGCGAATACTTAAGCCGAATGCTATTGATCGGATGGATGGAGATGGCAGGAGAATTTCATGACCAGCATGATTTCTCGAACGGACGCCTTGTGACTAATTTTCCAGGAGCCATCTAAAAATTGTTCACGGAGAGCGTCGAAACATTACTAAAGAGTTAAAAATCACAGTTGGGAAGCCGAGAAATATCGCAAAACTGTAGAAAAACATGGAAAATCGTTGAAAATTCGCAATTAGAGAAGCTGAAGTTCCTGGAAGGTTCTATAACCTACGTAAAGCATCAGAACAGTATGATGATGTTATTTCATTTGAAAAATACATGATCGTCTACCAGTGAGATAATGCTATTGAAATGGTTTTGTTGTAACACCATTTATATTCGGTGTTTAAATTTTCGGTCTGAATAATCATAACTCAAGCAGGTTCTATGTTGCTTAGAGATCGAATATGATAAGAGGTCAATCTTTAATAGCTAATGTGTTTGCCGTTTTCAGGCCGTACGGCTTCTTGGATTGAACCAAATTCAAGTTTCAAAGCTCTGAGTGGCGGGGTATCGTTTGACGTGATGGTGCCTCACTTGCAGAGAACCATATCTATGAAATTTTCTGTGGCTTACGTTGACGCAATGATGCTGGACACATTTTCCATGTTCATAACTTCGAGATGGATGCTTGTATAATTCGCTGGTACCGAAACAAACTTTTGATTATGGGCGACAGGTGAATTGTATTTTTTAAATGTATTGATTAATGAGAAGTAGCTGAAATCATAAGCGAAACCTATCGTCTATGTGTTTTCACAAATACCGAGAACTTTGATTCTCGATATTTTTCTAGCTCGAAAAAAGAATTATAAATGTGTACATGGATAATATAGAGTCCCGATTAGTCAAAAGTCAAAATTTAATGTATAGTAATTAGTTGTAATGTTCACTAACCGAATCAAAACATAAAACATAGTGGTACCTTTTCGAATATTTTCATTTTCTCATTCATATTGAGATCAGTCCTGGTTTCGGTTTAGAATTGTTACAAGATAAAATCCTGAACAACATCTGAGAAGTGCAGGAAACGAAAGATCAAAACAAGATACATTGTATACCACATACAATCAATAGCACTGACGGTATGATTGACGATGAGCGACTTCCTGCAGTGAATAACATGGAAGCACCACCGACAACTCTAGAACAGCAGCTGGTTAAATAACGATGAAAGCGCCCTGCCTGTCCTACTCCACATTTATATGGATTTCGTTGATAGTGAATCTGGAGAATCGTCTTCTGAGATTACTCTGTCTGCGCAAATACTGTACAGCGATACGAACTGTGGGCTGATGAAATTCGCTGTCTCTTGCTTGAAAAAAGATAAGCCGAATCAAATTTTTGAATTGTATCTTGTGGCTTTCTTTAACTTAAAGAAGCAATTAGCAGGTCTTGTATCAAAGCATAGGATTTATCCGACATATTTCCGCCAATAAATACCGCTGCTCAGATTTTCAAAGCCATATACCACAATAATCGTCACCAAGACCCTTTGAATCACAATAAGATTACGTAATTACCATCAGCTGACGATTGAGTTGCATAGCTTAGAATAAGGATTGTCTGCTGCAATTGATTTACTAGTAACTATCTAAGAAATTTCAAAATAACGAGAAGGCGTTGAAAATTGGAAGAAGCAAAAACGTTGCTGCTCTGAGAAACACAAAGAAGAAACAGATTTCATTCTGCATCAAAAAAAGTGGCATAAGTGCCAATAAAATTTGCTTTTGGTGAAATCACAAGAGATTGATGTAAAGAAAACAAAAATGTAAGGCGGAAAAGTACTTACGAACCCAAATCGCACTGTATCAGCACCGACTTTCAAAATAAAGGCCAACCGTATTAAAGCGCGTTAAGGGTTAACACGAATTCGGTTTGCTCGGCGGAGCAATAGACCATGAAAAGCAGTAGAAAATACTGCAGGTCACATTTGTCTCGGAAGTCCCGATTGCCGCGGTGATGGATGAGCGGTACTACTGCACTGGCGCTTCTGCAATTTGCCCTGGGTTCATAGAATAATATCGCGGTTTCTGGTTGGCGGATGAAGTTTTCAAATAAATCGGCTACAGGTGGTTATTCTGTCCAATAGTATTCCTGGGTTGGAGTAAACGTAGATGGAAGTGCCCAACTAATGGCGTGTATGATATCTTTTATAGGTTCACAAAATCATCTCATATTCTCGGGCAGTCTAATTTTTCAGAGATCAGCTGAAATTTCATTCATGAGTTGTAGGAATACTCAAGATAAGTGCATACAACAAATTCTTATTCATCAAATATGTCCGACGATGCAGCTACAGTGCATTGCTTGTTGAGGTTCCGCAAGTATGCATAATAATCGTTCTTAGTTGATCGAATTTTCCACGTTCAGTTGTCAATGGCTTGCTGCTTAATTGACTACGAATCATAAAATGTGAACGATGATACGCGCGTTACGATTCAGGTCAAACCCCAGACTTTTAAGAGTCACGGATTCGGAAGAATCAAAAACATACTTTATGTTCTTGAAGTGACAAACGGATCAGCTTCGTTTCGGGGTTGAACCGAGCCAACGCGGTAACCCACAAACTGAGATTGAGAGACAGTGGCTACTCTGACTTACACTATTAGAATGAAGAAACTGATCTGCCGTATATCGTAGCGTGCTGGAAGGCGAAGACACTGTGGTGGTGCAGCCAACAAGAGAAATCCACAATCCCAAATTCTAATAATTTATGGCATGCTATATACTTACTGTGCTGAGTACAAAACAATCAATGGGGGTTGTCGAAACGACCGTCTCCCCTACTGTCACGGTGTCCTCGGAAACCCCACCACAAGTCATTTCGATCCATTGTCAGGATAGTGAATAAGACTTAAGCGCGATCAGCTAGATGATTGCAAACAGAGGAACAACAATCGACGGAATAAAAGCATGTCAGACCTTTCTTCCTCACAAGCGCCAGTTTTAGTTTCTAATTCTCTACTGGGACCGATACGGTAGGAGTGGTGGTTCTTATGGTTGGACTAAAACTGAGGAAATGCTTAATATAGAAAAAACCAATTTGATGAATATGAGCAGTAGAGGTACTTTGTTTCAGCACCACACAAGTTACCGATGAAGGTCGTGTTCTACCGATTCGTCATATTTCTACGCGTGCAGCAAAGCTAGGTTATGGCAGTGCTGGTGAACCAGTATTTCTTCCGTAGCTGCAACAGGCTTTCGTAAGCTTGGTACGAACGGGTCGATATACAGGAATCTGGTGCTACATGGCACCTATATCATTGGATGAATCATGGATCGCATTAATGTAAATTTACAGTACCGGTATTGACTTGACAGAAGGTAAACAGAGGTGTTTCTAATTCAAACCACTCGAATTATTGATTCTGATCCAGTACAGTCCAGAAGTCGAGATTGGAGGGTTCAATAGGCACGGCCACCTCGAGAGTACAGTATTGCGAGAATTGTTGCGGGAAGCTCAACTTGAGGCTCCGGTAGATACAGTATCGCTTGAGGCAAGATCTATAAATTTACGAAATAAGAACTGTTGGAGCAGCAAGGATCTCTACCTGCCTGTGTGTGTGTGTTTTTATTATCGTTCAGCAAAGCTCGAGGTGCTGTGAACAGCGTTGTGTACGGCTGCCGCATTTCGTACGTCGGACGCACAGCAAGTGATGCACGAATATCGCCATCGCACCACAGTTCTTGGTATAAGCCAACAGGATCCCATTGGCTCGGCATGGCACGAAGCCAGTCAGTAAGCAAGAGGCGGTTCACCAGAGCACACCAATCAATACCTAACTGATGAGACCTGTACATCAGTATCGAATTCGGCGCTGAGCCATGGTGCGGTAACCACAAGCAACGCGCAGCACAACCGAACGACGCCGCTCACCGCAACATGGGAAAACCTGTAGCATGGACGAGGAACCGAATGCAACTGGCAGTCATCGTGGCACTGGCACTTTCCCTCTTCTTGATACATCCCATCGCCCTGTTGTTTCCGCGTGCCCATCCAACCGCCCTTGACACCAAAGCCTATTGGCGACTCTCCCCTGAGCGGGTGGACTTCGAAGCTGCTCCGTCGCAATGCGCCGCGCTTATTAACAACCCACGCCCGTATCCGCGCAAGACCTGTGCTCGCAACATCACAACACTCGAGAATAACGGCGATTTCCGCTGCGCTGATGGAACGCCCACAATGTTCAGTCAGTACAGTCAGGACTACGTGTTGTACAAGTACCACTTCCGGCACCTGAAGCGGAAGGGCAACTATCTCGACATCGCCACCAATGAACCGGTGTTCATCAGTAACACCTACTTTTTCGACCGATGTCTCGGATGGGCCGGCGTCTGTGTGGAAGGTAATCCGCGGTACTACGAGAAGATCCATCGGTTACGGAGCTGTGCGTTATTGCCCACTTGTGTCAGCAATGAAGACGGCCAGCAGGTGGAGTTCATCCTTCACAGCGGGGCCGGCGGGATCGACGCCACGAACAAGAACACGCGCCTATGGGCACAGGGCGGCGCGAAGGAGCAGAAGATTCAGCTGCGATGCACTACAGTCGACCATGCGCTGCGACGGTATCGCGTGCCGCGCGTCATCGACTACATGAGCCTTGATGTCGAGGGCCACGAACTCCCGGTGCTGCAGGGAATCAACTGGAGCAGCACCCAGATTAATGTCATCAATATCGAGGTTAGCGAGGACACTAAGACGCCTATTAGGCAGTTCATGGCCAGTGTTGGGTACAGGGAACTTGACAGGCTGCCCAACGGGCAACGCGTGGGAAGTGCCATTTACGGGGAAATCGTCTTTCTAGCGCCTGGTGTTGTATTTGGCAAACCGGAATAATCGGCTTTCGTGGCCCTCCTTTGCGCGAGGATGTGTTGATTTTTAGAATCCAGTTTGTTGGCTTTTTTGCGTTTGTATGGTGAGCAAACCGTTGCTCTATGTCGGTAACACCCTTGTAACCTAGTGTCGAATAAATCTAGTGCCCTAGTTCAACATCGGCAAGGTAGGTGGCGATACTAGCTATCATCTGACCACAGCGAGGAGCAATGGTCAGTACCAGTTTCAACACTATAATTAGCGATGATGTATTGGATCAGCTGGCACATAACTGAAGTGCAGAACAATCAGTGCCGCTGGTACCTTTCCTCACTAGGTGTTCATTTGTTCTCATTATGTTTTGTAAGTGTAGAGTGGTAATACTCAGAATAAGAAACACAAGTTGGGGATAACTCTTTTGTTCTGTCCTTTTCCAGAAATTTTAACTAGATAAATTCCTCCACAGGTTCCCTTGCTTGAATAAACAACTCTTATATATCTCCGTAGAAGAATCGATAAGAGTTAATTAGGTTGAAAAGAAATCAGGCAAATTCTGGAACAACCTACAGCTTGCTTCATGTTGCGGTGGTAAGACCTCGCATTCACTTATAGTTAGTTCTGTAGTGTCTCAGTTCCGAATCTAGATGACAGTGTTCGGTTCATGCCACTGGTATCTGGATGTTAAGACGTTGCATTTCAAAGGAAGCTTCAAAGTAGAGAGTTGGAAACCAAGACGTCGTTAAATTTCAAAGAATCAACTGGAGAAAAACTCTATAAGGATATGAATAAACGAGCAGTTAGAGTCATAGCAGAGGAACAAATTATTCGGACTCAAAAACCGTGGAGGACAAGATAATGCGAACAGATTGTCCGATTATATGGCAAAAGAATATTTTTATGTGACAGTGCCAAGTCAACAGAGCATCCGAAAAAAATTATCCGGATAAAGATATATCTCAATACGAGAGGTCAGGATATATTCATCGTCGTACGAGTAAGCTATCAGATATACCTATTTTTATCAGAAGATAATCTGGATATTTTTTCAACGAATTTATCACCGACGGTTACGTGATAATTTATAATACCCAAGATCTAGAACACCCAAAGCAGGTCCCATGATTTACCACCCACATCAAACATAGTCAAGAAAAGGTGGCGGGCAAACGCCTTGCAGAGCTATTTTTCACTTGTGATTCGAACGATACTAACGTGTGGACTTGCAGATGTGGAACGAAGCGCAAGAAGGCCGGATTCAGCTATCAAAATTTGATTTCCCATATGCAGAGCGCGTCCCCAGATTACTTTGACACACTATCAGCAGGCGAAAGCTTAACAAAAACACATCGGGAGCAATACTTTGCGACATCTAAGTCGAATAAGTGTTATGGATGGCTCGATTTCTTTGTTAATGGGTTACTTCTTTTTTCTTTCGCTGAGATATCAATTTTGCACAAGCACATTCGACACAAAACTATGTGCACCGACACACTAATGAAGTACATAGTTCAACTAACGAAGCTGGTAGAAATGAAGATTTCAAAGGTATCACCAAAAACAATTGCACTTGTATTCGATGGATGGAGCCAATTTTCTACACAATATTTTGCTGTTTACGCTTCTTTTCTGTCGAAGAACGACAATGGATACGATACCCGCTTACTTGCGATATTCCCTTAAGAAGATGAAACTTCACTCAATGTTCAAGAACATCACCGGTTTCTAACATATGTATTGGAATTATTTGGATTGTCATGGCAGAATGTCGCTTGCCTAATAGGCGACAACGTGAGTACGAACGAGCCTCTTTCCAGAATCACTAACATTCCTTTTATTTGGTGTGTTTCGCACCGTTTTAACTTAGCGATAGGCGAAATTTTGAGAACAGAACAATTCATAATCGACAAGGCCCACCAAGTTATGGTAAAACTGCGTGACTTGCTATTATCGGCGAAATTACGAAGACTCACTTATTTACGGCCTGTACTAAGCAATAAAACTCGATGGATTTCTGTGTATGAAATGTTGAGACGGTACATTCGAATACGCGAGCACTTACCGTCACTTGATGCTGAAGAAATTGATAATATAGCACTAACCGATCATGATAACCGATGCGTAGATACACTCATGAAGAAATTCGAGCCACTGAAGTCAGTGACGTCAGCTCTACAGGATGATACCAGTACAGTAAGTGATCCTCGTGCACTTTTCGATGCCGTCATTGAAAATTCTCCTGGTACTGCTAATAGATTATCTTCTTTCACAGATTTGAGAATTTTATTGTAAAGCTTCAGCAAGGAAATGGAAATGCGTTATCAGTCGAAGAGCTACAATCAATCCGTAAGTTTGTTATTGAAGAAACTACTGACAGTTTGATTACTCAAGATGGTTTGTCTTTCGCACAATTTTCATTGCGAAAGCAGAAGTTTGACGCAGAAGAGAATGCAATGATGATCATGGTTACAAGATTTCTATTGCAATCATCAAATATCTGCGAGCCGCTATTCACTCAAGTCCGGCATACTTTATCAAGCAAGCGAAAGAGCATCAATCCAACTAATTTAGAATCAAAAATATTCTTGCTTGCCAATAGGGACCGTTTGGGGTAGTACAGAGATCAACGAATTAACATCAAGCAGATGATGTACGTATCTTACAATAGAGGATTATCTATCTTTAATTGGCAGACAGCGAAGATAACCTTTCTTTTGCGAAGAAGAGTGAAGGATAATAAAAGATATATTTTTCGGATGCTCTGCAAGTCAAGAAGAAATTTATAATAACGGCCAGAATAGATCCATAAGCTATCAACCATGCGGCAATACGTGAATATGTGCTGAGAGCCGTGGTCTACGACTTGATACAATTTCCAACCACAAGAAAAACTCTGATGTGGATTGCATCTAAATTTTGTTACTTTGGTCGGTGGCTCCGAAGGGAAACCGTTGCAGAAGTCGAATAAAATGCAACCAAATATCACACAAATACTAAACGATTCTTTAAAACCCGTCTAGTTCAGAATCAAATTCAGAGTTACTAGTGTAGTGTGCCATATATTTCAAGTAAGACCTGAATACATAAAAGAGTTAGCGATAAAGGGTACCGAATATGAATCCCGAATTTCGAAAAAGTTATCTCTTGGTCCCTGGAATTTATTCTGTTCATCGGACTTACCGGTTGAAGTTCTTCTAACAAGATCTCAGCGATTTGTCAATCACTCTATCACGGAACCAAATCGTTACAGTGTGGGTCAATGATACACTAAACTCATGGAAATTAATGATCAATTTTTGTGCGGCATCTCGCTTGTTTTAACAGCGATCAGTCAAATCAATGTCGACTATCGACTGGAATCGCAAACGATTCTCGTTGGGGCTTCAAAAATTGTTGTATGTAATTTGTTTGTTAGGATGATTATCCCAGCTGTAATAGTCCACGTTTTCGATACAGCAGGCAAATAGACTCTACAGATTTTCAAAACTTTGATTTAGGACCAAGTGCAACTGATTTTTGTTATTACCGCCCTTGAATTTTTATGCGTAAATGCCGATTTGCTTACGATTTGAGATATTTTTACAGCATGATTAGCTTTGCTCTGACACCTAGCTCAATTAAATCCATCACCTTCTATTTCAAGATTCCGATTTTTAATTCTCTAGGAATGTTGATATACCCGTAAATTTCCTGGCACTCCTCATATTTCGGTTATTTTTATAATTTTTTTCTTGAAATAGAGGCCTTCGCTTCATATATTTCTTGGTATGCTTCCTTTTTCTAGTTATACAAATTCTTGCCAGGGTTCGATATACCGATCAAATTAATTTTAAGTTGCCGTTATATAATTGGCACTTAGAGTTCATAATCTGTCGATGTTAACTTTTTTTTGCATGTAAAGAATCAAAATTTTTAGCTTTTTGATAGATCAAGAATCGCTGATTGTGCTCTATGATGTAAGGTTTATACTGCTTTCGTCACGACTAAGAATTCGATAATCGTATTTTTATATTCAGAGTCTCTGTTTCATTTTGGGCTACTTATGAATCTATGTTCAGATTTGTATTATGAGAGGTGTTCCTAGAAGTATAGGCTTCAATAACTCCCAGCTCTGCAATATGCATTCCAATATTTACCTCTCGACTAATGCTGTGCTGTTACTTCTTTTTCAATATAAACTAATGTAGAGTACATTGATTGTTTCGCAAGTCTGGCAGATATCAATTATACGCTGTTTCCATTCAATTGCTTCATCTGAAAATAACCTTCTTTAGAAGCCCAAATAGAAAATAGGGTATTCATAAAGTTCAATATAGTCAACAAGTTACAGATGCTGCTTTGAGTCTGTGAAGCTCATGAAAATTGACAGTGCTATGTAACGCAATCTCTTAAAGAGTTTCTACCAACTCTAACTGATTAACATTCCTGAAATTACGAACGGAAAGGGTTCAATTCGTCTGGATTAATGTAGGTCATCCGTGCATAATCTATGGTAGAAAAAGTAGCAGGCAACAGCATAGATACGGATTTATAGGTCCGTCTAACGAATTTTAGTTGTATTTCCAGCTTCTGTTTAGCAGAATCGGCTGCATAAATTGCTCAGATTGCTCCATGATGACTTTGAGAGTTATAATTTCTTTGCTACGGTGGGCTATTCATATTGTCGAAAGACGAGCGAGAGCCTTGGTTGCAATCCGATAAGGGATGCGGTATGCAGCAGCGGCTCGACGGACCAGGCGCCATCTGCACGGTTGCGTCGCCGCTGGTAGGAGACCGACCGCACACAACAGAGCGGAGTCCGTGAGGGAACGTCCCCTAGGCTTTCACCTAGTACAGGTGCTTGGCGTACTTGTGGACAGACTCGAAAGAGTAACCCCGAAATGGGAGGCTCGAAGATAGAATCCTCTTGGTACGCCAAATGCCAAAAACTGTAGTTGTACTTGTTGATAATCGATTGTCTCCTCCTAGAAGAGGTACTAAGGCATTTATTCCCTATCAAAAATTACACCTGTAATGAACAGACTGAACTGAAAGCATAACAAAGAGAATTGAGAACACCTATCTTAGCAACTATCCAACCATATAGAGAGAACAGTACACCGATAGAAAGCTCATAAACTAGAAGTAAGCGAAATACCAACAAGTTTGGGAACACGCAATATTGTTACGTGACAAAAGATGTCGAGCCTATGCGACAGTCGAAACTTCATACCAATTCGAGCGCACGCGATAGTTGACACTTATGTAAATTCGAGCGTGCAATATGTTCGAGCGCACGTGACAGCGGGCACTTCAAACCGATTTGAGCGTACCGCAGCATTCAGCATACACAATTATTACTGGCGTGTGCTGTGACACATGTGTTGAGGACGACTTTCTCGTTGTTATTGTTGTGTCCTGGGATCTTATCCGAACCATAGACTACAGAGAACTGGAAGAATCTAATTTTAAGGTTGCAAACGAGTCTCATTAATGCAAATCTGCTATCAAATGCTGCTTGAAAGCTATTATACCTCCTGTACAATACCCTAAGCGAGCGTTGTTGCTTGGAAACCTTTTTCGTTTGATCTCTTTTCCAAACTGAGAGGCTCGTCTTCATATCATTCGCAGACTAAGTCGGGTACTTGAAACATTATAGCAATGAAAGTGATATGGATTTAGTAATCTTTATGTGTCCAACATCAGCACGGAACAAGGAAGGACTGTTAATATTAAAGGGAATAACTTATGGATTGAGAAATGTCCAGTACTCACAGAATCTTAGCTTTACAAAAGTGGAGATACGAAGGCTTCGCGCAAACTTTGTTGGACTGGCATGACAAAGAAATGTGAACAGAAATCGATAGTTTGCTTGCGAACATCAAATTCGACGGAGATAAACCCCGCAGCAGTTCAAACTCGTGACTAATAGCTGCTATAGAAATCAGTAATTGCGACATCATGTATGCGATTCCGGCACGCTATCGAGAACGCGAGAACATATCGAAACAGGGCCGTCGGAACACTTCCTATTCTTATTTGCTTGTCTGTCCAGCAACCAACGGTGAGCCACAATGACATGGAATTAGGATGCGGCGGCGCCGAAAATGCCGCGTGGTTTTGATGTGCTCCTCTTAAATTCACTCACAGCCCAAAAGACGTGGAGTGAATGTCGATTTTTTTGCTCTATATTTTTTTCATATATGTAATTATTTTCGGCCCCTCTGCCTTGGTTATACAGGAAATATCAGAGCCTAGAAGTTCTGCGCGAGCTTCTGTTTTAGCATTTCCGCACGATATCACTTACTGTGTAAATTATTGATCTTGCACCTGCTACCCCGTGTCTCAGGCTGTTCCACGCGACTGGTTCAAACTGCTGCGCGGTTCAACTCCGTCCCGGGCAGAGTTCGAGCATAAACCGAATTTTATTTTGCTCCATTTCCTATTCCGTCACAGTAGAAAGACCAGAGAACTTATTCAATTTATGTTAATTGCAGTTTGCTCCAACGGCCTCTTGAATTTCGCATTGCAACATCGATGAACATTGCAAGGCATACTGCCCCAAAAGATAACTGCAGGAAGAATCTTAACAGTCCCATCGACCATGGCTGTAAATCATTGTTTCATTTACAGATCTGGACAGAATGTGCTGTACGAAATTAGTGTAGAGCGAAAGAAGTTCGAAATGTTCAATATTCACGTAGAGTAGAAATACTGTAGATGCAAGGTTAAATTCTGTACAAAGTGAGAGTAGCTTTGTGCTTCCTGAATTTGTACAGATCAAGAGATTTTTGCTCGCCGTCGAGATCCACTCGAGATGAACGATTGCGATTGATGATGAACCAAACATCGAACATCTCACTGGTATAGGCCTTCAGCCACGCATTTCTGGTATTGAAAGATTCCACGTTCTCCGCATTTTTTTCGCTTTGAAGAAAAAGAACCTCTATTAGAAAGGTCGAGTTGAGTGTCGCTTGTTTGCGATTGTTTCTGGAAAAACACCAAAGTTAGGTGATTGAAATGAAAGCACGGTGGAAAAATCGTTCCTGGGTGGAGGAAATTTTTGAAAACGGGAAACGAAATGAGCAGGATTGTCGGAGATAAATTCTAGAACCACCGAAACAAGGCAATCAAAACCCGAATCCAAAAGATTGAATAGCAGTGGTGAATTTCTTTGCGATGTTGGTGTAATTTCTTTAGGAAAACTTAAACATCCTGAAAAAATTAAAGAACTAACGTTTTGGCGTTTCTAATAGACAACAATTGTATTAATGTCAGGATTAATGCTGACAGGAGTTATGACCAAAAGATTTCAGAAATGTGTTACGCACTAGAAGACGATATCTTCAACGAGAATTTTGGATGAGAGGGGCACAAACTGGGACTATTCGAGTTACTTTCAAGCATTATGCAGCAAGAAATGAATTCTCAGAATTCTAGAAAGTAGCCGAAATCAACCGCCTCATTTATGACTTACTGAGCTTGACATAGATAAATCATACCTGCACCATCATTACGGAAAGAAATTGTATTTTTATACCGCTCGAAAGATAAAAGTGAAATTGAACTAAAACGGCCACACAAGTTGAACTAAATGTGTTTCGTGGCAATTATAAAAAAAGGCATTAATACAGAAGCGGGACTGATGCTATACTCGGTCTGAATTATGTTCCCAGATTCAGAAATAGCCATTGTATAGAATACTATAAATTATTCGCAGGTCAGAACTACGTTAATTAGTTTAAAACTCACATGTTCCCTAATTTGTTTGAAGCTTTACTTACTGTATTATACTAGACAACGCTTCATATCATAAGTGTGAGCCTGCTGGTACTCCAAGCCCTTCGCGAATGAGAAACCAAGAATTATAGGCAGAATTAGAAACGCATGACATACTACAACCTGACGGAGTAACTTCCTTTGAGGCAAAGCAAACACTGAGAAGATGTAAAAAATGAAAACTTTGGGATAAAAATAGGTCAACTGGCTAAGGCTGCTGGTCACTCTTTAGTTCTCACTCCACCTTACTATGACGACCTTCAACCAACAGCATTACTTTGAGCGCTTGTAAAGGCAAATAAATTTTGCGTACTTATTCAGCCGATGGCACAACTACAAAGCCAGAAAAACCAACTTCTGTACCATGATTTATTCAAAACGTGACATTCTAAGTCAGTTACTTTCCATTGATTGGCGGAAAAATTGGCAAGTCCAAGTTTTGGGCGATTTGCTCTCCAACCTAGGGTCGCCGTTGTAAGTTTTTTTGTGTACTGATGTATGCCCGAGACTCGTCGGCAACAGATCCTTTCAAAAGTAGATTGTACTTAAATAATTGACTGTATTAATTGTATTATATTGGTTTTTGGTAGTCTAGCAGGATATTTTATTTATATCTGAACGCACTATCAAAAGAATTATTCTTGTTAGTGCAGCTAGCTTAAGTTTAGTTATGAACTATCCTTTTAGTCAAGAAGCGTGCTAGAAATCGGTATTCTCATAAATACTGGGTTACCGCCGAATATTTGAAAACATCGTATCTAACGTATATGCATAAAAAAAGCTTTCTTTTTCGGCTGTGCATGTTTCCTGATCGTTACAATAATGCACAATAATTGGCTGCACTCTGATGTATTGTATTGTATTGTATTTATTCATCCTTCGCTTGATTGTATTCTAGAATCGAGACTTGCTATTTTCTTAGCAATCAATAAAGAATAAACTTTTGAAAGGGTCTGGTCGGCTATGTGTGTTGTAGAATTCATGTTAGGGGAATCCTGTGAGGAATTGAACGCTTAGAAATCATTTGCGACGATGTCCTCTGTAGATAGCTTGGTATTCGTACTATGGTCGGCAAATATACCGTCAGCCATTAGAAGAATCCAAGCGTTAACTGTTACGGGTGGTGCTCCTATGCAGACCAGAAATATAGTGGACCGAACAGGTATGAAATTACAGAATGATGCAATGTCACTACATTTTCTCAAGCTGCCGCAAAATCATTGGTTGGAAAATTTTCGTTACATGTAACGGCGGCGGCCTTGCAGAGAAATGCAATCTGTTGTGAACTACGCCCACTAATCTTGCTGGTGGGTATTCTCCATGCTGAGCCGTTTGTGTTGGCCAGCAGCTCACAGAGTAGAGCAGAAACCATTTGAATTCGATGACGAAAGGCCTGCCACTACCGTTCTGTACCGTAGATAGGGAGAGAGTACTGGGTATCAAGTAGTAACACCTCTACAGAACTGTAAAACCGTAAATTTCCTGCATTGTAGACAGGTTGGTGATCAAACGCATGTGTAAATTACTGTGAGGTGAACCCGGCAATACCACTCAAGAAGATGAACAAGGAAATTTACAAGAACTAGTATTTGAAACACAGCATTGCACGGCAGTGCTGTAGGGAAGTTAGAGTTTACATTGTTGTTTCTTCTTGTCCCATCTCCACAAGCCCATTCGATCCATGGCGCGGTGCTTGCTGCCGATGGACCAGCAGCTGAAGTGGATGAGGGCGAACTTGGGGTTGGGGGAGCGACAGAGCTTCCTGACGTCGGGGAGCTTCCATTTCTGGAGCTTCTTGCCGGCGACCTTGGTGCAGCCGATGGGGTAGCGCTGCTCGGGCATGAAGCCCATGGTGACGTTGCCCTGTGCCCAGTGGCAGAACTCGGGGGCGCGCCAGCCGCCGCCGTTCCAGATCTCGGCGCCGCCGGTGGCGCTGCGGCACATGATGTCGTTGAACATCTCCTGGTCGTCGTTCTTCTCGACGACGTCGCTGCGGCGCAGCATCTCATCGAACAGCGCGACGGTGCGCGGCGAGTGACGCACAAAGTACACGCCCGAGTTGATGCGGTCGGTGCCCAGCCGCGTGCGCTGCGCGGCGATGTCGACGCGCGCCAGCCGCGCGTAGTCGGCGAACTCGCCCGCCGCGTTCGCGCACCACGACACGTCGCCGTCGTTGAACAGCACGTCCACGCCCGTCGCCAGCACCGCGCGCACCGCCGCCAGCTTGCGCTTCGTCACCACGCGGAACGCCGCCGTCCCGAACCGGTGCAGCTGCCCCGTCATCCCCGCGCCCAGCGTCGCGAAGTGCGCCGACGCCATCCCCAGCTTCTGCGCCAGCTCGTGCATCCGCTCGTCCAGCGACACCACCAGCAGCCGCCCGTCCCCCGTCGCCTTCAGCGAGCAGTGCAGGTTGGCCGTGAAGTCGCGGTAAGGGTAATTCGCCATCGTCAGGATCACGTACGGCCGCCCATCGAACGCCACGCGCTTCGCCGCGTCCACGCCCGCCTGCAGGTCGGGGATGCTGATGTCCTCGCGCAACTGGTCCGCCAGCCACGCGTAGTAGAACAGGAACAGCGAGCACGCGAGAATTGTCGCGTACAGGTAGGGCCGGCGCAGCACGCGCTTCAAACGCGTTCGCGTCGATAACAACACCGTCATTCTGCTGCGGAGGTGCCCAAGTTGCTTGGTGCTATCGCAACTCGCGGTATACCACGCTCAAAACTCTGCTCGAATTACATGATGAAGTAATGGTGCGATGTACAGCCATGCTCGTGCAATACGTGGAGCAATAGCCTGGGCACTTTGGAGAGGTGATCAAAAAAACCAGCATTGGATGCACCGTCCGTATTTGGTCCGCCTCTCGTTACATATAATTTGCCCCGAGGTGCCATTTTAATACTTGTTTCACTCCCCGACCGCAGTCTCACCCTCTGCATCAATGCATGCTGCCCCGATTTGCCCCGGTCCTGTGCTGTGTCCCCTCGAATCTCGTGTTCTCATGGTCCCGGGTCGTGCAAAACCGCAATTGTATAAACCTCATGCATTATATCATTTATCAGTGAATAAGCAACATACAGCATGCCTGCTATTATGCCTCAATGATTGCGTAACATACATACACCTTCTCATCACATTCTCCCCGTTTTACTGTTGCACAATAGAATACTAGCCGATTGTTCGACACACGTTGCAATCATGTGTGTGAAACTCGGCAAGGTTAATTCGGAAATTGTTCTGGGCAACCAACCAACCAGATTTTGCCATTTCATGGCACTAATTCAGCGAGAGTGCACAAGTTATTTCATATAATTCATGCAATATAAAATTTTACAAATATCCATTACACGAAAATACGTAAATAGTGTGGCACTTCGAAGATCTACTTAGAAAAATTTGTGTGGGCTTCTCAAGGGATCGTCATGGGGCAGAAGAAACGTTGTTCGTGAAAAACGATTAATAATTCGTGGTTTTCATGGCACCACCTAACCTAGGCGAACCTTGTAAGTTTGACAGTAATAATACTACAGCTTGGTGAAATTCTTTTAAACACATTTTCAATTTTTCGAATGAAAATTTATCCGAACATCTAATTCCCAAATATGGCCCAGGACTGTGGTAAGGTAACCTTTAGGACGATAAACGAAGAAAGATGAAAATAATCAAAGCGTAAATGAATGGGATGGACAAGATAAGAAATAATGTTCCGATGTAAATTTCTTGGTGATCGTGCCTCAACGATAGTTGAAGTACTTATACTTATACTAATGCATACAACACACAGGCGTAGACAATTAACTGCACTAGACGAATGAATTTTTGATTATTTCCGTGATTGAAAAATAATTTTTGCATGAAATTGGAAAGTGCAGAATCTACAATTTACAAATCACTAAAACTACCGTAAGGCTTAAATTTCGGCTCATCATCCAGAAATCAACGAAACACAATAGAAAGAGGCGATACTAATTTATAACATATTCTGAGAACTAATATTTTTGTTGTAATAGTCAAATGACTCAGTGTAAGTCGTTTAAACCACAAATTGAAAACTGGTGCACACACCAAAATTAAAAGGAATTTGGCTGTACAAAAAAGAAAACAAATATTTCATATGCGAATTGTTGTGATCTGATTCTTGATAGCATATTCGATCAAAAAAATAGATTCTTCGGAAATAAATATCGGCATTAAGACGGAGGGAAAAATTGAGCTGATGAAAAAACCTGATATAAAAAACCAAAGAAATAGGCGACCAGTTAGAAAACCATGTACTCTCTTCCCTTATAGACAACGAAAAAAACAACGGAGAGAAGCTCTACTATTATTCCTCGGTGAAGCATAATACGCTTATCAATACAAAGAGCGCAAGATCCTAATAGACATTCGCCATGAAGAAAATTTAGTGCCGAGAAATTTGGCTTGCATTTCAAAAATTGATATTAAGAGAACTAATTTAAAAACTGAATTATGAAACAGAACGCTTATAAAACGGGAAAATGTTCTGAAAATTCGGAAGCACTTATCACTTGAGTTGCGTTCAAAATGTGACCCTAAATCGTTGATTAGATAACTTGTTATGTTTTATAGAGAAGAAAGAACTTTCTCGGTATAATCCTATGATTAATTGGAAATTAAACCAATGGTGTAATGACAAGACAACTAAATTATTATTTTGTGCACAGAGAAGCGAAGTCTTGGAGATTCTGATGATAACCGGTTTACAATTCTAGGGCTTGGAAAAGAAGAAAAAATTGTTTCATGTATAGCTCCCAGTGATTGTATGCCGTAGTGGGTCGTGTCGATAAACTTAATCAAACGATCCTGAAAGACAACGATGGTATTTCCCCGGTAATCTATTTTTATACCCGCCGTGTGCTGTGATATGGTTTGATCTTATGCACAAAGTGTGACTGTAAGAGGATGAAATAAATAGGTCTACCTTTTTCGTACAAACGAGTCGGGCATCAGAGGCATTTTCATTGTATCATATTCAAAACCGTAAGCTCTGTGTGTATACAGTGATCACAAAACCGACTTCCTCATTTAAGCTTAACCACTTGTAGTTGATTGTCTACCTCTGTGTGTTATATGCGTTAGTATAAGTAAAGGTACCTCAACTATCGTTGAGACACAATCACTAAGAATTTCATCAGAACATCATTTCCTATCTCCTCCATCCCCTTTATCTACTCTTTCATTACTTCCTTCTATCTTCACTTACCGTCCCAAAGGTTATCTTACCACACTCTTGCAATAAAATTGGCACGGTGTAGTGCAAGTTGCATAAGTATCTGTTCTACTATCCATACATGATGCGAAATCTGTACATATTCCCGGAGATCAAATATCATATTACTAAGGCAATCAAATTCAATAACTTTTGACAATATCACCTTCAAGTTTATAATCTTTGACGTTCAATGGATCCGGCAACTTCCGCTTGTCCCGATACTCTACGGTCGACAATTCTCATTAACAGTTCGCGACACCATCAAGGAAGTTATTTGATGCTGTTATTGGCCAATAGAAATTTTCGCTTCACTCTATTGACGCACATTACTGGTGAAGAATACAAATGACTTACGGGGGTCGACAGCATACATCAGGCAAAAACACGACTCGTTGGAGGCTGAATAAAACTGTTCGATTCTCAAACATACGGTATCCACTTTAACAAACGATTTTTATTCAGCACTGGAGTCAGATATATAGAAAGATTGTCAGATATGGAACTCGAGTCTTCTTCTTCTTCGCCGTCCAAATCTTCAACTCTTTCGAATTCGACTATTTCTTTTTTCAGTTTATCAATTATAGGATCAACGTGAGTGCAAATTTTTGAGATGGCGTCTCATCCTTCTTCCGTCTCAAGAATTTCAAATTGTTTGTGCAACCTTTCTTTCACATCATTTAAAGTAGTGGCATTGGTATAGAGTCTTGCAACAGCTCCTTTTATACGACCCCACACTAGTTCGATAGGTTGCAGATCGCTGTAGTGCGTTGGTGCGAAAATAGCTTGATGCCCTTATTTTTCAGCTAATTGTACAATAGCCGACTGGACAATGTCTCGTATCCACTTTCGCAACGATTACATGGCTTCAATTGCAGTAATATTCTTGTCATAGTCAACACTATAATTATTGAAAAGTTCCAGTACTTGAATCTTCCTCCATTTTGATGGATTTGGTGTGTCTATAGGCTTAGTCTTGTGATAGCGAGCATTGCCCATTATTATGATGGGTGCCTCGTGTAGGTTAGGTAAAAGCTGTGTTTCAAACCAGTTGATATAGTTCTCTGCATTGAACACCTTATGGTAGTCTCCCTTGTGATCTCTCTTTTGGGTTGGACAGAAAGACCATACAGATCCAGAAACAAGTCCACCGATCGATTGTCCATGTTTGTATTTTATAGCAGCAACGAAACATATTCTCTCACCCTTGTGTTGCACTTTTTCCACATAGTTGTGAGACGGAAAGTAAAGATTTTCATCAATAGATCTGTGATGATGGTGTATGTAACTTTCATCAGTGTACACTTCTTGTCATCGAAGATTTTGGAGAAGAGATCGATTGTTCAAGATAGTTCTCAAATAATGATTACGATGGGCTATGTGATCTGGATTCAAATGCATATTTTTTGACTTTTTCTCACGTTTAAATCCATTATGAGACAAATATCTTTGAACTGATCGATAGGCCGCTTCAAGATCAGATGAGTTATTTGATCCATCATTGTTCACTTTAACAATACAATAATTGATTTCAATCAGGTAGTACAATATTTCACGAGCAGTTACTCGCTCTCTATTTTGGCGTTTTGACTGAACAAAGTCTCTGACTTGTTTTAGGCATTAAGGATCATCTGGTATCCGCTTCGGTTTTGGATTTGTGTTGCCTGATTGTCGTGGATTTAATACTGAAACATATTCTCTGTTTTCATTAGCAGTAACACTTCGATGTGCTTGAATCCAAGAAGTAACAATACCGCCAACAGTACATTGCGCTCTGCGAAATAAACGGACTTTGCGAGCACGAGCATCTGTCGATCTGCCTGATGATGATAGACCTTCGTGTTTTTCTTCCTTTCGAGCATAAAATAATCTAAGAGTACAACGCATCTCTCCTTGTTGTAATTCTGTGCGACCTCTGAGACTATCCAATTTCGCAAGATGCCAACAAACTGAATTTGGGTCGGAAGTAGTGTGGCGCGGCATGGTCACTGATTATTTTGAAAATACGAGATATGCATCTAGTTGTATGTTGTTTATTCAGATCTTTGTGGTTTCTACGCATTAGAACAGTTATTTAACAACAAGATTTGAGAATGATGTGGGGGAGTAGGAAACAGCAGTGCATTGTTTTTGTCTGGTCTATCTTGTCGACCCTTGTTAGTTTTTTCTCTT
>JAAUYH010160278.1_pt1 | contig 23399 bp, 17 predicted proteins | sample 7278061 | NCBI WGS metagenome assembly JAAUYH01 (sample SAMN14350203, study PRJNA611818) | marine sediment metagenome | isolation source: surface marine sediment (0.6m) | place: French Polynesia: Moorea | collected 2018-08 | reverse complement strand
TCTCCTTATTTTTTTGTCTGAATTTCACAAAACTTTTGCTAACGTCTCGACTCTTTACTACCCATGCACCTTGGGCTTGGTGCCTCTTGATTTCATAAACTCAGCCTCATATGCCAGAAGGCCCTGCCATTTTTTGTCGACGACCGTACGGTCTAAGTATTTTCTGGCATAGCCTAAAAACAGGGTATAATGATTTGCTTCTGATACCATAAGGTCTCTATAGAATTTAGCTAACTCTTTGTCTTCCAGATTTTCAGAAAATACTTTAAAACGTTCACAACTGCGGGCTTCAATCAATGCCGCATACAATAACCGGTGTACCAACTGTATTTTTCTGTCACCGCTTTTTTCAAAAAACTTATGTAAATGTAATGCGTAATCATTGCGCTGTTCGCGCCCCAAGGTCATACCACGTGCTTTCATCAATTCATGAACCATCTTAAAATGTTCCATTTCTTCTAAGGCAATATCAGCCATATCAGTGACCAATTCAGTTTCTTCAGGGTAATTTATAATTATAGATACCGCATTTGAAGCTGCTTTTTGCTCTGCGAACGCATGGTCTGTCAATATTTGTTGCAGGTCATTTTCGGCAACTTCTGCCCAGGAGGTTTCGGTTTCAAATTTCAATCCTAGCATCTTACAAATCGAGTTTAAATGTACTTTTTAACTTGGCTAAAGCCTGATTTTTTTCTAAGAGTTTATTATATTTTTCCTGTGGTGTATAAGCGAATTTTTTAGACTCAGATTCATTTACAAGAACTTGAAAATCAATACTGTAATTATTTAATTTTTCGCGAAGATGTTTTAGAAGTTTTGATTTAGCCTTAGTGAATTCACCTTTCATCATAGCATTCGGAAACGTCAATTCAACTGTAGTATCTGTTACTTTCGGAGTGCATGAATTCATGATAGAAGCTACAATCTTTTCGCCATTTTTTTGAAGTTTTTCCTTGTAGGCTTCCCAAAGCTTCAAAAGTGTATCGTCGGTAAACGAATCCTTAGGCAGATCGTCTCTGTTTACTTCATCTGCATTGAGAGACTTTTTTACTTCTTTCTTTTTGTGAATACTATTTAATGAAAGGGCCGAAGACCGTCTACGCTCAGTTTTTAAAACCGGCTTTTCCAGGACTTCCACAGACTTCTCTTTTGCTTGTTTCGTTTCACTCACGGAAGGCGCTACGGCCTCTTCTTTTACTTGAATAGGGGTGTTTTCAGGTTCGGGAGCTTTTTCAGAAAATTGTTTTTCGGTAGTAACAGGCTTAGGTACATTGATAAAATTCTTAGCCGGAATTATAAAGTGCTTAGAATTTTTTTTTTCTCCATCAAAGGTGATAGAGGCTAATTGCATCAATGTTAATTCAACCAATAAACGCTGGTTTTTACTGGACTTGTACTTAAGGTCGCAGTCATTGGCAATGTCAATAGCTTTTAATAAAAAACTCATCGGTGCTTTAATCGCCTGCTCTAAGTAGCGCTTTTTCGCTGTATCACCAACTTCAAGTAGGGCTATAGTCGCTTTGTCTTTCGCCACCAAAAGGTCCCTAAAATGAGATGCCAATCCACTAATAAAATGATGACCGTCAAACCCTTTGGCCAAAAGCTCATTAAAATGGATCAAAACGCTTGGTATATTATTCTCCAAGATGAAATCGGTGGCCTTGAAATACGAATCATAGTCTAAAACATTTAAGTTTTCTGCAACGGCCTGGCGAGTAAGGTTATTTCCTGAAAAACTTACAACTCTGTCAAATATAGATAAAGCATCACGCATGGCTCCATCCGCTTTTTGAGCAATGATATGCAAGGCATCATCCTCGGCATTGATACCTTCCTCTTTTGCAATTTTATGGAGGTATTTTTTTGCGTCAGCGACTCCAATACGCTTGAAGTCAAATATTTGACATCGAGATAAAATCGTCGGTATGATTTTATGCTTTTCGGTAGTAGCCAGTATAAAAATCGCATGAGGAGGTGGCTCCTCTAAGGTTTTTAGAAAAGCATTGAAAGCCGCCTGTGAGAGCATATGCACCTCATCAATAATATACACTTTGTATTTTCCTGTTTGTGGTGGAATACGAACCTGGTCGGTAAGACTGCGTATATCATCTACAGAGTTATTAGAGGCCGCATCCAATTCGAAAATATTGAAGGCAAAATCCTCATCGGCAGTTACTTCTTGCCCATCTTGATTGATCTGTTTTGCCAGAATTCGGGCACATGAGGTTTTACCAACACCGCGAGGGCCAGTAAACAGTAAGGCCTGAGCTAAATGATCATTTTTTATAGCATTCTGTAAGGTATTGGTAATGGCTTGCTGGCCTACTACATCCTCAAAGGTCTGCGGACGGTATTTGCGCGCTGATACTATAAAATGCTCCATGAAAAGCCTAGAAAATTTGAAAGTGTAAAGTTAAGAATTAACTGTAGATTTTATCGTATAAATCTTTATAGATTTCTTTGATGACTTTTCGTTTCATTTTCATTGTTGGAGTCAATTCTCCACCATCGATAGACCATACTGTCGGTGTAAGCTCAAAACGCTTAATTTGCTCCCATTTTCCAAACTTTTCATTGCAAGCGAAGACTTCTTCTTGAATCTTTTCAACGATGATCTTCGAAGTCACGATCTCATCATAGGTATTACCAACATGTATTTCTTCTCTTTCGCTCCACTCTCGAATATACTCGAAGTTAGGTTGAATTAAGGCAGCGGGCATTTTTTCACCTTCACCCACAACCATGATCTGTTCTATAAATAATGATTGTTTGAACTGCCCTTCTAATAGTGGCGGAATTACATATTTACCTCCGGAGGTCTTAAACATTTCTTTTGTACGGCCGGTAATCCTTAAGAATCCATCAGCATCAATCTCACCTTTATCACCTGTATGGAACCATCCATCTTCGATAACTTCAGCCGTTTTTTCAGGGTCTTTATAATAGCCCTGCATTACATTAGGACCTTTCACTAAAAGTTCACCATTTTCGGCAAATTTTACGTCGACACCATCTATAATTTTGCCAACAGTACCTGGCCTAAAACCACCGTCTCTGTAGTCATTTACAGATACTACAGGCGAGGTCTCCGTTAAGCCATAGCCTTCCATAATTGGCATTCCTGCAGCAGCAAAAACTCTAGTTAATCGCTGCTGCAAAGCGGCACTGCCAGAGACCATAATTTTTAGATTGCCACCCAGGGCTTCTTGCCATTTACTGAAAATGAGTTTGCGGGCTAGTTTTAACTGACGCTCGTACAGCCACCCGTTCTCACCATACGGTTTGTATTTTAAACCTAAATCAAGCGCCCAGAAGAACAATTTCTTTTTAACGCCAGATAGGGCGTCACCTTTGGCGTAAATTTTATCATAAATCTTTTCATACAATCGGGGAACCGCTGTCATTACATTTGGTTTTACCTCTTGTGCATTCTCACTTAATTTATCAATGGCTTCCGCAAAATATATTTCTAAACCATTGTACTGATATAGGTATAAAATCATTCGCTCAAAAATGTGGCAAACCGGCAAAAAGCTTAGCGCTTTATCTTCACCGGCCTGAAGGGGAACACGTTTATCAGAACTCAATACGTTAGAAACTATATTATCATGTGATAACATAACACCTTTAGGCCTACCGGTAGTTCCGGAGGTGTAAATTAAAGTTGCCAGGTCACTCGGATTAACGGCATTCATTCTATCCTCCACTACATCCTGATTACTTTCGTCTTCTCCCAATTTTAACACTTCCTCCCAACTTTTTTCCCCTGAAATGTCATTGAAGGTGTAAACATCCTTTAGCTTGGTATTTCCCTTTATTTGATTCAACTTTTCAAGAATAGATTCGTCGGAGACAAAGCAGTAACTGGCCTCAGAATGGTTTAAAACGTATTCATAATCTTCTTTGGAAATGGTTGGATAAATGGGGACATTTTGAGCCCCGGTTTGCAAAATTCCAATGTCGCATATATTCCATTCAGTTCTATTTGTGGTAGAAATTACCGCAATTTTATCATCCTTTTTTATTCCTAATCGTAATAAACCTCTACTTAGGGCATTGGCTTTATCAATGTATTCTTTGGTAGATGTTGGTACCCATTCATTACCATATTTGGTGACTAAAGCTTTATCAAGGTTATATTTTTCTAATTGATAGTAGGGAAAATCAAAAAGACGTGTAATTTCTTTCGACATAAAGTAAATTTTTGAGGGTATGCAAAGTATAAAAATAATAAAGATTAAGCAAATGTTAAGTTTCTACCATTTCATTTTCATAATCCACAAAAATGGATACATAAATTTGTTAAAAAGCAATTTAGCTACTTCAACAGATTCTTTATCTTTGCTCTCTTATTGAAATAAGATTTTAAATGAAGATATCATATAATTGGTTGCAACAATTTTTAAAGTTGGATTGGCCTTCTGAGAAAGTTGGTGAAGTATTAACCGATTTAGGCCTCGAAGTAGAAGGCATTGAAACATTCGAGTCTATTAAGGGAAGCTTGAAAGGAGTTATTGTTGGTGAAGTACTAACCTGCGATCAACACCCAAATGCTGACCGATTAAAAGTAACAACAGTAGACTTGGGTACTACTGAGCCTGTCCAGATTATTTGTGGCGCCCCAAATGTTGCTGTCGGGCAGAAAGTACCTGTGGCGACTATTGGTACAAGTTTGTATGATAAAGAAGGTAATGAATTCAAGATCAAGAAAGGAAAAATACGCGGTGAAGAAAGCCATGGGATGATATGTGCAGAAGATGAACTTGGCTTAGGTGATAGTCATGACGGAATTATGGTATTGGATTCCACAGCTGAGACAGGCAGGCCAGTTGCAGAATTTTTTAACGTAACAACAGATGAAGTTTTTGAAATTGGTTTAACACCTAACCGGGCAGATGCCATGAGTCATTTTGGTGTTGCCCGTGATCTTAAAGCAGGATTATTACAACAGGAGATCGATTTGGAGCTTATTACACCTTCGGTAAGTAATTTTGATGTGGCTATAAGATCAAGAAAAATAGACGTTGAGGTTGAAGATCACAATCTTGTACCGCGATACGCTGGTGTTACGATTACTGATGTTAAGGTAGCAGATTCACCTCAATGGCTACATGACAGATTAAAAGCGATTGGTCTGACACCAATCAATAATGTGGTAGATGTCACCAATTATGTGTTGCATGAACTTGGGCAGCCCTTGCATGCTTTTGATGCAGCTAAGATTAACGGTGATAAAATACTGGTAAAGAACCTACCCACAGGTACAAAATTTACAACCCTTGATGAAATAGAGCGAGAGTTACATGAAGAAGATATTATGATTTGCGATGGAAAATCCATTCCTATGTGTATCGGTGGTGTTTTCGGAGGTATCGCATCAGGCGTTACCGAAACTACGACTTCTATCTTTTTAGAAGCTGCTTATTTTGATCCGGTTTCAATACGTAAAACAGCCAAGCGCCATGGGTTAAATACTGACGCTTCTTTCCGCTTTGAGCGTGGTGTTGATCCGAATATCACAGAATATGCACTTAAGAGGGCGGCTTTATTAATTGAAGACCTGACAGGTGGAAAGATTGCTTCGGATGTCGTTGATGTTTATCCGATTAAAATCGAAGACCACCAGGTACATTTGTCTTATAAAAATACATTTAGGCTCATTGGAGAAGAGATTCCAAAGGATGCAATCAAGAATATATTGGCTTCCTTAGATATAAAAATCAACTACCAGACCGATTCGGGTTTGGGACTAACAATTCCCGCGTATCGGGTTGAGGTCACGCGTGAAGCCGATATTGTAGAGGAAATTTTACGTGTTTATGGCTACAATAACATCGCTACTTCACCGAAGATGAATACGTCAGTTTCTTATTCTGAGAAGATAAATGCCGATAAACTACAGAACCTCATATCAGATCAACTGGTTTCATTAGGATTTAATGAAATGATGGCGAATTCATTGACTAAACCTGAATACGTTGAGCTATCTGAACAGTTAAAGTCTGAATATAATGTGCAGATGCTCAATCCGTTAAGTGCTGACCTTGCCGTGATGCGTCAGTCATTGCTTTTCAGCGGATTGGAGGCAGTTGCCTATAACCTGAACAGGAAAAGCACGAACTTAAAATTCTTTGAATTTGGTACCTCATATCATAATTATGAAAAAGGATATGAAGAGAATAAGCATCTTACCTTAACCATTACCGGAGATAGAACGAAAGATAGTTGGAGTGTGGTGGGAAGGAAATCTGATTTTTTCTATTTGAAAGGGGTGGTCGTCAGCCTTATAAATCGATTAGGCATCAACGGTGTAAAGTCTGCCCCCATAATAAGTGACGTCTTTTCTGAGGGACTCATTTTCAAGCAAGGCAAAATTCCATTAGTAGAATTTGGCATTGTAAGACGTACCGTTTTGAAGAACTTCGGAATTAAGCAGGAAATATTATACGCAGATTTTAACTGGAGGAATATCGTAGCATCAGTAGGTAATAAGTCATTAAAAGTGAAAGATTTACCTAAATTTCCAATGGTAAGGCGTGATTTAGCTTTGTTGGTAAATGCTTCAGTATCATTTAAGGAATTGTACGGCACAGCTTTACAAACGGAAAAACAACTGTTAAAAGATATAGACCTGTTTGATGTTTATGAAGGTGAAAATTTACCAGAGGGAAAGAAATCGTATGCATTGAGTTTCTTATTGCAAGATGACAATAAAACTTTAAATGATAAGCAGATCGATACAGTTATGCAAAAGTTACAACGGTCTTTTGAACAAAATTTTAATGCCGAACTGCGGTAAGCTTTTATTTCATGTACCGAACCATTATTCAACCCATCCTGTTCTTGTTTGACGCCGAAAAAGTGCATCATTTCACCTTTTCAATGTTGAAAATGGTCTTTAAAATCCCTTTAATGGCTTCGTTTGTACGGAACACCTTTCAGGTAAGGGACAAAAAATTAGAGCGCAATTTATTTGGACTCACATTTGAAAATCCGGTCGGTTTGGCCGCGGGATTTGATAAAAATGCCCTGTTAATCGATGAGTTACCCAATTTTGGTTTTGGCTTTATCGAGATTGGCACGGTCACACCGCTTCCTCAGGAAGGAAACCCTAAAAAACGCCTGTTCAGATTAAAAGAAGATCAAGGTATTATTAATAGGATGGGCTTCAACAACGATGGTCTAGACGCCATCTGTAAGCGACTTAAAAATCGAAAGGGAACTATTATTATTGGTGGTAATATTGGAAAGAATAAAGTGACTCCCAATGAAAATGCCGTAAATGATTATTTGTTAAGTTTTAATGATCTCTTCGAACATGTTGATTATTTTGTGGTCAATGTGAGCTCGCCTAACACTCCTAATCTAAGGGAATTACAAGACAAAAAGCCATTGACTAAGCTCTTAAATGATCTACAAGTAGAGAATAAAAAAATGGCGCAATCTTTTGAAGGAAAAGTAAAACCCATTCTGTTAAAGATCGCTCCAGATCTTACGAATGAGCAATTGTTGGATATCATAGATATTGTAAAGAGCACAAAAATTGATGGTATCATTGCCACAAATACGACAATTTCCCGAGAAGGCTTAGAATCAAAAAACAAACAAGAAATGGGCGGTTTGAGTGGGAAACCACTAACACAGCGATCAACGGAAGTTATTCGCTTCTTGGCCGAAAAATCAAATAAAGCATTTCCTATTATTGGAGTTGGCGGTATCCATTCTGCAGAAGATGCTTTAGAAAAAATGAAAGCCGGTGCAGATTTAGTACAAATCTACACCGGCTTTGTATATAAAGGGCCGAGCCTAGTTAAGCAAATCAATAAGGCATTAGTATCTTAGTTATTTTGCAATAAATACTTCGATAACCCGTCTCCGTTTATATCGGTGTATTTTGAATTGATATCATGTGCTACTTTCATTCCTGAGACATTGAAATCGCCTCTTACTTTTGTATACTTAAGGTTCAGATCATCTTTGAATCTGGCGTTATTAAATGAAACACCATCTTTGAACTTTGTATATTTAAATGTGGCATATTCTTCAAAAAGTGTATTGGCAAAACTCACATAATTATCAAACTTCGAATATTTGAAAGTAGATTCTTTTAAGAACTTTGATCCGGCGAAATCTGCATCACGTTCGAAAGCTGAATATTTGAACATTGCATTTCTTTTGAATTCGCAGTTTTTGAAGCGTACATCGTTTTCAAAGCTTGCTGTAAAGGTGTATTTGCTCTCTTCATCGTGAAAATAAGCCAGTACATCATCTTCGAAAACACAATTCACAAACGAAACTTTGCCTTCAATGATTTCTTTTATTGAGTTACTGCCACCGTTTTTATACCATTTATATTTTTTAGGAAGGTCGGGTAATTTTTCATCCATAAAGGTCATATCTAATTTTCCGGTTACGGTAACATTCTCGTAAGAGACAGATTTTCCGGCTTTAATATCATCCAAAATATCTGCAGCGCTGACGGTACGTTGTGCTGATATACTTAGTGAAAGAAATAAAATAAAGGCAAAAGACAGGAGTTTTTTCATGATAGCTAGTTTTAGATTGTATAGTAGTAAGACTCTAAAAAAAGAGAACTGTTACACTTTTTCTAACTTTATAACTCAAGACTGTAACAAAAATAGATTCTGAATGTCTCTTAAATAAATCATCAAAAACTATAATAAAGATATCATGAAAAAAAGTTTACAATTTGCTTTTCTCATTATAGCAGTTCTTACTGTTCAGATAGCTACCGCGCAAGAAAAGACCATAACACCAAATGAAGACTTTGATAAGATTATTGTGAGCCCGCATATAGAAGTGGAATTTGTAGAAGGTACTACACCTAAGATTGAGGTATTAGAAATGACCGTTCCTGTCGAAAAGTTTAACTATGAGATCGTAAATAAAACACTACAGGTTTATTTGGATGGAGCAAAAACGGTGACCAAGCATAAAAAGTATAAAAATAATGGATGGAAGCAGAAAATACCTATTTACAAGAATACTGTGGCCAAGGTAAAGATCACATATACAAAGGTGAATGTATTTTCACTGCGCGGTGAGGAGAAAATTACCTTTGAAAGTCCTTTGGATCAAGAAGCGTGTACTTTGCGCATTTATGGCGAGTCAGAAGTTTTAATCAAGGAAGCAAAGCTCAATGATCTGCGGGTTGCTATTTTTGGCGAAAGCCACCTGGTTATAGATTCCGGTGCTATTGAAAATCAAAAAATTACTGCTTATGGGTCCAGTAAAATAAGATCTTTGAATGCACCGACGAAACAGGCTAAAGTAACCGCTTATGGTGAAGGTACCTATCAGCTACATGTGGTTGAAAGATTGAAAGTGACTTCTTATGGTGAGGCAAATATCCTCTATAAAGGAAGTCCAGATCTAAAGAAAGGTATCGTAATAGGGGAGTCCACTATAGCGAGCGTTAGTGACTAATTGATATTGATTATTTAAAACTACAGAGCAGCTTTTGTCTAAAAAGCTGCTTTTTTATGATAATTACGCAGTTTTTTCAATCCATTTTCTCGCATTTATAAATGCTTCCAACCAGGGCGATACTTCGTCTTTTCTGTCATTAGGATAGTGCGCCCAATTCCACTGAAAAGTAGATCGTTCAATATGTGGCATGGTGACTAAATGCCTACCTGTTTTGTCACAAAGCATCGCGACATTATAGTCGGAGCCATTCGGGTTGTGAGGATATTCGTCATATGCATATTTCGCACAAATAAAGTATTCGCTTTCATCAAGAGGAAGGCTATATTTTCCTTCACCATGAGAAATCCAAACACCTAGGGTGCTTCCTGCGAGCGAGGACAGCATTACCGAATTATTTTCCTGGATTTTCACTGAAGTAAATGCGCTTTCGTGTTTTCCGGAGTCATTATAAGTGAGCTTACCGTGCACTTTATGTTCAGGATTGACCAATTCTAATTCCATCCACAGCTGTGCACCATTACAGATTCCGACAGAAAGTGTATCCTCGCGTTCAAAGAAATTCCTTAAAGTGGTGTTCGCTTTTTCATTGTATAAAAAGGCACCTGCCCAACCTTTTGCTGACCCAAGAACGTCAGAATTCGAGAACCCTCCAACAGCACCAATAAACTGAATATCTTCTAAGGTTTCACGCCCGCTGATCAGATCGGTCATATGTACATCTTTAACATCAAATCCGGCTAAATACATCGCATTTGCCATCTCACGCTCAGAATTGCTTCCCTTTTCCCTTATAATGGCGGCTTTGGGCCTTTCGACGATGGTATTCGCAACAGGTAACTGACCAGTGAAATGCTCTGGAAACTTATATGTTAATGGTTGTTTTTTATAATTATCAAAGCGATCTTTAGCTAAGCTCAGATCTGTTTGTTTCGAATCCAACAGATACGAGGTTTTATACCAAGTATCGCGTAATGAAGCGATCGGTAATTCTTGTACCTCTTCAAAATTTTTGATGGTAAACTTTCCGGTAGTAGTTACGCTTCCAATTTTTACACAGTCAATCCCATTTTCATAAAATAAAGGAAATAGCAACCCACTTTTTGATTGAAATACTATACCATTATTTTCAGAAAAAAGAAGTTTGATGCTATCGGGTTCGTTTAAAGCAGTCAGGTCGAGTTCTGCACCCAGATCATTAACCGCGAAACACAGTTCCAGTAGTGTGGTAATAAGCCCCCCAGAACCAATGTCATGCCCGGCTGTTATTAAGTCCATACTAATAAGTTGTTGAATTGTGTTAAAAACTGTTCTAACATATGCGCTGTCCTTTATGGATGGAGCTTCACTTCCGATAGCATTCGTTATTTGGGCAAAAGAGGAACCGCCAAGCTTATATGTGTCTTTTGACAGGTTTATATAATACAAGTCACCGCCGTTTTTTTGAAGAACGGGTTCAACCACTTTAGTGATGTCATCGCAATGTGCTGATGCCGAAATTATTACCGTGCCGGGAGCAATCACCTCTTCATTCGGATATTTTTGTTTCATAGAAAGTGAATCTTTACCGGTTGGAATGTTGATCCCCAGCTCAATGGCGAAATCTGAACAGGCTTTAACCGCCTCATATAAGCGTGCATCTTCACCCTTATTTTTACAAGGCCACATCCAGTTAGCAGATAATGAAACTGATTTTAGTCCATCTTTTAAAGGAGCCCAAATAATATTTGTTAAGGCTTCGGCAATTGAATTTCTACTTCCGGCTGCCGGATCAATTAAACCGGAAATTGGCGAATGTCCGATAGCTGTGGCAATACCATCTTTTCCCTTGTAATCCAGGGCCATGACACCTACATTATTGAGCGGTAATTGTAAGGGGCCTGCGCATTGCTGCTTCGCGACACGGCCACCTACACAGCGATCTACTTTGTTCGTAAGCCAGTCTTTACAGGCAACGGCTTCCAACTGCAAGACCTGTTCTAAATAGCTTTGAAAATGCTCTTGCGCGTATAAAACTTCTGCATAGTTCCTGTCAACTGCAGTATCATTCATGATTGTTTTTGGCGAACTGCCAAACATATCTTCTAAAGCCAAATCCATAGGTTTAGTACCTCTAGATTCGGATTGGAAGGTAAAGCGGTGATCACCAGTGACATTTCCTACGGTATACATCGGTGAGCGCTCGCGTTCTGCAATTTTTTGAAGTGTAGCGATATGGTCATCAGCAATGACCAATCCCATGCGCTCTTGTGACTCATTCCCGATTATTTCTTTATCCGATAAGGTAGGATCTCCAACAGGTAATTCGTCCAAGTCAATCTTTCCACCGGTTTCCTCCACTAACTCAGAAAGGCAATTAAGATGTCCACCGGCACCGTGGTCATGTATAGAAACAATTAGATTTTCTTCGCTTTCTATCATGCCTCGAATAGCATTCGCAGCGCGTTTTTGCATTTCGGGGTTTGAGCGTTGCACGGCGTTTAATTCAATTCCGGTCGAGAATTCACCAGTATCAGCTGATGAAACGGCTGCTCCACCCATTCCTATTCGATAGTTTTCACCACCGAGAATTACAATTTTATCGCCTTGTTTAGGCGTGTCCTTGATAGCCTGGTCTGTTTTGCCATAGCCGATACCCCCAGCTAACATGATTACTTTGTCAAAGCCTAACTTTCGAGCATCTTCCTCATGTTCAAAGGTCAGTACAGAACCACAAATTAACGGTTGGCCGAATTTATTTCCGAAATCAGACGCTCCGTTCGAGGCTTTAATAAGGATGTCCATGGGTGTTTGATAGAGCCATTTTCGTTCCTCCATGGCCTGTTCCCATGGACGTTGCTCTTCCAAGCGCGAATAAGAAGTCATGTATACAGCGGTACCTGCGAGCGGAATGGCACCCTTCCCACCGGCCAGACGATCACGGATTTCTCCTCCAGATCCTGTTGCTGCCCCATTAAAGGGTTCAACAGTTGTTGGGAAGTTATGCGTCTCCGCCTTGAGCGAAATCACAGATTCAAAATCTTCGGTTTGATAATACTCAGGTTCATCTGCTCTTTTCGGAGCAAACTGTTCGACTTTGGGCCCTTTGATAAAGGCGACATTGTCTTTATACGCCGATACAATAGAATTAGGGTGCTGCTTGGAAGTCTCTTTAATCATTTTAAAGAGTGAGCCAGATTGCTCTTTTCCATCTATCACAAAGGTTCCGTTGAATATTTTGTGACGGCAGTGTTCAGAATTTACCTGTGAAAATCCGAATACTTCAGAATCTGTCAGTTTACGCCCGATGCGCTTCGATACCTCATTGAGATAATCAACTTCTTCTTCACTAAGTGCTAATCCTTCTTGTTCATTATAGGCAGCGATGTTTTCAATGTCTAAAATGGGTTCTGGCTCAATAGCTATGGTAAATGAGTTTTGATGTAGGCCTTTATATTTTTCAGAGATCATAGGATCATAATCAGAAAAATCCTCAGAAACAACGTTGAATTCCTCGATGCGTATGATACCATCAATACCCATATTTTGGGTGATCTCAACAGCATTCGTACTCCAGGGTGTGATCATGGCAGCACGTGGGCCAACAAAAAAGGCGTCAAGAGACGCCGCGTTTATTTTAGGTTGATTGCCGAATAACCAAGTTAACTTTTTTTCTGTATTGCTTGAGAATTCTGAAGTGGTTTGAACAGCATATATCTTGCTGCTTATATCCCCAAAAAAATGAATCATTTAGTCGTGTGTTTTGAAAGGACAAAAATACATTTTTTGGTGATTCTTGCCATTTGAGTTATTAGCATTTATCAACGTTTTGGAATGAATTTATTAAGAAGCCAGATACCTAATCGGGAATCCAATCAAAATGTTCTCTTTTGATCTCCTTTTTCTTTTGCTCAATATATTCAATGAAAGCTGATGCAACGGGCGATAATTTCTTTTGGGTTAGCCAGACTATATTCCATTGTGTGTGTATTGGTAAACCTTTGTAGGGAATGACCACAATAGTACCCTGATCCACTGCATTCTTAATACCGATCATTGGCATTATAGAGTAACCTAATCCTGCAATAACAGCTTGTTTTAGGGCCTCATTGGAAGTAAGCTCAATTTTTTTAGAGACGGGAAAGTTTCTCCCCTGAATGAACTTTTCCATCTCATTTCTGGTAGCAGATCCGGTTTCTCTGTACAGGAGAGGCTGTTCTTTGAAAATACGTTCCGTTGAGCCATTTCGGGTTTTTTCTTTTTGCGCACCACCAACGAGATACAGGCTATTTTTTATCAATGGAAGCCGTTTTAAATTTAGATGCTCAGGTACCACAGAAACCAACGCAAAGTCAACTTTATTCTCTTCTAAGTCTCTAACAACATTTTGCTTATTGGTCACATCCATAGAAAAATCTACCTCCGGATGATTATTTACAAATTCTGAGAGGTAAAAGGGCATGACGTATTTCCCTGTAGATACCACTGAGATTGACAGTTTACCCGCCAGTTTACCTAAATAAGCTTTTGTTTTGTAATCAATATTAGAAACTTCATCCAAAATTTTTGAGGCTGTCTTTGCTATTTCTTTTCCAAAGGGTGTTACATATAGCTTTCGCCCGATAACTTCGGTAAGTGGGAGTGGAAACTGATCCTGAAATTTTTTTAACTGTATGGAAACTGCAGGTTGTGTTAAAAATAAAGATTCAGACGCCTTAGTAATACTTTCTTGGTGAACAATTTCAAGAAATACTTTTAGTTGATGCAAGGTATAATGCATAAATGATGTTTATGTTTGAAATAATAAATATAAATAAAAATTAATGAATATTATTCAAGATCTTTGCGAAAAACCAAAAATATCAAGGTAGCACCTCGATTTTAAGGGGTTAAGATTGGAAATGTGATTAGAGAATGGTTAAAAAAGGATATAACGAACACTTTTCAGGTAGTATAAGTAAGAGGGTATGAACAAAGAACCAATTAAAGTAAGATTAGTGAGCCGTAAAGGGAACACCTACAAGATCAGATTCCCGCATTTAAGAATACCTGTGACCATGAATAGGTACATGTATAAAAGATTGCTTAGAAGCACAGAGTTTGAATTAGTTTTCTAGGCTTTGATGAGATAGTTTCTGGTGCCTGAGTGCACTATATTCCTATCGGAGCGCTACTCGAATATTTTTTTAACATAATTTTAATAGTTATACATCATAAAGTAATAGTAATACTATTATATTTGCGATCAAAATTATTAAAAATATGGAAAGGCTCTTATCAAATCTTAAAATTTCAGTTCCAGAAAAGATATTTGTAAAGGATCCAGAATCCACTGACTTAGGTAGAAGAATTGTTCAACATAGCATATTCCTCATTGATGAAATAGGGTTTGAAGCATTTACTTTCAAAAAACTCGGTGAGCACATTGGCTCTAACGAAAGTTCAGTCTACCGCTATTTTGAAAGCAAGCATAATCTTTTGTTATACCTTTCTTCGTGGTATTGGTCATGGTTGGAGTATCAGCTGGTGCTGGAAACCTACAGTATTACGGCGCCCCCTGAAAAATTGGAAAAAGCCATCGAAATTTTAACCCGCACGGTTAAAGAGGATACCAATATCACTCATGTCAATGAAGTGGTTTTGAATCGAATTATCATTAATGAGAGTTCAAAATCATTTCTCACCAAAACCGTTGATCAGGAGAATAAGGAGGGATACTTTGTTGTCTATAAGCGTATTGTTACACGATTGAAGGAGATGATTTGTGCGGTTAATGATGACTATAATTACCCTGCTTCACTGGCCAGTACAATTATTGAAGGAGGGCTCCATCAGCATTTCCTGAAAGATCATTTCAAAACCATTACGGATTGCAGTAAAACTGTAACCCCCACATCCTTCTTTAAACATTTAACATTTAACATTTTAAATAATCGCTAACCATGAGTCAACAATCACTTACGCCCTGGCAGCGCTTCATAGGGCTGCTTGAATTAGAGCGCAAAGATATTATGCAGGTCTTTTATTATGCCATTTTTTCGGGTTTTGTAGCGCTCTCGCTACCCTTGGGAATTCAGGCGATTATTAACCTCATTCAAGGAGCGCAAATATCAACATCATGGATTGTATTAGTAGTGCTGGTCACCCTAGGGGTCTTATTCTCCGGCCTATTACAGTTGATGCAGTTGCGTATTATAGAGACCGTACAACAACGAATTTTTGTCAGGTCGTCGTTCGAATTAAGCTATCGCTTTCCGAAAATAAAAATGCAGGAACTGCGCAATTATTATCCGCCCGAGCTTGCCAATCGGTTTTTCGATACTTTAACGATTCAGAAAGGGCTTTCTAAGATATTGATCGACGTACCATCGGCCTTGTTGCAGATTGTTTTCGCCCTTATATTATTATCGTTTTACCATCCCTTCTTTATAATTTTTGGGATTTTACTGCTCCTGCTTGTTTACGTGGTATTTAAATTCACAGCTGAACGCGGATTGCAAACCAGCTTAGAAGAATCCAAAAACAAGTATAAGGTAGCGCATTGGATACAGGAAATAGCACGTGCAGTGGTGAGTTTTAAATTATCGGGCAAAACCAACCTGGCTCTAAATAAAAACGATGCTTTGGTTAAAGACTATTTAATTGCACGCGAGAGTCATTTTAAGATTCTGGTTATTCAGTTTATTCAAATGATTGGGTTTAAGGTTCTCGTAACCGCCGGCTTGCTGCTGATAGGAGGTGCACTCGTATTAAATCAGGAAATGAATATTGGCCAATTTGTAGCTGCTGAGATCATTATTCTTTTGGTTATTACCTCGGTTGAGAAGTTGATCCTCGGACTAGAACCTTTCTATGATGTTGTTACTTCCATTGAAAAAATAGGACAGGTAGTCGATAAAAAACTTGAATTGCAGGAAGGTGAAAAGCCAAGTTTCGATAATGGTGTGGAAATAGGGCTTGATCATGTAACTTATAAGGTAGTTAATAGAGAAAGACCCATTCTGAAAGATATTTCATTGGTAATTAAACCTAAAAGCAGAGTTCTGGTAACAGGTGAAAGTGGTTCGGGTAAATCCAGTTTATTGCGCGTATTGGCCGGAGTGATTCAACCAACAAGTGGAGAAGTAACGGTCAATAATTTTGCAATTGAAAGCCTTAACTTAAACAATTATCGAGCGCAATTAGGACTGTCACTTTCAGAGGAAAGTCCGTTTGAGGGGACTATTCGCGAAAACATCACTTTTGGGGATGATACGATAAGTGATGATGATATTTTATGGGCACTGAAGAAGGTAGGACTTGTCAACTTTTTGAAACAGCAACCTGATGGGCTGAACACCGTACTTTATCCTGAAGGGAAGCAAATGTCGTATACCATTGCTAAAAAGATGGTCTTAGCGCGCGCAATCGTAAAAAAGCCAATGGTTTTAATATTAGAAGATGCCCTAGATCAATTCAATACGAAAGAGACAAACGAAATCATTGATTTCTTAATCAATCCCGATAATCCCTGGGCGTTGGTTGTAGTAAGTAGCAATAAGCGTTGGCAGACCTTCTGTAATGATATCATTACCCTGGATGAAGGACAAATTAAAAATCATAAAAGATGCTAAATATTTCTCATAATAAATTAAACCGAAAAGTATCACTTGTTCAGTTTCAATCTGGTAAGCGGGTGTTTAAAAACGGCTACTATAAACGTTTTAATCAGTTCTTAATGGCGTTTGCTATTATTGGGTTGTTAATACTGTTTCTGCCATGGACACAAAACATAACCGGTCGAGGTCAAGTCACTACTTTGAAGCCAGATCAGCGTCCGCAAACACTTCAATCGCAAATACCGGGAAGAATAGAGGAGTGGTTTATACGCGAAGGGGATTTTGTAAAAAAAGGAGACACAATACTCAGAATATCAGAAGTGAAAAGCGATTATTTTGACGACAGGTTGGTCGAGCGCACCAATGATCAAATAAAGGCCAAGTCTTCTTCAGCAACAGCTTATGAAGAAAAGGTAAAGGCATTACAGCGCCAAATTACTGCCTTGCAAAATGAGCGGCGTTTGAAGTTGGCGCAAGCTAAGAATAAGCTCATTCAATCAAAGTTGAAGGTAAAAAGTGATAGCATCGACTTGGAGGCCGCCACGACGAATATAGATATCGCACAACGTCGTTATGACCGTACTACAACCTTACAGGCAGAAGGCTTGAAAGCCGTTAAAGATGTTGAGGAAAAACGCCTGAAACTACAGGAAACACAAGCAAAATTAGTTTCTCAGCAAAACAAATATCTTGCCAGCAAAAATGGAGTCATCAATGCAGAAATAGAGTTGTCGAGGATAACGACCGAATTTGCAGATAAAATATCAAAAGCTCAGAGTGAGATGTTTACGGCCCAGTCTGGCCAGTACAGTACTCAAGCCGAGGTTACAAAACTAGAGAACAGTTATGCGAATTATAAAAAGCGTAATGACTTATTATTTATTACTGCTCCTCAAGATGGGTATGTGAATAAGGCAATAAAGGCAGGTATTGGTGAAACCTTCAAAGAAGGCGAGCAATTGGTGGGTATTATGCCTGCCAATTATGAACTGGCAGTGGAAACGTTTGTGGAGCCTATTGATCTACCTTTAATTCATATTGGCGAATCCGTACGTGTGCAATTTGATGGTTGGCCGGCCATCATTTTTAGCGGATGGCCGAATGTTTCCTATGGAACGTATGGTGCTAAAGTTGTAGCGATTGAGAATTTTATTAGTGACAATGGTAAGTACAGAGTGCTTTTGGCTCCTGATGAGGATGACTATGAATGGCCTGTTGCTGTGCGTGTGGGATCGGGAGCAAGAACCATCGCCTTATTAGATGACGTGCCTATTTGGTTTGAATTATGGAGACAGCTCAACGGATTTCCGCCAAATTACTATCAGCCCCAGGGCACTAATAAAAAAGTTGCTGAAAAATGATGAAAAGAAAACTTTTATTCATTTTATTATGCTGTTCAATAGTCGTTTATCCCCAAGATGTAAACGACAATATGCTCACTTTTGAAGAGTATTTCGCATATGTAAAAAAATTCCACCCATTAGTTAAGCAAGCCAATCTGTTGATAGATGAAGGGCAAGCTAAATTAATGAAAGCAAGAGGTGCTTTTGATCCGAAATTAGAGGTCGATTACGATCGTAAAAAGTTTAAGAATACCGAGTATTATGACAAGTTGAACGCTACTTTTAAAGTTCCTACGTGGTTCGGTATTGAACTTAAAGGGAATTTTGAAGAGAATTCAGGAGTATTTTTAAATCCAGAAGCTAATCTGCCCGTAGACGGATTGTACAATGTTGGTGTATCTATTCCTGTAGCAAGAGGTTTTTTGACCAATAAACGTATGGCTATGTTACGACAGGCGAGATTGTTCAGACAACAAGTACAGGTTGATCGGTTGTTGGAAGTTAACGCAATTCTCTCTGAGGCAAGTGTCGCCTATTTCAATTGGTTGAAGGCCTTTAGAGATCAACAAGTCTATGAAACATTTGTGAACAATGCTCAAGTGCGATTTGAAGGTATTAAAAAGAACTTTGAGCTCGGTGAAAATCCAGCAGTAGATACTTTGGAAGCGGGCATTATACTCAATAATCGAAAATTAGATTTAGAAAGGGCCCGGATCAACTTTATTAAGTCGTCATTAGAACTATCGAATTATTTATGGTTAGCGAATGATATTCCAATTGAACTTCAGGAAACAGTAATACCAGATATCGAGACTAATAGTAAAGTGGATCAGGTTTTAAAAGTATCTCCATTAGATATTGAAAGGGTGACCATTGAAAATCATCCCAAGCTTCGATCGTTGGACCTGAAGTACCAAAGTCAGAAAATTGAACGAAGGCTGATGCTAAATAATTTGCTTCCACAAATTGATCTCGAGTATAATTTTTTGAGTGAAACCCCGGACATTGCGAATTCATTTAACACCGCCAATTATAAATCAGGAATGCGTGTTAATTTTCCACTTTTCTTGCGAAAGGAGCGTGGAGACCTTAAATTGGCAAAATTGAAGCTAAATGCGACAGAATTTGATATCGTTAATACGAAGATAAGTCTGGAAAATAAGTTTGATGCCTTAACCAATGAGACTGCTTCATATGAAGTTCAGGGCGAATTGACCAGAACGATAGTTCAGGACTATTCGAATCTACTCCAAGCAGAAGAACGCAAGTTCGATCTTGGAGAGAGCTCGTTATTTTTAATCAATTCGCGGGAATCGAAGCTAATCGAAGCTGAATTGAAAGCTGTGGAAATTGAAAATAAAGCGCTAATCGTAAGGTCAAATATTTTTCAATTGATCAATCCAGCCAATTAGTTTTATTAATTGAATACATTTTTAAAAGATTCCTGAGCTTCTTCGCGATCGAAGATTAAGAAGACGAGGCCTTGTTATACATATTGTGTATAACCAGCACATGCGGAAAGGTTACTGCCGCGATAAATGAAAAAAACAGTTGATTAAATAAACGCTCGTTACCATTTGTAATCAGGTGTAATATATAAATTCCCAAAACAGAAATTACCCAATAAAGTATGGATGATCTTAGGTATCGTTTTAAACTCATTTTAGAGATTGTGCCATAGAGTAATGCCACCTGATCTTTGAGAGAGGGCAGGGCGTGCCAAATGATAAAATAAATTGCAAAAGACCATAATAAAGAAGCATTGGCAAAAGTGATAAAGAACAGACCTAAATAAAGCAATTCTTCCCATAGGTTCATTTTAATTTTGTTTCGCAATGCCAGAATACTTATAGAAATGGTCAATATCGAGAGAGATAGTATCAGGCCTGTATAAAAATCAGTACGTCCTAAACTGATACCAGAAATGTCCTTGATTATAAGGGCAGTGGCTTCAGCGTTGGTAAAAAATATTATAAAGAATATCACAAAACCATAGCAACTATATACTAAAGATTTCAAAAGAGGCCTCAACTGAAGTTTACCCGATAAATGCTGCTCGCCGAAATGATAAGCGCTCAATAGCAAGAAAAACGGTAAAGCTAACTGAGGAATAATAGCAAAAAAGATCACACTAGTGAGCACGATGGCTACATATATTAGAAGCAGCTTCTTGAAATGATACTTGGTATTGCTATTAAACTTTTGAATTAATTTAATGTCGTTGGAACCATGTAAAATGCCTAAAGTTAATATGAAAATGTAGGCAAGTAGATTCTCAATGCCTGTTTGAAATTGTGTAGTAATCCACAATAAAAAGAAAGTTGTTATTATTTTAACACTTCTGAAGTACAAATTTCCTGCATTTACAATTTCAGATATACAAAAATAAGAAAATAATAATAACAAATCTTTTTTTGTTTAATTATTTTGTATATTTGTTGAACAAAATATTTAATCATTTATTTATGAATACCCTCTTTAATAGTATCGCTCTTGTGCCGAAATTAGCACAGGACGATTATGTTGGTTTCACATTCTTCGTAGGATGTATGGCCATGATGGCCGCTTCAGTATTCTTTTTCTTTTCAATGAATTCCTTTGATAAGAAATGGAGGACTTCAATCTTAGTTTCAGGATTAATAACCTTTATAGCAGCAGTACACTACTGGTACATGAGAGACTACTGGGCAACAAACGCCGAATCACCTACGTTTTTTCGGTATGTCGATTGGATCTTGACTGTTCCGTTAATGTGTGTTGAGTTTTACTTAATCTTAAAGGTTGCAGGCGCAAAGAAATCTTTGATGTGGCGTCTCATATTCGCTTCGGTCGTCATGCTTGTAACCGGTTACTTCGGTGAAGCTATCTACCGATCACAAGCACAGATTTGGGGTCTAGTTTCAGGTATTGCCTATTTCTACATTGTCTACGAGATTTGGTTAGGCAGCGCAAAGAAATTAGCACAACAGGCTGGCGGTGCCGTATTAAAGGCTCATAAGCTCTTATGCTGGTTTGTTCTTGTCGGATGGGCGATCTATCCGTTAGGTTATATGGCAGGTACACCTGGATGGTACGATGCCTTGAATGGTACACTTTCTATGGATGTTATTTATAATATTGGCGATGCCATCAATAAGATAGGCTTTGGTTTAGTTATTTATGGATTAGCTGCCAACGCCAGTAGCGAGTCAGCGCAAGCTTAGTAGTGTAACACTTAAAAAAGAAAGCATCGCTAGCGATGCTTTCTTTTTATTTTTGTTTAAAAATAAGTAATTTTGAATAAACAATATCTGATTTCATAAGTCTATGTCACAAAAAAAACCTGATAATGTGGTTTATAATACCAGCAATGCGCGGTATGATGCCGGTTTAAAATCTTATGGAACGAATGTCGGTGCTCCAAGCATTCAAATTCCAAATCTTGTAAGTTGGAAAGGTCGTCAGACTCAAAAGGCGAATCAGGTTATCGAGGCGCGCTACAAAAAAATTCACAAGGAGTATCAAAATTTGATGGAGCAGTTGGAAATAAACGAGCTGATATACAATTCTAGATACAATTTTGAACCTGTAATTGGCCAGGACTATCATCTTTATAAATCCAAAGATAATCAAGCCTTTCTATCAGTAATAAGTCCATTTGAATGTGACTTTCACCATCTGGGGAGCTTTTCATTGAATGCAGATGGTTTATGGGAGCCAGTGGAGTAATTTTAATTTTTACTCTTGTAGTCATACGATGCTCCTAATTTCTTTTGCACTAATTTCTTCAATGGCTTTTCACTACTATGGGATCGCCTGCTTAATGTCTTCTAAAATGCGCTTTCTTTAGGGTTATTCATCCCTCTTGTTGGTTTTTTCGAGGCCCTGGGTCTAACGATTCAGATGCTCTTAGGTGTATTCACAAGAATACGAATTGGTGATACATTCACACAATTATTACCCGCCTTCTGCTTGGCACTAATAAATGGATTAATTGCTTATCTTTTCTTTCAGGAATTAGGTTTTTACAGTAACGTAATTGCTATAGATAGAACAAGAAAAGTAATTGCCGGAACTGATTTTAGCAAAGGGTCCTTAATTTTCAAATGCATGATGATAGCACCCAACATTAATGTCGCTATGCCGTACGCACCTATGGATTCCAATTCGTTATAAAATATTGAAAATAGAAGCAGTAGCGCTAACAATACTTTGGCACCCCCAATAAGGTACATGAACCATTGGGGTAATCCGTAAGACTCGAATTCTTCCTTCATGGTTTTTGCCTCGCCTCCCCGCCATGGTGTTGCCTTACCGAAACGAAGTAACCAAACATTCAAAATACTTAAACTTACAATAACCTTCAGTACAATAACTATACTATTCATAATAGTAGCTTTATTAATAAATAAATCAGTTGTATTCAGATGATTTCTTAATCATAAACTCGCAGTAATTTACGAATAATTCCAGAGGCTGCTCGCTCCCCAGATTGCATGGCCGCATTCAACGAGCCATTTAGCATATAATCACCCGCGAGAAATATGGTATCTGTAAGTTGTGATTCTGAAGGCTGTATGTCGTACTGTAAGTTTCTTAAAATCGGTAATGCCCTCTTAATTGTGTACTGCTTTAGAAAATGTACCGATCCCAAACCACAAACCTTTTGAAGTTCGCTGGCAATTCGCTCGCGGAGGTCTTTAGAAATGAGTTCATGTTTTTTGATGACAGTGACTGAAATCAAATCGAACTCTGGGTCTGCTTCCCAAAATAGATAATGAAAGTTATTTATCAATAATTCCTTCTCAGGAACCAGGCCAATGACACGCTGAATTTTTCGTCTTTTGGGAATTTTGAAGTAGAGATTTTCACAGGTATGCCACTCAAGTTGCTGTTTCTTTAAATTTTGTACGAGCGCTCCGGGTGCTGTTGCGATGATTACATAATCTGCATCGACCGTCGTTCCATTTTGTAAAAAAAGTTTTCCTCTCTCAACTTTTGACACTTCAGTATTTCGATTAATTTTGGTGGAATTCAATGCGTTCATTAATTG
>JAAUYH010120950.1_pt1 | contig 23419 bp, 17 predicted proteins | sample 7278061 | NCBI WGS metagenome assembly JAAUYH01 (sample SAMN14350203, study PRJNA611818) | marine sediment metagenome | isolation source: surface marine sediment (0.6m) | place: French Polynesia: Moorea | collected 2018-08 | reverse complement strand
GCGAATAGGATGGCAAGTACAACAACTCGATGTCCAATATATCGGCTAAGTCCCGCACCAATTGACACTTTTGATAACGGGCATTGTCCAGGACGATAATAATGGGGGTTGGCAGCTCCAAAGCCGCCACCTTCAGCAACATCAGACAAATGCTTTGGAGCTGCCAACCCCCATTACTATCGTCCTGGACAATGCCCGTTATCAAAAATGTCAATTGGTGCGGGACTTAGCCGATATATTGGACATCGAGTTGTTGTACTTGCCGTCCTATTCGCCTCATTTGAACTTGATTGAACGGCTCTGGCGCTTTGTGCGCAACGAATGTTTGTATTCCAAATACTATAGGAATTTTGCTGACTTCAAGACCGCTATTGAAGATTGCTTGGAGAAAACTGGAACAGAACATAAGCCACGCTTGGAGAGCTTGTTGTCCTTGAATTTTCAGTCATTCAAGAAAGTCAAGATTTCAGCCGTTTAGAGTATAGCACCCGCCAAGGCGCCGACAAGTGGGAAGAAACCTAAGGCCACAGGTAAGGCGACTCAATCACGTAAATCTTCTAGCAGCCCTAAGACAGCTCGTCGAGGATGGCGGGAGTACGTACGTGAGGAATATCGTCAGAAGTCGCTCTCGGAAGTGGTGTCTCTGGTTCTGCAAGTTCACCCCAAAAAGGTGTTTGAGATTGCTGAAGTAGTCGATACTATTTTTGTCCAGACGATGCCGCCAGCGGTTCGGAAAAGCGCCCGAGAGCGGGTATCGAATATTCTGGCGGAGGGGGCGCGAAAGCAATGGTGGTATTGGGGGCAATTGGGAAGCTATTGCTTCTCAAAGTAGCTGTCGTGAAAGCAATTTTAAGCACAAAAGATTTGGAGCCAGCCGCAGAGGCGCCAGTATTCTTGCTAAATCCATATTGGATAGCAAGACAACATCATTTTGATGACGAGATTAATATGCTCGAAGAGAATTCGGATCAGATTTCGGGAACCATCGATTGATATTAAGTAAGGTTAAATACCCATAATATACGTTTGGAAAAATAGGCTATCAGTCATATGATTCAATAATCTTACAAAAGTCATATTATGGGCGTTCTCGACGACTTGATATGATGTCCAGCCTCAAGACAAGGGGCAGTATGTCTGTCAATTATCACCTTCTCTCTGCGGCTCCCCCAGAGAAGCTATCCAGTGCAATGGGAAAACAAAAGAGCATGCGATTTCCCAAGGAGACACTACGTGAACGCGATCGCCCTAGAAAAACTGGCCGATGACTATCGCCGAATGGCGGAGGAGCAGCAAAATATAGTATGGGATGCAATAGAGCGATACGTGCTTCGCACAGGCTACGCCACCGCAATCTGGAGAGCCCATTGACAAGCGCTTCCATATGATTTTGCACTACGAACGCATCGCTGAGGATGAGTCGAAGTTTGAGGCAAGGCACAATACGATTATGGGCAATACAGTGGTTGAAAACGCCCAAATCACTTTGATTGAGATTGATCCAGATCTGCCTGTTGCGGTGTGAGTGAGATCGCAACCTACCGCCGCACAACAGAAGCAGTGAGAATTGGGTGGCAGGCTCAGTGAATGGGAGGGGGTTGTTCGGACAAAAACTGAAACCACGCCGCCAGCTCATCCTCATCCAGGAGTGCCTGATTAGGTTTACCGAACAGCTGATGGATATAGGCTCTCGAAAGCTCTCGACTCCAGCCCAAGAGGTCAAGTTGGACTGAGATCGCGGCAATCAGACTGGATAAATCCTTTGGCTCCGTGTCTTCAGGCTCTGCCGGAGTTAGCAAGGCGTAGAGATCGAGCTGAAAAGACTCCACTCTCGCTTCTTCAGTCAGTGTAAACCTTGTTTCAGCCGATTCCACTCGCTCGAAATCCCTCAAACCCGCGTCCTGAGCGAGTGTACACTCTGTTTCAACTGTTTCCACTAAATCAGAATCCCTCAAACCCTTATCCTGAGGGGATGTACACCCTGTTTCCTCTAATAAGGTTAACGGCTGTACAGCGCCCGATGCGCCCTCCCCGCAATCGGGCGCTGTCAGCGCTTTTTGTTGGGGGGAGTCCGAGGGGGGTGTTTTCCACAGATGCTCGGGATGCCATAGGTCTTGATGCCGATAAAGCGTCGCTTTGCTAATGCCAAAGGCGATCAGCGCCGCCGCTCTTTCTCCGGCCTTCAGGGGAAGCTTATCGTGTTCAAGCAACTCCCCGATGGCGCTAGCGATTCGCTGGCGGGCGTGGTTGGATTGCCATTGATTCCAAGTGGTGAGTAAATCATCCGACACCAGATGAGGTTGCTCAGACACCGCCCGCTTCTGCTGGGGTTTTCCTACTCGATAGGGATAGTAATGGCTCTCTTCAACCGATCTGGCCCAATCGGCTGCGCGGCTTTCGATATCAGCCTGGTGGCCGCACCAGGCTTGATAGCCGGGGAGGGCTCTGGCCGTCTTGACGATGTTATCGATCAGGGCCTGCCCCGCTAAAGGTTCATCCGCATACAGAACGTGACCGAAAATGTAGGCCCGCATGGCGATGCGCCCCAACAGATAACTGGTCTGCCCAGGCCCCATCCATCCAGGCTCAATCTCGGCATTGAGGTCATTGAGGAACTTGTTCGCTTTGACGGAGAGGGGATACTGAAAACGTCGAACCGATTGCAATATTCGATTCAAGAGAGTTGTATCAACGGTATTCTGAGTAGCCGAGATCGACCATTGCTCGATAAATCGGTGATGGTTGCTGAAGATGGGTTCTAGATCGCCATTGAGCAGGTAGGATTGGCCTTGAAGCGGCAACCGATGTCCCTCAAACAGCAAGGGCTTTCCCGATTTTACGAATGGTCGCGCATTCGGCAAGACTTCTAGCTGGCCCGGTTTGACCCAGAAATCCGCATGGGTGAGCAGTGTTGTCACTGCTGAGGCAATTTCCCAGCTTGGCAACGCTTCCATAAACGGGAAATATACCTGCAGTCTGCCGCTGGCGTCTGACGTGCAGATCAGGGGCCGCACCAGGCCAAGCGGCTCAAGCGCAGCCAGAATTCGGTCAATGGAAAACGGATCTCGGTTTGGATGGTGATCGCTGCCCGGGTCAATAGTGAGCAACACATATTTTGTGTTGGCCCCAAATCGCACGCCATAAAGGTGAGCGCCCTGCTGGATCAATCGATCTGAGAGCGGAAATCTGGATTCTATCCGCCAGTCGGGCTGTTCGCCAGGTTCGGAATGCTCCGCGTAGAGAAAATCCCAGCGGTGGGGAAAGAGAGCCAGGAAGGGATTGGCGGCGGACAGCGGGGCGGCGACGGCGGTCATGTATCCGCCTCCTTGCCTTTTTCATGAAAGGTTTTGGCGCTGGACGTCTCACTGAGATGGGTTTCTGTGATGGTGAAATCAGGCGTCTTTGCGGCATTAGGCGTCGAAGACGCTTGCACAGGATGGCGTAAATCGCTCACGGCTTTGAATTCTAAAGACCTACAAAGCAGCGGGAGTAAACCGTGAAAAGGCTCTCCCTTCCTGCACCCTGGAAGGTCGTTGAATGAAGAGCCTTTGACAGTTATTGAGAGCGATGGAAATCCTGTCACGCCTGACGTTATCGCTTTTGAGGAGAGGTTGCGCCAGAAAGGATTGTGGTTTAAAATAAGGGTCACACGGCTTTGATAGCGGTACTGAATCTCGGTCGTTTAAGCCAAACCAATCTTCAGTATCGTTTCATCCAACGAGAAGTGTATTTAATGACCCGGATCTATGCACTTAGATCGGGTCTTTTGCCATTTAAGGCCAGTTCATTTTCATTTCTCCAATAAAAGGGACAACGAGGATTTACACACGCGGACTACAGCGTGGTGAGGATACCGATAAAGGCGGCGAGCAAGCGAAGACCGGAGGGAATATTGTTGCGGGGGAAGGCCAAAACGGCGACTACCAGGTCAATCGCCCCAGGCAGCCAAAAGCCCAGGCTGCAATAAACTAAGCCAAGGAGTGCGAACCCGATACTGAGGGTCCACAATACGATTTTTTCAATTCGATTCAGGTATGGATTCATGACAACCTCCTGGGAATAAGGATGGCGAGAATCAGAAGGAGACGGCTTGAGGAGAGGTCGATACTCCCTGTTGTAATTGCTCCAGGCGAGCAGTGCGGGCAATGTCGTTTAAGGCGATGAGAATATTGATCGGAACCCCGGCTTGTTCGGCGGCGGTTTCCAGGGAAAGGTTTTGCTGCGTGCTCAGGGCGATGACGTGTTGTACTTTGGCCACGATCGGATCCTGGGCCGGGGTATAGCCGCGTTCAATGGAGATCGCCAAGCCCTCCCGAATCGCATCGGTCGTAATCAGGTTGAGCGGGCTGTCTGGGATATTTTCAACCACGGCTACGCCGTCATAGGCAGGGTTGAGATCCACCAGGAACACGTCAAAGGTGTAGAGGCGGATATCGCCAGCCGGATCAACGGTCTGGACCATCAGGTTGGTGACCCAGGCTTGGGTGGAGCCGGGAAAATCCAATGGGTTAATTTTTCGGAGGAAAACGGTTTTAGCATGACCCGCTTCTACTGGAGCATTCGTGATATAGGTAACTCGAGAGGCGTCGCCAATGAAGAGGGCTTGAATTACTTCATCGGTTCGCCAGGTCAGGGCGGTGATGCGCCCCGGTCCCACATTCACCTGAATGCGCTGGGTAGCGGCTTCAGATTGCTCGATTTGTTGGATAGCGGGTCCGCCCAGATTGGCGCGAGGGGGTGTAATGCTCCAACTGGGGGAAGCTTTCAGAATCCCTGTCGTTAGGATTCCAAGGGTGTAGATCATGAAAAGTTTAAATCGCATGGCTTAGTAATTCACGGTGAGTCGAGTGTTGACGACGATGCTGGCGTCAGCGCCTTGAGGCAGAATCACGGCGTCGGGTTGATTCAGGGCTTCCCGAATGGCCAGGAGGGAGCGGTCTCGAACGTTTTCGGCGATGGGGGTGAAGAATCCTTCCAGGGCGGCGGCAAGCACGTCGGGCTCCCGACTTTCAGTGATAATAGTGCTGCTGAAGATACTGCTTGAGGTGGTGGCGCTGGCCGATGTTTTGGGGCGATTGAGAATTGAGCCAATGCGACCGAGGGCGCTCAGGGTTCCCAGGAGGAGATCTTGGCGGGCGATGTTGGGACCGGGGTCATGGAGCGCCTGACCGATGAGGGCGTCGCCGTCGCCGCCGCGAATTAAAATTGTATTAGTCGGCAGGGCCTCCTGAATAATCTGTTGTTGAGTATTGCGGTAGACAATGGCGACGGCGCTGGCTTCAATCAGCTTGCTTTCAGATTCAATCCCAATGGCTTCCGCTACGATCACAGCGCCTTCCGGCAAGGCTACAGCTTCGTTGATGTCCCGGAGCGGTTCAGTCAGTTCTAGGGTGAAGCGTCCCCGATTCAGGCCGCTCCCTGCTTCGCTCCAGGCCAGGGGAATGGTTATTTTGCCGTTGGCGAGGCTGCCTAAGGCGACCTGTTTGGGGGAGGGTTGGGATAGGGGCGCATCATTGACGGCTGTCGACTCAGTGACAGGTTCAATTTCAATGGGCGGGGCGCGGCGTTTCAGAATGCCCTGAGCGCCAGGACTGGAGAATTGGGCCAGGTCTGAGCGGGCGACGCCAGGGGCGCTGTCAGGAGCGCCAATGGTCAGACTGCCTAAACTTCGACTGGCGACCAGAACAGGTTGAGGTGCGTCGTCTTCCGGGGTGGAGACGGTTAAGGTTGCCGTTGTTGCGACGCCCATTGACGTTGTGCTGTATTGAAACCCGAGGTCAGCTAATCGGTTCCAGCGCGCAAAGGGATCAATGCGTTCAGCGGGTTCAGGCGCCGGCGTTGGAGGGGCGGCGGGCGCTGGACGAGGCGGCGGGGGAGTGGGCGCAACTTCTCTCACAACGGGTTCGGGCGGCGCTTGACGGGTTGTTTCTGGCTGAGGTGGGAGGTCGGGTTCCGGTTGGGGCGTCTGACGTTGGTTGATTTGTTCAATTTCTTGGGTCTGATCTTGAAACGCCAGTCGGCTTCTGAGTTTCGCTTCTTGATTCGGGGGGATAGACGGCTGGGGAGGATCGGCCTCTGGGGTTTGAGCGACTTCGGGCGGGCGGTTAGTCCGGGGAGCGAGGAGGCCAAACCAAAAGCCCGCCCCTGCCGCAACCACTACCCCAATCCCGCCAACCACCGCCAGGGCCTGGACGCCCGGTCGTTCACTGACGGGTTCAGGCGGACTGTCATTCACTGCGCCGGAGGGTTGGCTGTTCGCGTCGAGTTTTAGGTCGTCCGGCAGAAGGCCCGGTTGGGAGGCGCTCTCGGTTACCCCCGCCAAGCGTTTTTCATCTTCCGGTTGGATGGTTTCGTTTTCGGCGTCTGGGGTGAAAAATGCGGCTGAGTCTGACGCCGCGCCATTGGAGCAGGTTGGGGATGCGGGTTCCGGGTCGGGATCGAAGATGGTGGCGAGGGCGCCGAGGTCAATTAAGTCAGTTTCAAACGAGGTGTTGGGTAGAGTGAAGTCAGCGTCACGCAAGTCGGTTAGCTTATTCATAGGGCCTTATCTGGGAAGAAAGGGCTTGATATCCACAATCATGAGTCCGCTGGCGCGAATGTCATTGATGGTTTGCTCAATCGGGGAGGGGGTTTGAATCGGGGAGATGGGCGGCGGCACCGCTTGCAGAGTAATTGTGCGGTCAAAGGCTTCGGCCCGTTCGCCCTGGGACTGAACCAGACTGCGGGTGCTGATCACATCCACTTCCCATTTACCGGGAGCAATCTCTCTGGGAGGTGAAATGTCTTTGATCACGATAAATGCCCGGGCTCTACCGTTGAAGACATCTTTAACGCCCGCCAGTCGGCTGATTTCCCGCAGCACTTCCACCGCAAATTCTGGTTCGATTAACCGGGCGGCGAACCAGGCGTTAGTAGGCACTTTGTTGCCCCGTTCCACTTGAATGCCTTGATCCAGTTCATTCGCGCCCGCCACCATTCCGGTCCAGGTAAAGCTGAGGGTGAGCCAATCATTGACGGTTTTGCGAATCACCTCTTCCGACCGCCAGTTTCGCTGCCGCTCAGAAATCACCACCGACTTGCCGTTGACCAGTTGAGCGAAGGTGGGCTGACGGTGAGCGATGTCGTTAATCCGGACCGCGATCAGCAGGATGGCCACCATCATAATGGTTTGGAGGGTGAATACGGCCACCAGAAACAAGCCCAAGAGATTCTTTTCTTCGGGCAGCAGTCGCAGGGTTTGAAGCCGGTGGGCGGGAGATTTAAGCTGGGTCATGATAGTCCATTCATCTAGCCACTAATTTGATCACGGCGCGTCCCGATACCCCCACTAAGCCGCTGGCGAAATCAAAGACGTGTTTCGATTGGCGGGAAACCCCCTGGAATAGAGCAATGCCGCCGCCGCCCGCCACCAGTAAGGCCAAGGCCGGGGCGAATAGGCTGAGGAAGGCGATCAGCCCCAGATCCGGCAGCGATTCAGCATTCCGCACCACCATCACGGTGGCGATCAGGCCGACGATGATGTTGTAGCCCAACTGAGCACCGAATAAGGCGAGAAAACCGGAGAACCAGGCGATGATCGGTTTGCCGTGGGCGGGGATCAGCGAAAGCCCCAGGGCGATCGGGCAGAACAGCGCTGTCAGCAAGAGTGAAACTTCCAGGCAATTGACAAAGGCCCACTGTAAGGCCCATAGCAGAGTGCGCAACAGGTTCAGTACATTGCCGCGAAAGATATTGGCCAGGTTAAACAGCTGGGCGCCGGGGATGACGCCGGTCAGCCCATCAATGTATCGCCTCAGGCCATTCAGGGGAATCCCGGCGATGGTTTCGGCCTCCGTCAAGATCTGTTGGGCTACCGGCTGTTTTTCCTGGAGGCATTGGTTGAGGTCCGCTCCCACCATCCCTTGACATTCGGAGTAGACGGTTTCAATTTCTTGTTTAGCGATCGCGCTAATACTGGTGCGGCTAATGGCGTCTCTGAAGGTCAGGTCAGCCAATTGGGCGTTGAGCACCTGTTGCGCCTGGTAATAGCCAATATTGCGCATCAGCATAATCGATTGGGTTAAGGTGCGGCCATTACCCGCCAGGAAAAAGGCGACCACTAGCGGCCAGATGAAGAGGGAAACCACTTCGCTCCAGGACTGTCGCTTGAGAATCTGATCGCCTTGGGTGAAAGCGGCAAATAAGATGGACCCAGCAGCTAACAAATAGCCCAGTTCGACCATGGCGGACCACAGCGGGCTGTCGTTGGGGTTAATGGCGGACACCCAGATGATGTTCCAGCCTGCGGCGATATCCGCCGCCGTTTGGATCGTGTCATGCACCAGACCGAAGCCAATTTCAGAACCGGACTGGGTGACGTCTGGCGTGCCGGGGACGGGGAGGCCGAGGGGTTGGGGTTGGAGGAGGAGCATGGTGGGGAGATGGGGGGGCAGGGGAGCAGGGGAGCAGGGGGGCAGGGGGAGAGAAGAAGAGATGGGGAAGCAGGGGAGGCAGGGGAGGCAGGGGGAGAAAGAGAAAAAGGGAGAGAGGAATTTAGGATTGGGAGGAATCTGCTGTAAAGACATCGAAGATTCTCTGGAGCTTCAATCGGCTTTAGTAAGTTGGGTTTGAGTGATTTATCATTGAGCAACGAAGTTGATGATACTTTAAGCTCCCCCTGCTCCCCTGCTCCCCCTGCTCCCCCTGCTTCTCAAATCGTTATCGAACTCAATCCCATTGTCAGATTTAGGGATCATCGGCGGAGTCATCTTGGGAGCCGAGGTAATATCCGCCTGGGAGGATGAACAGGGAAGCGGCTTGGTTGGCGCTTCTGCCGCTGGCGATGCTGGCGCGTTGTTCGGTGAGGTTACGTTGTTGGAGTTGTCGGACTGCTTGGGTGGTAATCACATTGTTTAGATTTCGGTCGATCCGGGCTTGTTGGGCTTCGATGTGGAGCAGTTGGTCAATGGACGTTCCATTGGCCAATTGCTGGCTGAGGTTTTGCATGATCTGTTGGGTGACGTCGAGGGATTGGGATTCTTCTCCCAGGGTTTGGGTGTCGGCGTAGGCTTGGGCGGCGACTTGATTGGCGGCGACGGCGGCTTCCTGAGCTTGGGTTCCTAAGGTGGAGGCAAAGGCGGTGCGGATGACACTTTCTTGTTCAGCCTGATCGGCAATGCTGGTGCGAATGGCGTAAGAGCCCAGGCCGGGGAGTTGGTTGCCGAGGACTTCAGCGGTGCGGGCGCCGGAGTCTGCTGAGGTGGGGGCGGCTAGAATGGTCTGCCGGGATTGGTCGAGATCCGGTAAGTTGAGCGCGCCTCTGGTGGCGTTGAGGGCGGCGTTGACAATGCCGTCCAGTTGGGGAATGAATTGGCCCAGGCTGGCGATCAGGCTGCGAATCTGGTTGGAGTCGGCGTTGGCTGTCTTTCCATCAGGGAGGGTTGTAGCGGTATTGGGTTGGCCAGTGTTGTCGCCATTGCTGGCGGTGAAGATAGTCCCCCAAAGGTCGTCAAGCCCATTGGCTCCCAGGACATCAGGGAGTTGGGGAAGATTTAGCGCCGCCAGGATATCTGATATGCTGACGCTGCCTGGAATTTCGCTAATGATGGGAATGCTATCGTCGCCGATTCCGCTCAGGGCGCGATTGAGGTCGTTGATGTTCTGATTCAGGGCGGTTTGACTTTGCTGTAGGATATCAGGGCCGCCGGGCGCGAAACTGGATTGGGCCGAGATCGCAGCGGTTTCCAGGGAGCTTGTATTGTCGGCGGAGGCGGGGGGAACGAAGACCAAACCGAGATGGGCCAGGAGTAGCGCGTTGAGAAGGCAGGGAGAGCGATTAAACATGGGAGTGTCTCCTGTAGATGGATTAGCTGACCAGGGAGAGACGGCCTGACGGGTGATGCCGGGGAGGGGATTGAACGGTGCGGCCAATGGCGTCGAATCCAGCGCCTTCGCGCATGGCGGGAATGTACTCGCGGGTAAAGGCGGCCAGTCCTTCCAGTCGGCCTTTGAGGGTGTTGGGGTATTGGCTGAGAATGCGGTCTCGGGCGGCTTGTTCAGCGGGATTATTGGCGATACTGGCTAGCATCATGTCACCGGGGTAGAAGCGGGTTTTCCAGAAGCGTCCGTGGGTTTCAATCAGCCAGTAGGTGCAGAGTTCGCTGGAATTGGCGGCGAATTGTTCGCTGGCGTTGGCCTGGATTAGATTGGGATAGTTGAAGTAGCGCTGGAAGGACTGAGCGGCGTTGGGGGTGATGGCCCCGGTAATTTTGTAGTTCAGATTCTGGGTGATTTGGGGCGCGGTGGGGCAGGTGCACAGGGTGTCGGGGTCCTGGCTCAGCAGCGCCACGCTGACGCCTTCTTTGCGGCCTGTGGCGCAAAGGCCGCCTACCATCTGAGCGAATCCGGCTTTGTGCAGCAGGACTGAAAGTTCATCGCCGATAAACAAGCTTTTGGGATAGGACAACAGGGTGCGGGTACAGGCGGCCATAACGTTGAGGGCCATCAAGTACTGATCCTGTTCGTTATCCAGGCCGGTGAGGGTGAAGAATTTGATCATCGGGTTGGGGGAAAAGCTGCTGGGGCGACCGATGGCGTGACCGAGTTTAGAGTCCAGCAACGCCTGAATTTGGGTGCGGATTTGCACCAACGCCTGGTCGGTCAGCGGGTCAGATTGGCGAATACCCAGTCTGGGTTTGGTGAACCAGCCGCTGAAATCATGCAGGGTGGGCATCTGTCGCCAGTCTTCCGATTGCCAGCCATGCTTGAAAGCTTGGTTATAGCGATCAATGATTTCGCCATCGCTGAGGAAGCGTTTAATTGCATTGGTAGTAAGGGCGTTGACCCGGGTTTCTAGATGGGGATCCTGGATTTTTCCCATGGCGATCGCGACCATCGCCTGCCGCAGAAACTCGGCCCAGGTAGTCAAACGCTGATTTTGCACGGCGGTGGAAAACCGTCTCAGGTCAGGCGGTTCGAGCAAATTGCTGCTTTCTGATTCGAGGGAGAAAAAGGCTCCTTGTGGTCCCAGTAGTTCTACCGCTGTGCGAAAGGTTGAGTTGCCGCCACTGCTGAAGTCCACGCCAACAGTGGGGATGTTGAGCCCCAGGGCGATCAGGCTGAACTGGTTGACCAGAACGCTTTTACCCGAACCGGAGGCGCCCGTAACCAGAATTCGTCCGGCTTGTTTACGGAAAAGGTCGATATAGAGGGGTTTGCCGCCCCGATCGGTAATGAATTCCACCCCGCAGCTATCGATATCTTTGGGAACGGTTAAGGGCAGCAGTCCGGGGGCGGTTTCGCTATCGGGGGTGAGCCGTCGTTCGCCGCCAAAGCCGCCGCCTTCGCCATGGAGCAAGCGTTGGGTGGTGATCGGCAAGGTCTGCAGCCAGAGGCTCCAGGCGATGTTGCGCTCCCGCACCGCCACGGCTGAACCGAAGTTATTGCAGAAGGTGTTACAGGCCAATTCCAGGTCTTCGGGCGTTTCTCGATAGAGCAAGAAGACGGGGGCGCAGTGCAGCCCTTTCGCGCCGCTGTAGAGCTTGCGCTGGGCGTCAAAGGATTCAGTTTGCTTGATTTCAGCCCCCACGTCCCGCCCTTGTCCCTGCAGCAGCGCCCGTTCACTGGCGGCTTTAGACTGTTTAGCCTGTCTCGCCAGATTATCGCGGATCAACAGCGGATTGGCGGGGGAAAGCTCCACCCAGCTTTCGGTATCGTGAACAAATTCGGTGGACATTAGCTTCCAAACGGCGGAGAGCAACGCCCGTGAATTCCGCCAACCGTCTGGCGGGTCTTCCAGGGTGACCACGCCGCAATAGCGATGGCGACCCCGATTGGGCAGGTCAATTAGGTCTCGATAGCCCCGGTGTTGGGGACAGGAGGGATTGCCCTGTTGACCTTCTATCAGCGCTGTGGCGAAGTGCTTGGAGGTATTGACAGTTTCATAGAGCTGTAGGCCTGCGGCGCTTTCCTGCAGAGTGACGATCTGGGGGATGGGCGGCGCTTCGCCTTGGTTGAAGCGGTTCCACAGCCATTGCCAGAGTTCGTCTTTGCTGCAGGGCCGAATGGAAAGGCCCATGCGGGTGGACAGCAGGATTTCCCAGCGGATAAAGCCGTCTTGAAACGCCCGGAGGAACAGTCGCTTGAAGAAGGTTTCCTGGTACAGGCGGTCATTGCCGGTGACCTGATTAAGCAGACCTTGACCGAGTTGGAACAAACCTTGGACGGTGTAGCTGAGAGCTTTAATCGCGCCGCTGATAGGGTTGGAGGGCTGATCGCCGTCGCGACCGGTCCAGGTGACAAAGATATGCTGTCGCCACACCTGGCGTTTCCCTCGCTCGGTCAGCTGCTTAACTTTGACTTGTTCATTTCTGAGCAGGGTGGCTACGGTGCGGTTAATGCAGTGGTCCGCCATCTGCTCAAGTTCTCGTTGTCGCTGTTGATCATCGCTATAGCAGCCGGTGCAGAAGGTGATACGCTCGCCGCTGGGGAGGTTTTTCAGTCCTTCTTCTAAGGATTGATGCAGCTCCGCCACTTCCGCCGGATAGAGAATGTCATGGGGTCCCTTGAGGGCGAACATAAACACCACCTGATATTGATGACCGCCCTTATGGAGCAAAAAACCAGCGGCTTCTCGGTTATCCTTTTTGATTTCGACGATGGCTTGGATATCGACAAAGTTTTCGAAAGGCATAAATCGTCGGTTGCGGTGAGTGGTCTGGTCAGCGGCCAGTCGGGGCGGCAGGGGATAACACCCGTTCGGGGTTTTACAGCGGGTTTGAATCTCCGGCGATCGCCAGTGGGGAATCGGGGAGACATAGGGTTTGTAACCTTTACACCAGTCAGCTCCAGGGGGCGGCCGCCAGCGGTCCAAATAGGAATACGGTTTCTTGCCGGTGAGGAGCCACCAGCTGACAATCAACCACAGGGCGATCAGGAAAAACCAGGCCAGCCCCAAGCTGAAGAAGAAGTTCGTGAGCAGGTAGGCGACCAGCGTCAGGCCCACCCAAAACAGGATTTGATTGGCGGGAATGGGCCCCAGGCTGGCTTCCTTGCCCAGAATGTGGTTGTACTTGATGAAGTTGGACTCGGACTCTTTGGACATGGCGCAGTGACGGGGAACGACCGGAGCTCAGCTTGGCAATTTGGCTAGGGAACAGGCGGAGTGGAGGTCGTGGCGCCGCCCACGAAAAGAAAGGTGATGACGTCAAGCCCCAAGACAATGCCAAAGGCCAGCCCGATTTGAGTGGCGATGGGCCGCCAGTCATTGCCCTGTTGCGCCTGGTTGTAGGCGAACAGGGCGGCGGCGGCGACTAAGAGTAAGAAAATACCCCGGAGCAAATTGAAAGTCAGCGCGATCACATCATCGGAAATGGAGGTTCCGCCAGCGGAGGCGGCCTCTTTCGCGATATCTTTTAGCAATTCCTCCAGACCGCTCAAAAAGGCGGCGTCTGCAGGCTGGGCCAGGAGTCCGCCAAAGGCTGAGGCAGTGCAAATCGCCACTGCAACATGCCAGAATCTAACTTTTCCCCCCAGATAGTATTCCAGGATGGGAATGCTTTGCATGATGCGCCAAAGGCTCATGCCCGCCAGGGTGCTGACGCCCAGGAAGCACACCAGCAGCGGCTCGGTAATCGCGCTGTAGATCAGGCCGAGGGCAAGGGCGATCAGGGTGATCAGATCAGCTCGGTTAATGTTTGAACGGTGATTTTTTTTGTAGGAGATCATTGCTTTTAGAGAAATAATGAAAGGAACTAAACTTGCATCTGCTCACGCCGGTTTTGGGGCGCATGATCGCGGTCCATGTCAGATGTCGGCACCCTGAAAGCTTCGTTTTCTTGGGTCTGGCTCAATCGGTATTCTTGGACGATGGCGGGTTTGCCGTTGACCGATTCAGCCACAAAAATAGGCTCATCCTGGGCATATCCAAAGATGGCGATCGAGTCGCCGTCGCGATGGACTTCAAAGACACAGGCGTTCAGTTCGATGTCGCCGCCATTACCTTCAAAAGCCTGGGGATTATTTTTCCAAAGCGTGTTGAAGAGCCGTTGGCCGTTGGCTTGTTTCAGAAACTCTTCGGGGGTTTGAGGCAGCTTGGCGATCACTGCCTTTTGGCTATCACTCAGCTCATCCGTGAGCATCACCCAGACGCCTTCCACTTTTTGCGCGGTGAAGAGCGTGTCGCCTTGATCGGTTTGGACGCTTAACTCGGTTTGGTGATCATCCAGTCGAACAAAAGCGTGATTGGAGAAATACGCATCGCCGTTGCCCCGTTGTTGACCCAGTTTTTTCGTGGCGACGGCAAAGTTTTCTAGTGTGTCGGCAAGGGGGTTGGGGGTGTTAGCGATCTGATCAGGGTTTGCTTGATTAAGTTGATTTAGCCCTGTTTGCCGAGCTTTCCAGACCTCAAATTTTGCTTCGAGCGTGTCTACTTTTTGAGTGATGTATTTAACATAGGCTTCCAATTTATCCAGGCGGGTTTCAATCGTATCGGCGGGATCGAAGGCTAAAGCAGGCGGTTTGGATTGAGGTTGTTTAGCGGCGTTGGGATCCAGGGCTTGTTCAATCTGTTGAATTTGTTGATTGAACAGCCTTTCAACCGGCTCAAATGATGAATCTGTCGCCTGAGTGGAAGGCTCCGATTGAGGGACGGGAGTCGCAACCGATTGAGCAGGGAAAGTTTCTTTAGCCGCTGTGGATTGGGTTGCATGGGTCGGTTCAGCGCGTCGAGTTGAGTCGGTACCGCAGGCTCTACTGGCGTCGGAGGGGGAATCTTGTGGTTGAACTGTTTCAATCGCTTGAGCTAAGGTTTGGATTCGCTCATCTTGTGCTTGTAGGTCATTAAGAATAGTGTCTGCTCGGGCGTCTTGTCGAGTTGTAGTAATTCCCTCAGCTAAGGTTTGGAGACGTTCCTCTTGTTTTCTAAGTTGCTCTAAAACGCTATCAGCTCGATGGTTAAGCTGGCTGTCGTGAATCTCTTCAAGCAGCCTTTTACCGGCTACCCCCAGGGCATATCCCAACCCGCCTAACTGAGCTGCGCCGCTGACCAGGTTGAGACCGGATAATTCACTGCCGGATTGGGCCATGCGTTCAGTCGCGTAAGCAAGGTCAGAGAAGAGGGAAGCGTCTCCTTTGGGGCGGACTGGCGGTTTCTGATGGGCAGGGGGCGCCAGTCCAAAATCTTCGCCATCGGTTAAGGTGTCGAGATCACCCAGGTCGCCTAAAGGATCGGCTTCGATTGCAGAAAGATCATCATCCAGTCCACCCTGATCCAGTAAGTCATTTAAAGGGATGAAGTCATCCGCGTCATCAAGGTCGTCAATTTCGTTAGTCAGGTCATCCTCAAGGTCATCTCCGAGTTCATGATCAAGGCCATCAATCAGGGAGGATTCGGTGACATCAGCATTCGCCAGGAGCTCACCCGATTCCAATAACTCGTCAAGCTCTTCGAGATCCTCCAATAGATTGTCGATATCAACGCCAGGGATTGGCTTGTCAGCCTTTATCTGAAGGTCTTGCGCCAGTGAAAAGCCAACTTGTTGAGCAATGCCTTGGAGGGTATAGCGCTGGGGCGTGATATCTTCTCGCACCAGACCCACTTGTTTGAGGGCGGCATTGCTGAGTTGGTTCAGCTGACCGTTTTGGAAGATGAACTTACCGCTGGTGGTGTGGGCGGATAAGTCTCTGCCTTTGTTTTCTCCCAGCAAACGATATTTGAGACCTCTGGCGACGTTTTTGTCGTCATGCACTAGTTCGGCTTGGGCGGGATGTTTAAAGTGCTTCGATGTCCATTGGTTAAAGAAACGAGTGAATTGTTCAGGGCTCTTGACGCCAACCATACGGGCGGCGGGCAGGGATTGTTCGATTTGCTTAGCCAGGTAGCGTAGCAAAGGGGGATCGGTGAGATAAGGCATGCCGATCAGGGTGAAATTGATTTGAGATATCACCCTATCGAATGATGATCAGTTTGCGCATCTACAAGAAAGCAGATCTTGATCGATATTCTTGTTAAGTGATGTTGCCAAAAACCGCCGACTAGCACATTTTTCGATTTTCGCCATCTACAAACCTGTAGATTGTTGTGTTAACTTTGTTCACGTTTTTGCTCTCCAAACGGGTTGAGAGGGGGATGTCCCTGTTTGACTGTTAGATAACAACTAGATAACAACGGTGGCGACTGTTTCTAGATCTGTGAGGCGGATGACGGCTTCTCCCTTCCGCTGATACCGTTTGATCTCTCTCGGGATGGTGAAGGGAAGCGCCGCAACGCTGACCACCGACTGTTTTCGCAATTTATAGAGCTTCAGCTCCGTCAGCCGAAGGGTTGGCTGGGTCGTTAGGCGCGGTTGCTCTAGTTCGTCACAGATCGTATTGGCGAGGACAAGCGATAATAGATAGATTGAGATCGCATAAACCAGGCAAGCGAACATGAGGGTACCTCCAGTCGAGTGGATTATGGTTTGCAGGTTGGGCGGCTCAAAGCTGCATCTCAGCCATGGGTTTAGGAAGGTTGGTTGGTTGGAGGGTTTGGGTTGGTTGAGATACGCGAGGCATGGATTGAAGAGAATTTAGGGGTTGCGGCGAGGCGTCCGGTAATTCGATAGAGCCAGTGTCGACTTTAAGCATCATGGTGACGCCCGGTTTTTCATTCCGCACTCTGGCCTTGAATCGAGCGCCAATGGGGAGTTTGGGAGTATCGGGCGAGAAGGTTCCCAGGATGCGCCCATCGGCGGTGGCGACGACGGCGCTGCCATGGAACTTAAGGTAATTGGGATCGCTGGGGTCTTTTTGCAGTGTACTGACTCTCAGCGGCAGGGTTCGCCCTCGCCAATCACTAGGAACGCCGTGCTTAAAGTCGTTATGCTTGACGCCGCGCAGGCGAATGTGTTGGGGTTCAAATTGTTCGAGTTGTTTGCAAATTTCTTCGCTAAACACGTTGAAGACCAGGGCGGCTTTCCCCGATTCCTGGCGGCGGACCACCCAATCCAGGCCATTGGGCGTTGTCGGTCGAAAGTCAGCGGGAATTTTGACCTGGAGATTGTCTTGGTCACCGTAGCGGGTGGTGAGGTAATCAACCAGTTTTGGGCTGGGGGTTTTTAGGACAAAATCAATCATCGGCAGCCGGTCATCGGCGACAGCGGTATAGGCGACACCCTTTTTGTCGAGGCTTTGCTTCCAGCGCATGATCTGCGGTCCCAGCGGAATGCTGAGCACATAGCTATCTTGGCCAATGGCTTCTGTGGGATTTTGATAGCCATAGGCAAGTTGGAAGGTGGGGTGGAGCGATTGGGCCAGCTTCAGGGTTTCGTTGACGTTGCGTTTGGCTTCTGATTCAGTGTGCAGCTTATGCCAGAGCGCTCCAGCGGCTTTCATCCGACCCGCTGGCGTAGGAAATAGGGCTTGAACTTCAGCCCGATAGCTATCGTAAAGTCTGTTGAGTTCTTTGAAGAACTGAGGCTGATCGCCCAATCTGGATTTGATGTCTTTGCGGTCCTGTTCAAACCGCCGCTTGAGGTTATCGGCCCAGTCGCCATATTGGGCTTTCCAGGCTTTGATTTGATCCAGTGTATGGGTTTTGTGGCTGGGGACTTCGAACAAGTAGCGATACTCGCTGCGGTCTTTGGCGACAAGCTGCATGGTTCGCCACCGCGGGTTGACAATTTCTCGGGCGACGACGCTGATGCTGGAGGCATCATCCGGCAGGGGGAATAGACGGTAGAGATTAGGGTCCTTGTAAACATCAAAGAAATGGCAAGGATGGTGTTTACCCCACTGTTTGGCGTCGGTGAGTAAGCGATCGCCCTCGATTTCGGGCACATCGGAGAAGCGCTCAGCGCTCTTTTGATAATCCACTTCCACCTGCAGAGCGGTGAAGAGCCGATCCAATAATTTCGTCTTGAGCCGTTGAAAGAGCCCCGCTTCTTCTGCTTTGATTGGCTGACTCGCTTGTATCCGGCCGATCTGAGCGGCGATTCGGCCCACAGAGTTACGACTGCTGTCAAAGGCGATCTGGGCGTTTTGCAAGGGGCCTTGATAGCGCCGCTGGCCATTGCCATTACACACCTCACGGTAGGCCAGTTTGGGCCGTTGTTTGACGGGTTTGAATCGACCCGGCTCACCCGCTCTCAAGGTTTCTTTGGCGATATGGGGCAGTTGGGCGGCGGGCGTGACCACCAGCTGATCGCCGTCAAAATCGCCCTGGTGATAGGTTTTACAATCTTCGGGGCGAATCCAGACAACGCCTCGGGTGCGGCTGAGGGTCGGGTGATGGACGTTTATATAGCGACGAATGTTATCGCTATTGACGATAGGATAGCGGGTGAGAATCACCTCGCCTTCTGGCAGATGAGGGACACAGACCTGTCCTCGCTTAAGACCGCCCTGGTGTTCATCCGGCGCGGGCATCGCCATCCCTGAGCTATGTTTGAGGCCGGTTCTGACGGCAGCGTTGACAAATTCATTGCGGGTTTGGCGGGCGATGAAGTCAACCACTTTGGGGTGATAGAGCAGTTGTCCGTATTTATCCGCCCGCGAGATCGAGATCATCCTGGGTTCGGTTGAAGAATGGGTTGACTCATCAAGCAGGCTTTCGTCGTCAAGGGCGCGATGCTGTTGCTGATCGCTCCGTTCAACCAGATGGTTTAGCAGCGCTAAGGGACGTTTCATCAAGCCGGTGAGTTCATTTAGGCTCTGTCGAGTGGGGTGACCACAGTCGGCCAGAACGGCTTGTTCGGAATACCACAAGTTGAATTGCCAGCTATTTTGATAGGGCCTGACCTGGGCGTTGGAGCGATTCCCCATGGCGGCTTTGGGTAAGAAGTAATCTCCACAGGGAAGGAGTTGGTCCAGTTGCGCTTTATTCACCCCTTTGATTGAGGAACGGTCCAGGATCAGGTCATAGCCCTGGTCGTCAGTGAGTTGTTTATCCGCCAGCAAAGTGCCTTTGGCCAGGAAGTCAAGCTGAGGGGATTGTTCACTCCCTTGCGACCAGAGGGCGCGATACCCCAGGCGGAATTGAAACGGTCGGCCTCGCCGTCCCCCCAGTTCCTTGATCCGGTGAGGCGAGATTTTACCGTGGCAGTCGCCGGTTCTAAACTGGGCGTATTGGGGATCTTTAAAATCAACCAATTTGACCTTGAGATTTTCGAGGCGGTGAGACCCGTCATAACATTCTGAGGTGAGTAGCGATCCGTATCGAAAGGCGGTATCTGGTTCAGTTTTAAACAGTCGGCGAATTTGTTGGGCCAGAGGTTTATCGGCAAAGTAATAGTTATCGCCGGAGCTGAAGATCAACCAGCGCTCTACGCCATCTTTGAAGCGTTGATTTTTAAGCTGTTGGGCCGGTTGATTGCGCGCGGCGGCTTCCTCATCGGATTGTTGGGCGCTTTTGACTTTGACCAACAGCAGTCCGATTAATTCCTGGGGCGAGAACAGTTGTTGCAATAGGGTGTTTCGCAGAATTTCATCGGTTGAGCGGAACTGCTTAGTTTCAGCTTCGTAAACTGGCGTTTTGAGCCCGGCCCGTCCTTGTTCATCCTTGCCAACAGTGGTTTTGACCATAAGACGTCGTTGATATCGCTGCATCTTCTTCACCTACGTTGATTGCCCTGAGCGAAATTGCCATCCCCCAAACCGTAGATTTTTGGGGAGGATTTCCAGACGGCAGCGGGTACGCTGCAGGGGCAGGCAGGTAGAGATGATTGGGGGGCAAGATTAAAGCGTTGAAAAAAGTGAGCTGAGCCTGAAAATCTACAGATCGGTAGATGGCAATTCATCAAAAATGTGCTAACCATTAATGACCAGCAGGAATGACTCCAAAAATTTCTCATTGGCGAAAAAAACTGGTTACTGGGTTCGGTCAATGAAAAAAGTGAGCCGAGCCTAAAAATATACAGATCGGTAGATGGCAGTTCACCAAAAATGTGCTGGCCATGAACACCCAGCAGAAATTGCGGCCAAAATCTCTATGGGCGAAAAAAAAGAACTGGCTACCGGGTTTAGTCAATGTTGATTTTCGAGGTCAGTGGGGTGGGGAGATCAATTAATTGGAATTGCAAGGAGTCAGTGGTGACACTCGCCCAATCAATAAGTACAATTGTCCTATTCGGCTTGAATTTGATAGCCAGAGGGTTGCTTATGCAAACCTGGCGCAGTTGAATAACAAACTGATTTGGGACGGAATCGCTAGCCTGCAGATGGCATTTCATCCCTCTATTGATACGAGGATGACGTTCAATCTACTCAACCTAATCTGAGGGATAATACAATTCCAACATCACCATAAATAGCTATTAGCCTTTGCAGAAAGAATACAGCTAGAGATAAGCTCAAGCTGGAATCATCCAACCCAACCTCAAATAATAGAGGCGACGCGATCTCAACCATGACCACCCACCAACCCAGTAACCAAGACCTAATCCGGGCAATCCTGGAAATTCAGCAGGACACGGCTGTAAAGATGGCGGAATCAGGTCGACGCCTGGATATTCTGGGCGCTAAGTTAGATCAGGAACGAGAAGAGCGTTTAGCTCAAGCTGAACAAGTGCAAATTGAACGCTTAGCCATGGCCGAGCGGTTAGAGCAGGATCGCCAAGCTTGGCGTAGCGGCTTTGAGGATACCATTAATTTGGTCAGCCAAGGCATCACTCAGCTTGGAAACAAAATTGATGCCTTGGGAGATAAAATTGATACATTAGGGAACAAAATTGAACGCTTGATTCAGGCTGTTATTGGTTATCAGGGAAATGGGCAATAGACGCTTGGCTGATATATCCCCTCCCCAGCAACTAGTCAGCGAGTATAAATACTTGTTATTTTCATGTTCACTCAAAATGATTTAGACATCCAAATAGTCTAAGCCACGACAACTGTGCACCCAATTGAATAGGCTGTTACTATCCCTCTATACTCGCTAAGATTGATAGCCATGAACCTCCTAGAACTCAAACAAAGGGTTTATGACGACTGGCGCCGCCGCTGCTGGTATAACGGGGCTGTCATTCAGTCAGAGTTATTTAAGCCTGAAATTCGACAATACGGTGACTTACGCCGCAAAGTAACTTGGGAGAAAGCCTTAGCTAGGTTTCATGCACTCAATCTATGGGATGGCTGCCTGGATGCTTACACCTTGATCACTGAGCACTTCAATTTTCAGCCAGAGCGCTGGGACTATGAATATCGATTTGAAATCCTAGATGAATTTCTAGCATTACCGGGGGGATTAGAAGCCTTTCAAACTGGGCTAGAACAGCTTTTTGGCGATGAGTTTAAGACAACCACTCAGGAAAAGGAGGGCGCCTATGGGCTTCTTGCAATGGTTGAGGCGCAATCCCGAGGAACCGGAGGAAGAACAGCTATCACTGTTGAAAGGGGACCCGTCCTCAAAGATAACCAGTCGGCAGCGGGTTGATGGAGCGATCGTTAATCGGGACTTTCGCAAAGCCATTCAGGACAAAGGCGGGGATTCCCAAGCTCAGGTGGATAGTTCAGTGGCCATGAGTCAGGAGTTATTCGACATGAATCCTCGTCAGCTTTATCAGGAGACTGGAGGTAAGCCCTACAATCGCTCAACCTTACCTAAAGAAGCTCAGAAGGCTTACATCGTTGGTGAAACAGCAGCCACCCATGACCTGAACGAAAAGGAAATTGAAGCTAGATCGCAGCGGCGAGTCAACAACGAAATTACTGACACCGTCAGGGAATCCGGCAAAAAGGCTAGAAAGCTTTTCCCATGGTAGGCACAGTAACTCCTCACTTCACAATGCGGAAATCATAGTCGATGAACTGGGAGCCATCGCTGGACCAGAGGATGATCAACCCATTATTGGGATCCCATTCAAAGGGATGAAGCGTGCGCCTCGCCTCTACCAGACCGCCTTCAATCACTATCCGGGTAGAGGGCAGCTCACAATATACCGGGAGCGGCTGGCCGAACACAGCGCCGGAGGACATTTCGATAATCTGACTGAGCTGGGGGCGACTGAGCGTGACATTAGAATCGATGGCGCCGACACAATCCAAGTCATCGTTATATTGGGCATAGGTGGGAGAGCAGGCGCTCAAGTAAATCTGCATACTCAACCAGATTAGCCCCAGGGCGATCGCACACTGCCGAAGCATTATGGGTCTCCTCCTAATTTGCTGGACATTAGACATGGCAGATGATCGGACGGCGGATCGCCAATTACTGACAAGCGGATTGAGCCAGGGCGGCTTGGATCTCGGCGGGTGTAGAATAGCAGGATCTCAAGACGCCGGTCTGCTGGTCAAAGAACACCGCCAGTCGGTTGAGTTTTCCCAGCAGCAGGTCTTTGAGCAAATCCGCCATCGCCGTAGCAGACCAGGCGTTGATGGTAATGGACTGAGTGTTCATCACCGCCAGTTCAGCGCAACTTATTGAGGGCGTCGGTTGGGGCGCTTGAGGCGGCGGTTGGAGGAGGTCGGGGGCTTGCAGGCTGGGAGCAGGCAAGCGAGCGAATCCCAAATCGCTTGCAGTATAGGCGGCTGGGTCAGTCGAGAGGCTGGAGCCGATCAACACTTGCCCGTAGGTTGCTTCATTCCCCGCGTCAATCCACCAACAGGCGGGCAGGGAGTAGAACGAATTGGAGGGAAGGGCTTGTTGAATGCTGCAGCGGGCGTGAAAATTATCGACACAGCCTAATAGGACAGTCAGATTGCGATTGCCGTAGGGATGATGGATCCAGGCGGGATCGAACGGTTTGGCGAGGGCGGTGAGTTGGATATTAGGTCGCCGCCAGGCCAGAGCGTAACGCAACGCCAGCGCTTCTGCTTTGTTCAGCCGATAGTCGGCTTCAATATCTGAGAAGCACTGTCGAGCCGTGTTTTGAGGTTCTACCGTATCAGGATCAACCAAATAGAGATGGATAGAAACGCATCGTTCGCTGATGGCGGCGGCGATGCGATAGACCAACTGGGCCAGGAACGAGAGAGCATCTCAGTTTGGTAAGACTCATTTGGAGAATTGACCATTAAGGTAGGCAGAACGTTGCTTCAGCACCTGTGGAACATTGTCTTTCTCCCATTGCGCCCCCGATATCTTAATCCGCCGTCCTATCTGTTTGATAGTTGATTCAATGGCCCCTGATCCGATTGAGATACCTTCAGCTTGATAATAGTCGTAATTGACGATCCGGTGTCGATGTTTGTTGAGATAGGTAATAAAGTTATTGACCCGCTCATTGGACCAATCGTTAAACAGTTCAATGGCCTCATCAACACGACCTTGCCACAAAAAGGCTTCGACTGCATCTAGTCGTTGCTGTGACCCGCCAACCTTACCCAAGTTTTCAACCAGATGATACCAATCTAAAATCTCGCGTCGTTGAGGTTCTACACCAATCTCCTTGAAAATCTTCCAGATGCCATCATGGCCATCACCGAGGCAGGTTAAAGGATTGGACAATGGTTGCTCATTCACCCAGTT
>JAAUYH010079174.1_pt1 | contig 23422 bp, 19 predicted proteins | sample 7278061 | NCBI WGS metagenome assembly JAAUYH01 (sample SAMN14350203, study PRJNA611818) | marine sediment metagenome | isolation source: surface marine sediment (0.6m) | place: French Polynesia: Moorea | collected 2018-08 | reverse complement strand
AGGTAAATTCTACCTAAGATTTCTTAGTAACAGATTAATCGCCGAATTAGAAAGAATACATGACTTGCTGTATTATTCTATGGTTCATCTTATCACACATTATCCGTACTTTTTATATAATCGAATTAACTAGTATACAAATTGTAATACTGTATTCCCTGTCCCTCACTCCTCGGCAGAATATATGTTTTGTTTTCATTCCTCATTGAAAGCAATGAATAGGAATCCATACCCAAATCTGTTCTTACATATCACAATCAAATATTGTATCAGAGTCCTGCAATAAGTTCTATACAACCTGTAGAAAACTAGCACAAATTTCTCTACATGGTTTGAAACAAGTAATGGAGGCCAAATTATCTTAAATAGAGTGATAGCCGTCGAGCTAACGTGTAAAATTGGTTATAGTTTTATCTCTTATTTTATATTTTTAGAGCTGACAAGGTTTTATAGTTCCATTTTTATCTAGACCTGCACTGGTATATAAAATCAAGAACATGTCATGCACTGTTGAGTTATGCGAATGTAACTCGTCTGCATTGTCGCTTCCCAATATTCAGTACAAACTCCAGATATTTGAATGCCTGTATTTTTTTCTGAGCTTAAGTGCTCGAAATAATCTAGAACGCATCGAAACTGAGGAATGTACTTTGAGTTCGATGCATATCATTATTGTTCAAGTCAAAGATTCTTTGAGAATTTAGTAGCGTAATTTAGACCCATATTTTGACGATATTCTTCATGACTTGTTGCGAAAATTTCGGCATGATGAAAAAAAGCTCCAGGACTAAAAAATTATTCAAACTTGTCTATTCCTAACTTTATTTTTCAATTCAGATTTAGTACTTAATTCAATTCATTCCCTTTTAATAAATTTCTTGATTACAGGCCAGGCAAAAGAAATCTTCTACAAACGAAATTCAATATTCTGATGTATACTTCGAGTTCGAACAGGATTTTCGATAAATTTTCAATCTGATTTGATTGAAATTGTAGAAACAAAAACACGAGGACAAAGAATCTGATAAAATTCTCCCCTGCTTAAACCGTTAGTTTGAAACTGATATAACTCAGTGTATTTGATAACCGCTCTATTTTCTCCGTGACTACTTATAGCATTCCACACACGTAAATTTATATTAACTTGTGAACTAGTAATTTTTACGAGTGCTTTTGAGACTTGAGTGAAAAAGTTTCTGTGCTTCCTTTGGCACTATTCAATTTCAGTTGGCAACATTTGTAAAAAGGAAACGTGAAAATACTAAATTTACAAATAATCTTTTTCACCATAAACGTATACGTGGTGTAGTCTTAAAATTTTAAATGGATTGATGAGGAGCAAGCTGCTCTTGTATCGATTGCTTCGCCTCTCAACTCTCGAACGAAGCAAAAAAATTGATGATAGATTCGTCGAACTGGATGCGCACGTTCTGACGCCGACATCATGGCCTCAACCACCCCTGAGATATCGGAGGTATCCGAAGCGCGTGATTCGCTCTTTCGCTGTTATGAATTACCGGCAACGTGGGCACTATTACGCGCCCTGTCGCCGCCCTCATCGAAGCTTCCCGACATGGATGATATAGTGCAAGCGCTGCGTTCGCCACAAGGTTTCGATGAAACTATTGCTGGTCTTCATGGACGAGCACTAGCAATCCCCCCAAATGTCGCTAGAAGTGAATGGATTTCCAGAGTTCGGGAACTTGCGGCGGCCTATCCGTCTGAATTTCGACTCATCTTTGGCGCATTTTTTGTCGAGAACGACATCGACTCGGATGAGCAAGGTGCTTCCGTCAGTGATGTTGAGTTCGCCCCACTGATGAGTATTCAAGCATATCGAGCGCTGACCGCCGAACAACGATTGCGAATCCTGCATACAGTCGCAGAGTTAACAGTACAAGATCCTAAACTCTGCGGTCGTCTCACGTGCCGTCCTGCGGATGAGATTCGTCTCGGATGTCTAGGTCACGATTCTGCGGGGAATGACTACTATTACTTTGGGGATAAGCAGAAATTGTTCCGTGAACCAGGTCGCCTGCCTCGTATGAAGTCGTTCCCCCAGTCACTGTTGTATGCCGAAGAAGAAAAAAAGAAGAAAGAACGTGAAAAGGTTCGTAAAGAAGCGGAAGTTGAGCGACGGCGTCAGATTAAGTTGCAACTTGAGAAGGAGAGACAAAAGCGCGTCGAAGAAAGGAAACGTGCTGCAGACCGAAGGAAGCGTGAAAAAGAGGAACGTGCTCGTAAACGTGAGGCTGAGAAAGAACGGAAGGCGCGGGAGATGCGAGCGAAATGGGCGCCGCGCGACCCTAATGCATGTGTCACGCGCAACTCGAAGCGATTGAAACTAGAAATGGAAATCGAGAAAAATAGCCCCCAAGATGCTTTGGTTCCGAAAAAGGAAGAAGAGGGTGAGGTGCAACCCACTGCGAATGATAACATCACCGATCCAACCACTCAAAGAGAGTCTCTGGAAATAGAGGAACTGAAGTCCAATATTGGTGACACAAAAGCACCGAAGACACAATCAATTTTAGACTCATTCCTTCTGGTGAACGGCGACGATTCTCCATCAGTGATGCTGCGGACGGCGAGGAAGGCACAAAAATTCACCCCGGGACTGGAGCTGGATGAGGAGGCCGTATCGGCTGGCGGTACATTTGCGTCAGAAAACAGCGATGTTGAGTCACGTCACGATACAGCAGAACCTCGTTTGCGATCTTGTACGGGTTGGGAGTTGATTGCGGATGGATTTCGTGAATTACGAGACTTCTCTGTACGGTTTGGTGATCCTTGTAAAATCAAGCATCCGGACGAGCGAGCGCTGATGCGGCGCATTCGCGATGTTTTGCTACCGGAATTTGAAGGAGAAGAGGCTTCTCGAGCACGCAAGATTCTCAAACGCGCACGTATGGAAAAGCTCGCAATCGGAGCAAAGAAAAGTTTGCGACTTCAAGAAATCGATGCTCGAAAAGCGTTCGAATCGGAAGAAGCTCGAAAGCTGGAACGAAGACAGCGAATGCGCAAAAAGTCGCGTACGAAGTAGCCTTGCATAGTTTTGAAATTCACTTGACTTGTACTTTACTACTGTTGCGAAAAGCCTAAAAGCAGTTGACAGTTATCACTTTATTTTCGCCTGGCACAATATTTCGGTGGTTTCACTTATCAACGTCGACCCACGGTAGCTTGCCGTCATAGATGTGATGCCCGCAGTGACGGAACAGAGGTGCGATTTCCTCACATCCTTGTGGATAACCAAAATATCGAATGTACGGGTTGCGCTGCACTTTCTTCGTTCTCAGCACTTCTTTGGTACATCCATGCGGGTCATCCTCAAATGGTCCGCGAGAATTTAACAGTTCGCCCTTGCGGGCATCACCTGCGCCTGGAGGGTCAACGCCAACAAATTCGAATTGATCTTCTGGATATCGTAACGCAGCACGATGAACATCGACGAAGCGCCGGCGTTTAAATTCGAACGAAATCACCCGAATTCGAAGCGGATATCGCCCAGTAAGTTGCTTGAACCGACATATCGCGAACAACACGTTTTCGAAGGAGTCGCGCGCATATTCTTCTGCCACTGCTCTTTTCTCTACCTCGGCATGACCCCACCAATTGAAGGAATCAGCAGCGAGCCAGTACGTTGTAGCTTCGCTACGAGGACCTGCCGTGGGTCGAGTTTGGCCACCTGAAAACACTAGTAAAGATGTACTGTCGTTTGCGGCAAGTTCTACACCACGTTGAATATGCGAGAGGAAAGCTCCTACTTGCGCGGTTTGGAAAGGTTCAAGAATCCAATTGCGTTCGTCTCGTAGTGCCTCCGGGGTCCAGTGCTGACCTCGGTAAATAGCGTGCCCTGCTACAAGCACCAATGTAGTCAGTGTACTATGGGGTCGAGCAGCTAAAGATGCAAAAACGTCAAGTGTCGCTGGTGGGCACGAACTCCGAAGAAAATGACGCGTGAGTAGTACGATAACTACAACTGACCCTGCCACAGCGCCTGTGGCTCCAGCCCGCCGACGCAGACGCGTTGTTAAGCCACGTGGTTTTGAAGGCCGTGTCGCGATTGGTCCGAGTGGTAAATCAGTCGTTGATGACATACTACCAGCGCGACGCATCCCGAACGCAACAAGCGATCAAACCCACGCTCTGGCAACAATGGCGGTAGTTTTGAACGCAGCCGTTACTTTTTCACCACGTCTTCTTCTCGCTCAGCGGCGGTCCTCTCTTCTTATTACATGACGCGACGCGTACAGTCCCGACTGGACCGCAGAATCAGTCAATCAGCACAACACGAATGTTTCAACTTTGTATGTATGGAGTACGAACTTTCTAAGTTGCTGATTTCCAATTTATTTGAAAAATTTTCTTATTGTATAGTATCTATACACGAAAATTTGCACAAATTGAACGGTAACCATAGGTTTCTGCAGCACAGATCTCTGTGAGGCTTGCAGAATGTGTGGCAATCTCGCTGCCATTCGCAATGTGCCTCGCCATCGCGTTTTGCACCAGTCCCCATGTAACCCGACTGTTCATCCACAACGATTTACCTCAAATATCGCGTCGCGCACCATACGGTCCTTCGAGAGGTCGTCTACGCCGTACTCAAGTAGCAAGAAATGCAGTGACATCTGAAGTGCAGAAGAAATCGCGAATTAGCGAAGGTACCGTGGTGGAAGTGACAGTATCGGCAAATAACAAACATCGATTAGCAGTAGCTCAGCGAGCGAATGGCAAGCGCAATTGGATTGTCGTTGATTCTGCTGGTGTCTCTGTCTCTGTGACGCCAAAGCAAGTCACTTATATAATTGGTGATCATCTGGAGGCACTAGGTGCCAGCAATCTCCAGTCGTTGGAGAATTCGATTCAGAAAGCTTTGTCGAATGTCGATGGACTAATCGAAACAGCATGGGAAATTTTCGGTGGCGAATCCGAAGTGACTGTGGAAGAAATCACAAAAATTATATTCGGTGCGAGTGATCCCAAACAACAGTACATTGCACATCGATTATTGCAAACAGATAAAACGTACTTCAAAATCAAATTCATCAAGGGTGACTACGTTTATGAGCCTCGTTCGTCGAAAGCAGTTGAGGAGACCCGAAAACAAGAGCGACTCGAGAATGAACGATTGGAAAAAGCTAAGAGAGAAAAGGCTCAAATCGCGAAATCAATCGAGAATGAAGATGCAGCGAAAGCCCAAGCTGTACTGGGAGACAACTATGAGCGGATATGTCAGAGTCTTATAACGTTCGCAACAACCTTAGACGCGTATTCGGGCGACGTGAAAGCAGACTTTGCGTTTCAGTCCTTGAAATTAATAGAGCGAAACGATGTGCGCTACATTGCGGAAGCTACGGGGAAACCAGTCAATGCACAGACCGCTTGCGAAGCACTCGCTGCCTGGGGGGTGTTCTCGAAGCATGAAAATATATTTGTTCGTGCACTTGATCTGCACAATGATATGGCTCATGATCCATTATTGGTGGATATTGCGCAACAACTCGCTCGTGATCCCCCTGAAGATATTGATGCTGACCGACGAGTCGATTTGAGTCACTTAACATCGTACGCGATTGATAGTGAAAAAACCACAGAAGTTGATGATGCCATCTCATGGGATGCTGAAAATCAAAAGATTTGGGTTCACATTGCAGACCCAACACGGTATTTGCCTGGTGGCGCCGAAAATCCGTTAACACGTGAAGCATTACGTCGCGTCACCACTCTATATTTACCCGCAGGTAAAGTGACGATGTTCCCAGAAGCAGTAGCGAGTGAGCTGTTTTCTTTAGATAGTTCCAGAAACGACGGCTCAGCGTTATCGTTCGGATTTCGTATAATGGAAGATGGGGAAATCGATGAGGACACAATTAGTATCGTGTGTTCGAGAATTCTTCGTCCTGTGCGAATGACATACGGACAAGCAGATGAGGCAATTGAAAATGGCACCATCCAAGATCTATCTAATGTGTTTGCAGAAGCACTGAGAAGAAGAGGGTGTCGTGAGCGTATGGGTGCGATATTGTTGAATCGTCCATTTTGTGATGTGTTCGTCACGAACGAAAAATCAGAAAACCCGTCTATTCGATTGCGAACTGTCGATGCGGAGACCCCGTCTTGGACTCTTGTATCAGAACTCATGATTTGTGCCTGCACTGCAGCAGCCTATTTTGCTGAAGAGAATGAAGTACCCATCATTTTTCGAGGGCAGGAAAAGTTCAATTTGCCGCCTGAGGAAGAGGTAGAGGAGATGCACCCATTAGCGCGTGGTTCACTACTCTTTCAGAATGCAACACCATCCATGATGAGGCTCGCTGCGGCAGATCATGCCTCGCTCGGCGTTGATGCCTATACCCAGGTAACCTCGCCTATTCGGCGCGCCTCCGACCTCATCGCGCATTTACAGTTCAAAGCTCATCTGCGAGGAGATGATGAATATCCATTAGATACAGAAGCACTCGGAGCAGAAATAGCGCGGGACTTCGACCGTGGTCGAAGACTTAAGCAAGCAGAAAGCCGAACGAATAAGTACTGGCTATTGGTTTTTCTGGGACGCCGTATGGGCCGTCAATGGGACGGAGTCGTGACACGACTTGTGGGCAAAGATGAGCGGTTTGGGTTTATCTGGTTGTTGCCATTCGGATTCGAAATCGGAATGAGAGTACCAATTGGTACTAAACTTGGCGCATTGGTGGAGGTTGTTGTGAACACGGTATACCCGCGTTATGGAGAAGTGAAAGGTACTGTTAAAATCCGTCGAGCGATTAAGGGAAATAAGAAACCCAAGGACAAAATCGTATCGGAGGATGTTTCAGACATTGAATCTGAAGTAGATACAGAGGCCGAAGTTTTGTAAATTCTCTTTTGTCATTCTGAAACTTGATTCCAGTTCATTCTCTTTCTAATACAGATGTTCGCGAAGAAGTTCGCTATCTTCGTAGACATCCTCTTTAGCGAAGTTTTGTACTGCAACTCCAGGGGAAAGGTCAAGCGAAGCCATCCATCCGCCTCGCTTTCCATTTTCCCAGCTTCTCCGAGGATGCCGCCGAACCGTACAGTACGCTCTAGTAATTGTGATTGATTGAGCTTGAGTTGAAAGACGAAATAAAGTCCTTTTCGTCGTCCAGTCGCACTAAATTGAAATTCAAGTTGGTAGAAGAATTGCTACGACAAACTCCAAGTGAGTAGTTCTGGTGATACACTGAATTTATTCAATAGAGCTTGACATATTCTTTGGTCTTAATAGAGCAATTCAAGAACTGTTCGTTCTCATACGTGGGTAGATCTCCGAGATAGCAGATTTAGGGAGATTGAGCATGGCAGGACATGGTGTGGAAACGTAGAGGGGGGTGGAATGCAGCAATCGACTCGTAACTCGTCACACGGCATTTAATTTACGCTGGATGGTCCTGAATGTTAAGGACGTAAAGTAGAGAAGCCTTTCGTGTGATGATCAGACAGGTACGAATAGGATCACTGCTGCACAGCAATGTTAACAAAGAAGGTAATCGTTTTACTAGAGATTGCCGTTGTTATGGTTGTGGCGGGTTCTACACTTCACGTTCACCGCAGCGCTCAAACTCTTTTTTCCATTTGTTAAACTCTTCGAGCGTGGAAACAGCAACTTGATAGCGCACACTAGATTTCCTAAACCGCAGTTCCATCATGTGTAGCGACTTCTTGTTAATGACTTTCACGCCCTTGTCTATCACTCTGACACCGGTTAGTAATAATGAATGAGGTCGAGTCGACCCATGCAACGACCATGTGAATTCAATTGGTTCGACTATCCTTGCGAAGCAACGATTCCAATTCCAAAACAAACCTTTGCGACGAATCCAAACAGTTCCATGAACCACCTCCTTATTTGACCGGGTTGCATTATGCAGAGGCAAACCATCCCACCCTCGGAATGTCATTCTCGATCTTCGGATCTTGTCCCACGCCCTAGAGTGCCAACGCCGCCCTGTTTCGGGATTGCTGACTTCAGTCGATCCAGAATTTTGGCGTTGAATTGAAGGCGGTACATCTGCGGACCTGATGGGCGCGATGCCGTTGTCGAATGTAATCGACCTATCAGGATAGATACGTGCCTTGGTACTTCGGGCCTGCTCTCCATTCCTCCTTTCGATAGGTACACAAGATAGATTGTCACTTCGTGATCTCACAGGTACCTTCCTCGGTTCAGAGACAAGAGATGCTTCGATATTAAACGATGATCTTTTCCGCTGTGCCTGCTTGAACTTCTCATGTAATAATGAATTACTGCGACCGGGAGTGAGCTTCGGGGAATGAGAAGGAATTTCTTCTCTCTGCTTCTTCAACTGGTTGGAGAGAACTGGCGACGGAGATCTCTTGCTACGGAGCACATCGTAATCGATGCCTCTTACATGCGAGGGCATCATAGCAGGCATTGAGGCTCGATTGGTTGAGGTTGGGGCTCGGGATCTGGCTCCGGCTCCGGCTCCGAGTAGATTGCTTGGTCTCTGCATTGTGTGACGGTAGTGCAAAGATGTAGAGCACGGATTAAGGCGGATGATATGAGCCCGGGTGGGGTACAAGAATGTAGAAAAGGTGAGAGAGTAGAATCGAATGAGAAGATGCGACGACAGAAGTGCGGTTCTGTAGCCGATGTCGGAGTGAGCAACGACATATTTATAATGACGGTCGCAAACTCCAAACGGTTGAAACGAGTACCGTTCAATTTCGTGGATCAATGAATTACGTAGTAGAGAATGTCAACGATCAAAAACTTGATCGAATCATTAATTAATCGACTTTCTAATTTGGTTCGAAGTTCTAAATTGTGAAGAGTGCAACACTGATAGATGGCTATTGGTATTCCCGAGGCAACTAATAACGCGCTCAACTAGATTAACGCAACTGCAACGGCTCATTTTCAGTGCTCAGATGAACCATATGTGTTGCAGTCGAACATTTCATAAAAATTTTGCACACGATTCTTATGAATCGACCTAGCGCTTCGAGGTACAAATTAACATGCCATAAATTATCGGTTGACGAATTGCGATACCGTATTTAGCTCTCTCTTCTACACAACTATTATCGCCGCTTCATAGCAGGAGTTGTTGAAACCCGATGAGGTCAGAACAAAGGTATTGTATTTAAACTGTCTCTCATATTTCGCCAGGGCATCACATTAATTCGTTTCGTTCAAGTAGCGTCACAGTCTTTTAGAGCTATCATTCGGAGTGATGGTCATCATTTAATGTACTGAATTCAATGGCATCTTAAAAGATATGACGTTTGAGGTTGAATGATTCCTGTACCGAACGAACCTCGTATATTCCTATTGGTCGAATGCTAACTGTGTTGGATGATAGCTAAATATAGACAACCAACTATTCCTCCTCTGAAAAGGTCATATCAGTAGACCACATCATTTTTCAGCTTAGTAGAGCTCGATTTCTTCCTTTCGAAATTGGCTAAGAGGAAAATAGGGCAATTTTTCGTGTCTACTGAGTCTGTTCGGCAAGATTTCCGATTTTTCTTCAACAACACGAAATCTGGAAAAGGCATGATTCCCGGAAGTGTTGAAAACAAAACTGATAGCTCTTTTAACGTGACCGCATCGAAATGGCAACAGAATTTACGGCCAAAAGTTAGCCCTCAGCTGAGTACGCTTCGCTTTCACGGTTTAGAAAACACGAACGGAGTACTTAGTATTATTAAATGGAAAATTTCAACAACAGTTGCCAACATCGGTAAAAAAAGTCCCATCTTCTTTCAAACTGTTTCGTTGCTCGAACAACTCTACTTTCCAGAACACGGACTGCTAATTAGAAGGTTCAATAAATCTGTACTTCAAATATACCAATAATCATTTCAGGTATCAATCGCGAATTTGACAAAAAGTACCTTCCATTCCAGTAGACATTCGAATAGGTCAGGAAGGAGAAAATTTTATTACATTTTAACAAATTCAAAATTGTAGGTGTGCATTTAGTGTCTATTTTTATTTCGTTACGAACATTGGTACTGTTTTTCCAAGAAATCCTTCCCATCTCCATACGCTCTAAATTTCTATTTCAGTTTGTGTTTGCCTTTTATCTTAATGAGACAAATTATTCTTGAAAGTAACAAGGTTAAGCATTGAAAATTCAACCAATTTTGCTTCAGTACTGTTTCGGAATCAGTGAACTTATTGTAGCTAATGTTCTGTTTCAGATGAAAGACATCATTTAATTTATTGATTTCACTTCCATTAGGCTTTAGACAAACCACGTTTGCTGTCTGACGGCTATCATTTTACGTCCATCCGGAAACTTGTCAGTACTTGTGAGATACAGTGTTATGCATAGATACACTTTAAGCTCAACATTTAAGCGCGAGCATTCCTCTATATCTAGAAAATAGGAAAGCGCCGAAAAAGATACCTTTCTGAAAATTTTTATACATCTAGATTGACAAAATGACGAAATTAGTGCCAGTTTTTTCGGAAAAGATTTAGTGCATCTCGCTGAAGACAGCAAACAAGACTGCATTATGTACGAAATAGAATAGACTTTTTCAGTGGTACTGAACATTTTAAGAGCATCACATCCTCGTATCTGATAGCTTTCTATGATTCAGAAACACTTCGCAACCACTATCAATTTGAAATATTTAGAAATATTCGTGATACAAGCATAATTTTCAAAATTGATGAAGAATTTAATCTCTTGCAAAAGTTTGTTCCCGAACAGGCAATTTTTAGAGAGAAGAATACTGTCATAAATGCATTGGACTTTATTGGAAATTTAAGCTGGTGAATTTTTATGGTACCTATAGCTTAATTCACGAAATATACGATTAGATAGCACATCGTTATTGTTGATTGTACAAGTTTGATCAAATTGTCACATCGTACTGCGAATACAATTCAATAGCCAGTCCAAAATTGTATCTATACATGAAATGAGTAATGTATCGAAAACTAACTTTTTAATTATTATAATCTTTGTATAAAAATTATACGTGTTACGTCCAATATTTTTGTCTACTGATTCGTTGACAGTCGTAGTTCAAGCCGCGTTCGCATTTACTCCAACATATTTGCTTTTGTGAGTACACTTAGAAATGATTTTAAATTTTCCATTTGGAAGCTTGCCAATGAGTCTTAACACAGTAAATTATTGAACAGCAGACTGCTCGTCTAATTTCTAGCCAATAATTTAATTTTTTTCTTCTTTGCGCCATTCCGGAAAAAAATCATTTCTCGAATCTAACGAAAACCAAATTTTTGCTTCACGTTATCGAATCCATGTAGAGAAACATTCATTCAGAAAGTTAATTCAGACTTTTTGTCAGAGAAAAGAAAATTGTATCGACTATTCGCAGACATTGATTTTCCTATTGTTTTTTAGTTTTAGCTGGTCGATGCTTAAAATTAAGGTAATTTAAAGAAGTTGTCAGTAATCAAATTAATTATTAGATTTTAAATTATGGAACTCTTTATAAATCTGTGTTACCTTTTACGTAAATATTGAGGGATTTAGTAATGTTCTTTGGCTTGTTTTTCTGGGCTTGTACAGTCTTTGCCAAGACACAAGATTTTCTATAATGTATTTTTTGTTTCTAGCAGAAAAAATTATTTACGTCGACATGATTTCGGCATTCCGTTTTTGATGTGACTTTCGACTTTGATCCAACAATTTACAAAAACATTTTATCTAATGATGAAGAGTGAATGTTAGAAATGTGCTGTCTATCTGCCAAAACTCATTTTCTAGTATTCTACTGCAGTCGCTGATGAATGAGAATACTGTTACATATGAAGAACTTACAAATTACACCACTCTCATTTACGACAGCTCCATGATTTTCTTCATGATGATTCGGGCGTCGATAAAAATTCTCATTTGTCACATGCATCCAATTGTTCCTGATTCGCTAAGATAATCATACCGGTTGCATATTCTACGAATCGATTCGCTGAGATTTTTCAAGCACGACGTGCCTGTTTACAATTCAACAACCAGCTTGGGATAGATACGATTATGAAGGCAGTTAAGCTTTGTCCTGCATATCGACAAGTCTGACTCTACTATTTCCCAAATCGACTTGAACAACTAATTCATTTCTTTCAAGTTGTTTTGATGTTTCATCTGAGTGAGAGATGCGGAACAAGCCAACGAGTAACGGAATCACACATTGGAATTCTGATAAAAAGGCATGATATTCTGAAACCAATTCGAATTACTTAAAAATCATTTGAAAACGAAGAAAGCACTCATTTCCGTAAAGTAGAAACACAAGGAAGAATTTACGACAAGGTTAAAACGATTTCGAAAGGAGCGCACACACGCACCGTGTTCCACGAGATGCACGGCAAATGTGTGTGCAAAGATCGAATGGTGATTGGACACGAATACACACAGACTCGGGCCGTGAGATTGAGCACCTGGCGTCATCGCAAGGTACGTACAGTGGGTGACCTGAAACGGAGGATTGTGCTCATGTCTCATTAACAATGATAATGATGGATCGCCCGTAGGAGCTGAATGAATACGAGCAGGCCACTGTGCATGGCACTTCCGGTTGCAGTTCGGTTGCCATACAGCGCCAACCACATCCGCAAGGCCATCCATTCATAAACCATGTTTACTCCCACGTGCATCAGTCCGCGCATCGCCACCAGATACGGAACGACCCGCACTCCGCCGCATCGTGCCATGCGCGGCATTCATACAGAAGGCAGGGTACAGTACGCATCAGTACGGCCGTGGGTGGCGCTATTCAATCTCGAACGTTGTTCCGAAACAATGTACTGCACCAAAACGAAACACCGTGTTGCACAATAGAGTAGGTCGTGCGTGAACGAACGCACGCACTTTTGTAGGTTTACACGCCGTCGAAGCTTTGATCTTCAAATCCAGTTGTACTATCAAGTCCTAGCGACGCATTCATTCCTCCCATCCCTCCCATTCCTCCCATATCAAGCATAGCAAAATCTTCTCCATTTGTCATCATGAACGACCCATCGAGGTCCAGCGGAAACGTGTCCGGAGGGATTGCCGATGTACCTTCCTTTTTACGCTGTTCCGGTTGTGTAGCTGCCGGTGGTGGTGGGGGCGGCGGTTGAGGCGGTGGCGGCTGTGGCTGCTGTTGTGCTTGCGGGGCGACCGATTTCTTAGGTGCGTCTGGACTGGATGCACCTTTCTTTCCGCCTCTCCTCGTACGGCTATTTCTGGTAGCCTTTTTCGCTGGTCGTTTGTTCGCCGCACCTCCACTGACACCGCTTACGCCGCTTCGTTGACTGGGAGTACCCCCTCCTCCACTCGTTTGCTTGTCCTGTTCTACACCTCCAGGTACTCCCACAACTTCCGTCTTCCTTCCGTTCCCCGCCGCCGCACGCGACATCATTTCACTACTGGTACCAGGTGCAGAACCCGTTCGCGCAGAGTTTTCACGGGGAGTACCCGCCACGTTATAACCGTCACGCGTCGTCACATTAGGTCCATTATTCGCAATCGAACCCACTACAACACCTCCGCTCGGTCGACCGCTTTGCGAAGATTCGGTACCTCTGTTATTCGCCCCAACCCCTTTTTTCGAACGCACGCTCATGTTCGGACGCTGCCGTGTTTGCGGACTGGTTCGCGAATTATTGCGCGAGTTCGCCATGCTCGCGGCTGCAGCAGCGGCAGCTGCCGAGTTTCCGTTGGCAGCTTGTTGCTGTTGTTGCTGCATAGTCTGAAACAGAAATGCATCACTATTTCCAGAATTAACTTGACTGGCTACTGCAGCACTCGCCTCATTTCCAAGTAAGCCAAGCGTCTCCATACTCAGTGCAGTGGACGTGCCCGGTGCCTCGTTTTTGCCTATCACCATATTTTCAGTCTTTCGAACTGGCCCACCAGATGGAACCGATACACCACCTCTAGATCCGTTCTGAGTATTAGACTGTTTGTTCGCACGCGCAATCATAATCTGCTGTATACGATGCTGCTGCTGATGCTGTTGTTGTTGCAGTTGTTGTTGTTGCTGTTGTTGTTGACTGGTTCTCATACCCATCGCTTGCATTCGATGGCTCTGCATTTCAGCAGTTTGCTGTTGTTGCGCAGCTTGAATTCGAGCCTGCATCATGTTCTGACTTTGACGATGAGAAGCCATAGGCGATATCATTTGAGATAAATTGTCGGGATAACCCGTAGAGTTTCTCATTCGCTTCTTTGGTGCATTTGATTGTGGATGCGCTGTCGCATTTTTTCCATACCCAGCGAGCGACGCGCTACTCATGACACCACTAGGCGTTTGGATAGAATCGAGAGATACATTTGCGGAACTACTTCGTTTCTTTGAAGCCATAGCCACAGGGGCAGATATAGGGACAGGGTGTTGTTGATCAAGATTTTTTGGTTGCATATGAGATGAAGTTTCAGCGGTAGATCTTCGAGTTGGTGTAGGTGGGCCAGGTCGGTAGGCGGGAGAGGTAGTGGCAGGTCTTTGTCGCATTTGACGTATTGCGTTCATTGCCTGAGGCGAAGAGCTAGAATTTCCAGCCATCATTCGAATGGTTTCATTCATATCGGGTTGCACAGAATGCATGGGAAAACCTTGTGGTATAACGCCAAATGGCGGTGTAGGCCCCCTTCGTGGTACACCATGTGTAACGGGAGTATTTGGTGTGCGTTGCACCGAAGCGGCAACGGCGGCGCGAGGATTACTGGGGTGGTGTGGAGGACGACTGTAGCCATTCTGAAACGGAGCACTATGGGAGGTTGGTCGGTTAAAGTTCATACCGCGATCGGGTGCTTGTTGGGAAAGCTGAGGGGGTCTACCCAACGCAGCGTCAAGCTGGATTCCGATGGGTTGAGAATAGGACGAGGTGGCGCGTTTGCGAAAGAAGCCCCAAAATATTCCAAACCTTCACAAACACAGATATATCGCAAGATAGAGAGTGTGGTAAAGTCAGTTTCTAGGAAAAAACAGATAAGGATTCGCAAGGGATTGCAAGTTTCGGACAGAGGAGGTCGAGGAATGGGACAACCAAGGAAGCAGCGGAAACGAAAACAAGCGAGAAAAGCGACGAAGAGATAGTGGGAACGTACCAGTCGGTGAGAAACGAGTTGGGGCCATCACGAAAGGCAGGAGGTAGATTGATGCCGTGAAAGCCTTTCTCGCGAGCGTCGGCGCGTAAGCGGTCGGCGGCAGCATGCCAGCCGTTCTTGTTACAATGGTCAACAATGAGGGCTAGTAGCACGGAGTCGAGTGAGGCCATGTGAAAGAGAAGAGGTTTGGTTGCGGCATAAAGAAAAAGTGGAAGTGGAGCGGAGCAAGCGCGGGACACACAAAAGTACAGTAGGCGGGATGCATTTCGGGAATAGTAGACAGTACTGTAAGTCACACTTGTCTTGTGAGAATTGGATTATCGCACAGACAGCATAGGTAGCTCGGCGTCGCAGACTACGTATCCAAACGCTCTGATCAAACAAAGATTGCCATCGAGCCCCGTGCACAGGCGCATACCATCGCAATTTATTTTCATGGACTTGGACCAAACACAATAATCTTGTTCAGGGTGAGCAACATGGAGAAAAATAATTAATCCCACTACGCTAGTAGAAGTAGTAGTAGTACTACAACTACTACTATCATAGCACATCGGTACTTATTGCAATATACTGTACTGTGTGTACAGTGCATGATGCGCGAGCGAGCGGTTTAACACTCGTTCAGATTCTTCACTCTCGTATTCGTATTCTAGTAATATATTGCACCAATAATATTAAAAAATATTGCGCTCACTTGCAGAATACTATCAGTACGGTACACGCCTACACATTAATAGCAGCAACAGCAGAAACAGCTCGTGTAATGTGGGAGCGGGATAATGTTGTGTACTGTACCTTACTTGACATCTTTGATCGATCGCCCTACCCTCGAACTACAGTTGGTAGATGTGGTAGTAGGGGTGTGGTAGTGGTAGTGATGATGAAGAGTGATGGTGGTGATGGCTTGCCTTACTGTGCAGAGAATCATTCCAGTGTACAGTACAGTACTGTACTGTACAGGCATACAGTACAGTACTGTACAGTATATCCATTGCGACTGACGAGATAACACTACTCGTACTGTATTACACAGGTACAGTACTCTAGCACACAGCAGGACAAGGAATCGTATAACAAGCGGTACGGTATCCGCCTGCTGCCGTCCTCCTGCTCACTGACGTTTACCAAGTTTGTCCCGGTGAACATGAAACCGTAGTACTGTACTGTACGGTATTCATGCGAATTACGTGGCGACGACAATAACGATTGTACAGTAACTGAAACGGGTCGAGTCAGCAGCGGGCGGTGGGAGCCAAGTTTGCAAAACTATCGGACATATGCAAGCTTATGACATTGTATGTTTCTCGACGTCGTCGTGTTAGTTCAACCATACGGGTGGCGTTTATCGTGCTCGGAAGCAAACTTGAGTATAAGCCACAAGTCGCGCGATACTTGCGATACCTTCCTACCACCTGTTATTCGCCGTTAGGTGTTTTGTGTGATGCAACGTTCGATGTCCGCGAGCACACGCACAAATTCGTCATATTCTCGCAAACTCATTTCGCGTCCCGATGTTCTAGCCGCTCGATAATATGCCAAGTACGATCGGCATGTTTCGCTGCTCAAGTCCGGAAACGCACGTCTCAATCGAGCGAAATATTCTCCCACATCGACCGCTCCACTAGCACGAGGCAACCCCGTAGCATCCTCTTCACCCGACGTAATTGCTAGCGATGGATCTCTGCTCATCGCCCATTGTGTGACCAACCAGAAACTTCTCGCCACATCACGTTTGAAGTGCACACCACCAAAGTCTGTTCCTGGTTCACCCCAACCACAATTCGGTCGCCATGACGGTGTTTCTCTCGCTACTCGTTCCGCCGCCGCTTCCGCACCAAGCAATTCTCTACCTGCTCGCGGCAGGTCCAACCAACATAAAAAATCGCTTGTGACTGCCGCTGTTTTCATTTCTGATAACGCTAACCATCGTCGATTTCGTAATACGAAATTCACTCCCAGTACTATCACCTTTACCCGACGTGGTCAGCTTTCTCTCTTAGGCCGTCTTTTAAGTCTGGAATATGAACACCCACCAATGCAACGAATCCTGCCACCGCAATGCCTTGGTGTGCACCTGACAGATTCACCGTTTTCGACGCTGCTGCTGTCCCCAACATTGTCCTGGTCCTGTTCGTCGCGCGTTGGGTGCACGCAGGTCCGAGTAAATTCAGTTGAATTCGGAATGGAGGACGCTATCTCGCTATCTAGACTACTTACAGTTTTAATTAATGATTCTTTTTGTTGAGTTCATTTTATTTAACGTGTTAACTATCATTTTTTGTTGTAATACTGTGCGTCGACGACGGTCGCAGTCTTCTCTAAGCTCACGTTGTCGCTCCACACAGCGATTCGAGTTATTCAAAAATGCCGCAGAACGATTATATTGAAGAGTTTCAGAAAACGCATGGCAAGCGACTTGACCATCATGAGCGCACTCGAAAGCGTGCGGCGCGCGAAGTGCGACGTCGTTGCGAGCAAGCGCGTACGTTGACCGGCATCAAGGCTAAGATCTACAACAAACAGCGATTCAAGGAGAAGGCCACTATGAAGAAGGCCTTGTTGCAACATTTCGAGCGCGATGCGGAACGAACAGACACGTCACAAGCGCCCGATGGTGCGCTACCAGCTTTCTTGCTAGATCGTGAGGCGACAACACGAAGCAAAGTGTTATCGAACACTCTAAAACAGAAGCGCAAAGAGAAGGGTGGCAAGTGGGCGGTGCCATTGCCCCGCGTACGTCCTGTGGCTGATGATGAGATGTTCAAGGTCATTAAGACGGGGAAACGAAAGAAGAAGCAGTGGAAGCGAATGGTCACCAAGGTGACGTATGTTGGTGAGGGTTTCACAAGAAAACCGCCGAAATACGAGCGTTTCATTCGACCCATGGGCCTACGCTTCAAGAAGGCGCATGTAACTCATCCCGAACTGAAAACCACGTTCTGTCTTGACATTATTGGAGTGAAGAAAAATCCGAGCAGTCAAACATACACACAGTTGGGCGTCATCACGAGGGGTACTATTCTTGAGGTGAACGTTGCGGAGCTTGGACTAGTGACGAACTCGGGTAAGGTAGTTTGGGGGAAATACGCCCAGGTCACAAATAACCCAGAGAACGATGGTTGCATCAATGCGGTACTCTGTGTGTAACTTTGTTCTGTAGTGCTTACTTTTTGTGTTAGTTTCCGTTGACGAGCGGCGTTCCGAACTAGTAAAGATGTTCTAATGTTGATTTGTTGTCTTGCTTAATCTTTCTGTACAAACTACAGTACTGCCCCATGCTCACGCACTCTTAAAGGGGAACCTTCGAAATTTGTCACGATGCTTTCGATTAGCAATGGGATGCGAATATGTTGACCGGCACAATAACTAGACGGCTACGGGAAGATCTAGAGCGGAGGTGAGGAATATTAGCAGAAAGCAGTTAGGACAACAAACGGCATTAGTTTACAAATATGTAGTGAAGTTGACCACTGCTTTAGGCTCGCTCGCCACGAATGCGGCGGGCCAGTTGAATATCTTTGGGCATAATGGTAACTCTCTTGGCATGGATAGCGCACAAGTTGGTGTCTTCGAACAGCCCGACGAGGTAGGCCTCAGATGCTTCTTGCAGCGCCATCACTGCGGAACTCTGGAAGCGAAGGTCGCTCTTGAAGTCCTGAGCAATTTCGCGGACCAACCGTTGGAAGGGAAGTTTGCGAATGAGAAGTTCTGTGGACTTCTGGAATTTTCGAATTTCACGAAGAGCGACAGTTCCGGGACGATATCGATGGGGCTTCTTTACACCACCGGAGGCGGGGGCAGACTTACGGGCGGCCTTGGTCGCGAGCTGCTTGCGGGGAGCTTTGCCTCCAGTAGATTTGCGAGCGGTCTGCTTGGTTCGGGCCATTGTGAACTTGAAGTGATTATCGTGAGAGTTGAGAGGAAGGCAAAAAATTTCTGGTGATTGCAGACGTTGAGAGAACAGTATTTATGGGGGACATCAGTGGCGCAACAAACCGTGTCAGTTAAAAAGAATTTGCGCGAAAACACAATGTATCCATTGATTTTATTCGCAACCAATAATATTGTAGAAACGAGAGTAGGTCTAAAATAATGACCAATGATAATCTACGATTTCATCAGTTGCCCAATAAAAAATTAGTACCGAATGAATTCCCGCGAACCCACCTTGTTCGCGCCATCAACTCGCTCAATAAATCTTGATCAACGTTCCCAAGGTCAACTATGAATCCTCTCCAATCGCGCAACTTGCAACAACAACAACAACAAGCACTCTAGCACAGACGCAATATGTCAGGCCGCGGTAAAGGAGGAAAAGGATTGGGAAAGGGAGGCGCGAAGCGTCATCGTAAGGTTCTTCGTGACAATATCCAGGGCATCACGAAACCCGCCATTCGTCGGTTGGCACGTCGCGGTGGTGTGAAACGTATATCGGGTCTCATTTACGAGGAAACTAGAAACGTGCTCAAGGTGTTCCTCGAGTCAGTGATTCGAGATTCAGTGACATACACAGAACATGCGCGTCGCAAAACAGTCGTTGCTCTCGATGTTGTGTATGCGCTCAAGCGACAGGGACGTACTCTCTACGGTTTTGGTTCGTAACATTTGGGCGCTTTGTATAGTAAAACTCTATATTCTTGTCTTCCTCTGCTCAGTTTATTATTTGTTCTCAGAGGTGTACTCCGTAATTTACATTAGGCCTTGTCTGCACCAGCTTCAAAGCAATTGGAAGTTGAGTCGCGCGAAAACTGAAGCTAAAGTGCGCTGCTGCTGCTTCGCGAGAGCGTAATCTTCGCTACGGTTTGGAAGCGAGACTCGTCTAGTTTACATGCCAAGGAGGTAAGCCGTTTCCTTGGAGAATGACTATCACTCACGTGGATAGTACTACGTGACTGTGAAACTAGTGGAATATATCGAATTGGTGTGCTGCGCTAGTCAACTGTGATAGAGAATCGAACTACAGTACCTCCGTTCTGCGCTGAAGACGGTCTGAATCAAGTTTCCACAACTCCTGCTATATACTGTACCACCTGCGGCGGCGCGGAAGTGAGATTTAAATACTGTACGGTAGCTCGAATTGCCATCCGATGATTTGTCGCGTATTAATTTGCACCCCGGAAACGCTCGGTCGCGTAATCAGAAGGTTCGTTTCCTTTGTAACTACACGCTAAACTCCACAGCGCTATCGTAATGGTTTTATCCGTACATCTAACAAGTGAATCTAAAAGTAATATGGTGCAATGCACTGTACATACTTGTCTATTCAGAATTGACTGTTTTGCCGAATTTCGATGTTCATTTCTAATTGACCCTTTTATGTACAGAACGAAAAGAAGCCCCCTTTTTTCATTATACTCTCCTCTCGATACATTGACAGCTAAATTGTGCACAGCTGGGTCGTACTTAATTTTTACTAGGTTTGCCTACCTCAAGATGAGTTTCAGCTTTTTGACAGGTGTTCTTCTTGCAATTTGTTTTCTGTCAACAGACCGAGCAATTCATAGGCTACACCCCTTTTCTTGTGATCAGCTAGGCTTTTGTTTGTTCTCCGAAGATCTATCTATGGTATGGAAGAAGAGCACATCTTGTTCTAGGGGATGTAGAAGCTTTAAGACAACGAGAACTTCATCGAATGGAAATTTTAACCGCAATTCCATGGACTGTTGGAATGATTGAAGGATATCTTCTATCGCGGACATGAAGATGACAAAGCGGTCAGGCATGCTTATAAAGTTGGAAAGCAGGAGAACTCGAATCATTCATAATCCAGGTGTCAACGGAAAAGGGTTGATTGATTCTGAATGAAGAAGTACCTTGGAACCAGCTACAGAGGCTTTTCAATTTTGAACGTCAAATCATATAACTCTACATAGAAATTCGATAAATCTGCCGATTCGATCAAGTTTTCGATCGTTGATTTTCTGTACTCTACAGTTCATTGCTTCATATAATATGAACGGATCTACTTTCGACCGTTAAGAGCTCGGTACTGTTTTTGCAAATTTGTTGCACAGTCTTACACCAGTAATAAACTCACATTCTTCTGCACATTTCCCACATTCTATCGTCGCATCTTCACATCCAATTCCTCCCTCTCTCTCACTTTCTCTGCTCTCATGTACGCTCACTTGGGATTTAAACGCTTGCACTCATAACATTCACCCGCAATCCTAAGGCAACATCTATGTACTACCATCACGCAATGTCGGAACCAAACACTGAACACAGACCTGAAACACCAACAGAACAAACCACAACATCTGGTGAGACGTCCAAGCACGTAAGAGAAATCGACTACGATTCTTTTGATGATATCAGACCGCCATCACCAATACTCGCCGACCAGATGCAGAAGCAACGAGACGGCATTCCTTCTCACCCGTCGAAGCTCGCTTCAGGTTACACAAACTCATCATTGGAAGAGAAGCTCAAGCAGGCCCATCGACAACGATTCTTAAATTGTGAAACGTCAATGGTTTCCGAACCTAGGAGGACGAATGAGGGATCAGAAAATGAAAATCCAGTTGGTGTACATGTTGAAAAGCAAGATGAAGGGCAGTCGCGAGGCAGCGAGGCACCTGTGGATCCCGATGTGTCGAATACACTTGGCAGCGGCGGTGTCGAGGCGTTCAACTCAATGGATTTAACATTTTTATATCCACCGGGACATGCTTCCTCTACTGATGACAGCATTCTCGAAAGGGATTGGCGCTGGCGATGGGCACGGGGCATGATGCGAAGGATAAGAATACCGATCCAAGGTTGGGATGGTGCGCTTCCAAATAATGCCCACCACCCACGTATGGATCTGCTTAATGGAACCGTTTGGATTCGTCGCACATGTTTGTTTTGCCGTTGGCATCGTTGCTTTGCAAGGATAGTTGAACCATATGAATTCACATGGTCTCACCATACGTCGACTCGACCACACATACTATTATTGACGGGGGTCAGAGTGGTAGACATGGGTGTGAAAGTTGTTCACAAGAAGATGTTACACGTGATGGAACTAAACTTTAAAAGATCTACTGGGCGCTATCGAGTAGCTCTTCGCACGATCGAAGATTTCAATAATTGGAAAGAAGCGTTTGAACGCTGCAGCCAAATTGGAGTCTAGATCTAACCTTCAATGGTGCAATCGCAATCACTAGTTTACAGTAAAGGCTTCTCTTTGTTAACATTCCTAAGGCTTGGTTCCAAACACGGACCGAGACCAGCTACGTCACGAACAGGCGATCTTATTTTGTATTAGGCAGGGCTGGCTGTCTTGGAATTATTTTCGATTGCAATATATAGCAGTACCACATTAGAAATAGTCATTGAGACCGGCTCACAGTATTGCAATCTGTATTGCTGAGGAACTCATTTATTGCAATTTCAATAACGTGACCGTACGCTCGTACTAGTTCTCGACAATGATTGTGTGGGTTTTTATCAATCTCGTACGTACTCTTCAGTTTCTTGTTTCCCATTTGCGAATTCTGTGAAAGGATTTATGCCTGGAACCAATCCAGTTTTTTCTTTTCTTGTTCCGTCGTTTCAATCAGAGACTTTGAAATGCGATGATAGTCAGCATTGCTGTGCACGAGTCTCGATACAGTAGCAAGCGGTAATTTTATTGCAATACGTATTAAAACTCAAGTACACTATTGCAGTTGATAATGAATTGTTCTTCAATTTGATCTGCACTATTTTTATTGAAAACAAAATTCTCAATAGAAAAAAATATACTGTAACATGCCGTGGTATTAAGCCGACACATCACATAGAGCGCTGACGAAACACTCGAGCAAAATCAGGAGCCATTGTGGAATTTCGAGTTGAGGTAGAGTCCACTGGAATTGACCCTTTTTCTTTGTTTCCGCACTTTATTCTGCCATGCTCAATCTCCCTACATCTTCTGTCTCCGAGATCTACCCGCACAGGTAAGAATGATTGGGCTGCTTCCCTAACATGAAAACTTTCTGATGCGCTGAGAACCGCGGCGAATATAATCTTTAGCTACTTAGAATACCGTATCGTTCCGAAACTAATATCAAATAGTTGAAGCAATTTTTCCAACAACTTGAATTCCAATACAGAATACTAATAAATTTCGACTTCTAAAAGTTCATTTCCTGTTTCATGTGAATTTATAATATTAATTTGATTTAAGTCTTTGGAAATGCATTTAATCGTAAATTTATGTCATTATATCGAGCATAATCTATGCGATATATGAGGTATAAACTTTCTAGGTTTTAGTGAATCCGGAATAATGCAGAGTTTGACGCGGAACAGTACCTTCGCTAGGCAAAAAGAGCTGTTCTCGAATTTTATGCAAAACAGAAATTCGTGCAATAATGCAATAGTATCAATTT
>JAAUYH010029742.1_pt1 | contig 23428 bp, 16 predicted proteins | sample 7278061 | NCBI WGS metagenome assembly JAAUYH01 (sample SAMN14350203, study PRJNA611818) | marine sediment metagenome | isolation source: surface marine sediment (0.6m) | place: French Polynesia: Moorea | collected 2018-08 | reverse complement strand
CTTCGAACAGGTTTTTATCAAGCGTTCGACTCGGGATCAAACTTTCGAAGCCTATTTGGCTGGAATCATCTCTGCAGTACTGATTTAGAATGAGATAAGCCGTAAACCGCAAAATTATGGTTAAACAAAAAGAGCTTACAATATTTATTCAATTTTATGTGATTTGAAAAATCCAGTCTTATGCTTATCCTAAGTGAAGCAGACAGAATCACAACTACAAGAGCGTATACTGCAAATACAATAATTGTCTTATTTCAGATTCCATCAACATAGGCTCGATTTGAAAAACGAAGCCGTTCTTCAACTTCTGGATGTCATTGCGCAGCACAATTTTCTACGAACTGATGTTTAGTATGAGTCTGACAAGTCAAAATACGTATTGATTGCATTTTAGTGCAGAGAGATGTGAATCAAATTTTGAGAGGCGTGCGAGCCTCTCAAAATTAAATTTTGGCTTATTCCATGCTTCATACGCCGATAATATGATTTAATATCCATTGATTTATGTACTTCGACTTTTCTTACATTGAATGTCTTTGATTCTGGTTTTAACTATAGTAGTTCGTCTTATGTTGTCCACGAGACCAACGAACTCAAGCGGAATGCGGGCAGACAAGCATACCAAATAGGTACGGATACGTAGTGTGAACACATTGTGTTTGCGTTCTGAAAAGATTTAACGGTCTCAACGTACCAGTCATTCTCCGCGTTGTATACAATACTCAGCTACGTAGTATATTATCAATAATATAAAATATAACGACTGCGACTGCGGACATAAACATTCTTCTCTCTATGGATTAAACATATAACGAGGTTTGAAGTGACCGTTTGATGAGCGTTGTTTGGTATTTTATTAAGAAATTGTTCAATTTGTATCGCACTTGCGTTGAGGCTCGATCACATTTCAAAATAGAAAGTTAGTCAATATAGTCTACAATTTCAACCATTCTGTGCCAATGGTTCTAATGATTCACCGAAGCAGCGGTGAATATGGAACATTACATAATGTCCTGTGTTATTTCATTTGCTTTAACTAAAATTGATTATCAATCATTCGCATCAATTCAAGGTTCAACGTTTGGCACCAGCGACGCATTTTATAAGATGATTAATTCCTGAATTTCATTCGCCGTTAAATGCAACTGGCCTTAAACGCCATAATTCGTATGAAATAAAGCGCAATCACCAGTTTAGAAAGACAAAAGTATTAGAATATAATGCCAAATACAGGAATAGAAAATATTATTGCATTGTTGAAAGCGGTTATATAATTTTGGACAAAAATTCGATACTATCTGATCTAATTCTATCCTGTAAATGTATTTATCAATAGAGCAGAAAAACTTCGTAACAATTAGAGAAAATCACGCTCCTGGTCAGCAGTCTTCGGAAAATTTAGTCGTCACTAAGAATTTAACGAAAATTGCGACTGATTTTATCTTCAGAATATCAGCTAATATTTTTTGAAATTGCCTCCAAGTTATTATATTGGTTGCACTTGGCTTATTTCAAACCAAGTAAACATGTTCTTGGTGGTACTGTTTGATTATGAAAACTTAGTGCAGACTTGTTCTCTAAGATTATAGTGTGACTAATGCAGACAGAACGCGTCGTATGTCCAGTAAAATAGATCGGATCTACAATTATGTCTTAAGAAAAGCTTAATTCTGTTACCTAAATTATACTTTGAAAATCATCAAGCCGAACTCCAGAAGGATGCTTTACAAACACCTTAGAAGAAGATTTGCAGTTCTCTAATGTTAGTAAGTCTGAAAACTAGGTAGGGATGCTTCATTTAGCGGTTCTAGAAATCCTACAAGAAACATTTTTAATAACACAAAATCAACACATTAGCCATAATTGCGTTAGACATACATCGCTCTGTGTTGTCCTCTATTCAGTGGTGCCGCGACCGATTGAAATGCAATCCATTTGTACCATTGATATCTATCAGAGATCTGCCTCCACCGCTTCTCAACGCTCTCCTAATTACTTGGAACTTCAATACTCAGCTGGAATCTCTTTTAAGTACTGGTTATTCCGTTACCATAATTCAGTATACGATGCCGTTTCTCTATGGAGTCTATGAACGAACGAAGGGATACGGTAGTTGCACAAAGAATTCCTCTAAGGACTAAAGGAAGTTCTCAAGGTACCTTCGAACCAACTGAAGTTGTAGGTGAGGACCCGGTTTCAGATTCTCAAGACGCACGTGATGGTTCAAAATAGAAGTGGATTTGCTGCCTACTAGGTTCTTAATTAATGCCGGTGACTAACGATATGTTCATCCTCAGATTCTTTTCGTGAAATTCAAGTCTCGCTTTCAGGTCATCAGCGTTTCGTGTTGGTATTAGATTCCCGACAAATCATGACTGGGTGAACTACATCATTTCTAGAGCGGATATTTTTGCACGGGCACAAAGGCATTCGATTCTGCACTTATGTATATCCCTGATGGTGAAATTTCAAGCAGCTTACGACCAATTTTAGTCCGAAGTTCATGCAGGTCCACTCCTATTCGCATCCTGTTGTACATTATCGTCCAAATTCGCAATGAACACACAGATAAGCGTAGTGGACTGTACATTTGTACCGTCGTAGACACCATAGTCGACTGGTCATGTCCAGATTTTTCTCGTAAAAGTGAATTTTGGATTTTCGAACTCGTCAGACGTCTCATTTCACGTGATATGGATGTACAGGAAGTCTAGAATTTAGTAAAGATGATACAGTTCTGTTCAATCCGAAGCTTGCGCTCCCGTAACGTCCTATTCCGAGCCAACTGTCAACTTGTTCGAAATTGTTTTTACTTCGTTTCGGTCTCGATAAAATTCCGACATCCCGCTAATCCGTTCTTGTTAATTGAACTGTATTCCTGTTAATTACCGACTTTCTGTGGGCTCGTTTTGAAATTGCAATAGGAGCTAGGTAGCGCCCGGTCAAACACGAGCCCAACACTACCTATGTTCAACATCATCAGCAGAGTGTTATCTACTTTCTCAACAGTCGCAATCTGTGTATCTAACAAACAGAATTAAACTAATTCAAATTACTGTTAGGTTCCAACTTTCTTTTTAAGATGCCTGAGGTCCTCCATGAAACCAGATGGGGTGCATAAACTGGGAAATTGATCTCTAGTACACACTGTTGCATGAAAGATTGCGTCGTTAAGCGAAACTATTACATAGCTATTAACAGATTAGTCTTCATTTAGACCTCTGCCCAGACTTCTTCAGTAGGATGGACCCATAGCACTAGATGCACGGCACAGCTCGAGCGATTCAAGTCCTAATTTGTATCTCACTACAGCGCAGATAACACGAAGTACATGAGTTCTTGAGGATAGGCGCGGTTATTCGGCCCCAGAAACTCCGCATTTGTTCCACTTCAGTAGTTTGGGCTTTGCCGCTCTGCAACGGATCACGAACAAAGAAAACAAAAAACTGTTGCTCAGCGTCGATGTCGTCCGCTAAAGCCCACCAGGGACGGTGTTTCGGCAGAGCGAATGATCCTTCGTGGAGTATGCTTGTTCGGACAGCGAAAAAGTAGGCAGCAACTTACAACAGGTCGCAGGGGGTCGTTCTTAATTGTGAGGAATGCGCACTCACGGAAGTGCTTGGGACTGCGGTAAGACAGGTACTCAAACTCTTGTCCCCAACACTGGGGTTGGTGATCGGGGCAAGCCTCGTACAGCAAGCCGGATCAGCACTTAGGGAAGCCTGTCCTTCAGTATCGAGTGAACAGTCCGAGCTGTTACAAGACGTAGGTGATACAGACGAGAGCCGGTCCGTTCTTCGTAGTATCCAAGTAACGCGCGCGGGTAGCAAACACTCAGACTGGGGGCCAAACTTCCCTTGAAGATTTACTCAGAATTCAACACTATCTAAATATAAAATCAGGCATAACTATATACAGGTACGCAGCGTTGATCTAATGTGCAAGCGTGGACTTGGTGTAGAAAACTCAAGTTCTTAATTTGACCTGATGTGCAGATGTAATGGAAACGGTATAACACCAATTTCTATTTCATTACAATACCGTATCCTGGACTGCGTACCAACACTTTGCGCGTGCTGAAAATTCGCTCTCGCTGATGTTTGCCTCATTGCACCTGCACGAGTTCCTCGGCCGGTTCGTCTCGTCTAAATCATTTCTCGAAGCTTGGACTCGTGGTCAAACTTGTTGCAAATCAAGTCTCTGTCAGTCAAGGTGAAAGAGTCTTCCGTATTCGATTTCTTTCAATTCGTGCACTTCATAGAAGTTATCGTAATGAAGATAGGTCGATCCTCTTACTCTTCGGTTAACCTTCGTGTGCTCATAATGTCTCGTCATTCTTTGAATTATGGGAGTGGGAATCAATTTATATGCTCGATAGAATGCTTTCTATTGGTTATTATTGGTCTGTATAAGATACTCACGCGACCCGTTATTATCTTCATTAATAGGTACCGTCCGCTATGCCGAATATCTGCCCGCTTTCGTGCCTGAAATTCCGTTACAACTATTTTCACTAACTGCTTCTTCGAAATGCCATTTCGGTTGCTAAAAAGCCTAATCGCGGCCAATGACCTTCGATTTATTCTCGAATGCCGAGCTCGGCGTCGAAAAATGTTCCGGTATCCGCTCGTGCGGCTCGGGTCGGCTTGATTTTCGGCCACGGCGGAACGAAACTTGCTCATGTCATATCTGAATAATAATATGATGGTGCTTCTTCCATAATGTGACTCTCGCTAAAATAAATCGTCTTACAATTGTCAAGCCTTCCACAGGGCTGTAGCCGTGCTGCTGGAACACTTCCAAGTATCCTTCGATTTCATAATCATGGTTAGTGAAGTACGCATGGGTTGTTCACCGTCGGCAGTTGTCCATCACTGCAGGGAAATTCTTTTCTTTCTAGCCAATCGGGTAGACAAAACAGCCTCTCGTTGATGATCTCGCGTTGGCCTCGCGAAATGATAATAAATGAAATCTTGGTCACAAGAGATTCAAGCGATCGAAGCACATTGTTCGACTTCGTAGCTATGCTTTTGTATTTTTTGGGTCTTGCAACTCATATTTATACAAGAACCCTTTTTTTGCCAAGCGAGTATTCAAACAATCTGGTTTGGATCAGATTAGAAATTCTTCTCTTGATTGTTGGGAAATTCTCTATCCCTTCAATGGCATTTACGTAGTCGCCTAAAGTGAGCTGCTTTTTTCAAAATCTTTCCCGGAGTGTTCTCTTACTCAAAACGTGCATGCTATGCGGATACCAGACTGAAAGTACCCAAAAACCTTTGGACTTGAAATTTGGTACCTTCCGGCTGTTTACCGCCCTTTAACAACACCATACCACCAATCTGGTAGCGCGCATCTTTTTGAAAGGTGCTAGGTACCAAACGTTTGGCACGATTTATCAATGCTAGTGCCAGATCAAAAGGTCTAAAGTTAGCTTATACTTCTTCTACTGGGATCGCGTCAGATAATTCAATCGCAAACCTAGGTTTGACTTCAAAAAGTATCTCGAAGGGTGCCATTCCACTTGTTTCAGGTATATGCCTTTATCCATAAAGTACATTGTCGAGCGATACGTACCATTCGTTGGATTACCTCCGAGTGATTTTCTGTATCGCTTAAGCCAGGGTACCAACCATGAGCTCGACTCCTCCGTTACCTTGAAGATTGTACGTCGATGTGCACTTCCACTGGATATTGAATCGGCGTGCGAAATCTTGTACCGCCTTGCAATCAAACTTCAGATCATTGTCCCAAAAGATGCAGTGCGGTGGACCGAATCGCACGATTTGTTTCTTTCTTGGCGAATTCCATCACGCCAATCGAGTCGAACAAATCAACTGGTATCGCCCATGCCGCAAGACATTTTAACATTTGTTCTACTGCTAGGATTAAACATTAGCTTGCAGCATTCGTCCGAGCTAATAGTCTGCGAAGTCTATGCCCCAAGTCCGAAATAATCCACAAATTGGAATTATACCTGCAAATTCCTTTCGATTCGCTGGTTTCGTCTTCTGATTGACTTCACAGCTCTTAACGAAGCTTTCGACTTCTCGTCGCATATTGGGCAACCAGAATTGGTCTCTAACAAATGAATATGTTGAATTTAAATCTCAGTGTCCGACTTCGTCATGTAGGCCTTTCAGGATACATTCTCGCATTTCAATGTGAGCCACAAATCAGATACCATACTTAGTAGTCCAGAACAATATTTCGTCAAGAACCAGGAATTCTGTTGCTTTTTTCATAAACTCCGGCGTAATTGAGATTGAGTCATCTGCGACCGACAGATTATCCAAATATTGTGCGATAGCCTTAAGGTCTGCTTCAAGCGTCTGATTTCCGTCAATGACCATAAATTCGAGCTGTCGAAACAAGAATTTGGCTCAGGCATTATCGCGCCCAGCCCGATAACAAATGTAGAAGTCATATTCCGCTAGTAGAGTGAATCAACTCGCAATCTGTCCTTGAAAATATTTCATATCGAAAACATATTTGAATGCTTGGTAGTCATTGTACACTTTGAATCTTTTCGACTTCAAGTAACGTCGGAACTTCTTCAAGGCGAAAATAACACCTAGTGCTTCTATATCAAACGCCGAATAATTGGCTCAGATGCTGATAGCGCACGGATAGCATAATGTATGGGATTATCTCTGCCGTTTTCGTCTGCCTGGGATAGAACATCACCAACACCTCTGATTGATGCATCAGTACATACCACAGATGGTTTTCCATATTCGGGATATGCAAGAACCGGCGCTGAATCTAGTTTTTCCTTCAGTTCTTCGAATTCAATCTGCATGTACTATGAACAAACAAGCCAAACCTTTTCTAACGTTTCCTCATTCGATGGTCTGACTATCTTTGCGAAATTTGGCATGAATCTCCGATAATATGACGCGAGACCAAGAAATGATCTAAGTTTCTTACGGGCCATTGCGGTATGACATCTCTTACCTTTCCTACTTTTTGTACGTCTACGTGCACCCATTTTTGTCGACTATGTGTCCTAGAAGTTCAACACTCGGCCGCATGTAAGAAAATTTCTTGATCCTGAATCTCAATTTTTTTTCTCTCAGGATACAGGATACGTTATTTTATTCCACCGAGTATTCTTCAGTGTTCTTTCAAAATATCACCAAATCATCGATGTAACATCGAACATTCTTGACGTTCGGTAGGATTCTGTCTATTATTATCTGGAATGTGACCTGAAAATTCATCAGCCCATAAGGCATCACTTCAAATTAGAACGCTCCAACCCTACTTGTGAATTCCGCCTTCTCCTTGCAAGTTTCATCCAACATCCTTGGAACAGATCCATCGCCATGAATACCGTGCTGTCTCGGATTTAATCCAGGATTTCGTCCACTCTAGGTAATGTCCAGCGTTCTGTATGCATCACAGAGTTCAAATTCCGGTAACCGACAAAAAATCGAGGGGATGCATCCGTTTTTTGTAGCTATGACAACAAATGATATGAACGATGACTCGACCGTACGAAAAATACCAGCTTATCACTTGCTGTAAATCTCTTTGTGCACGATGTCTTTGTGAGATGGTGACATTATCCTTGCCTTCTGGTATATCGGATTCTATGAAGTCAATTCAAAACGATGTGTGAATGGCACTGTTGGCGGTCTCACATCCTCAAACCAATTGGCAGTGAATTCAGGATAGTCCTTGATTATTTTCTTGACCGCCTCGGCATGGTTCATATTAAGGTGGGATAGTTTCTCGTTCCCCAATTGGTCTTCTTCAAGGCGTTCTGTTTTCTTTTCGGGTTCATTCAGCGTTAGGACCAACTCTTCCATCGATTCTACTCTCTCTTATCCATCTTCTACTGCACTAACTGATGTGAATTTATCCTCAAAAGTATTACCACTAGCTCGTTCATATTCATGACTCAGTACTTCGGTATCTCCTCCGTTATTAATCTTCAGTACCATGCGATAATAATCCGGGCGAGCGCGAAGCTGAATTATGGTCAATAAGCCGGTAAGGAAATAGTACGGGGTCTCTTCCAGTACCAAAAATCCATAGGTATCACTAACTCTCTCATACTTATCAGAATCTCATTCAATCTTTCCACTCATTTTTCCGAGGCACAGCTCGCAACTTTGGTAGAATTGCTGGTTGGCTTCATGCGGAGATATGATTTCAGCATCATCTTATGTGACATAACGTGCGATATGGCATCCGAGTCGAACAATACCATCATGGATTCAGAATTTATCTCTACCTGCACCAAAAGATGTCGAGACATCGATACTCTATGAACCCTATCCTTCCCCGCGAAGTTTACAACGGCTGTGCCTATCCTGCCGAATAGGATCCTCTGCAGTTCATTCTTTTCGAAATAAATATCCAAAAGGGCAATATGGCCAAAAGTATTACCGGGTTGGGTTTGAGCTAAATTGTTCATAAATCCATAGTTCTCAACTCTCATCTCAAGTTCAGCGATTATGATCTTGCTTTCAGACTTCTTTCCACCCTTTCTGCTCTTCGTCATAAGCTTATGAATGATCAGCAAGTCGAGATTCATCCGCACAACAATCTTGCATAGTTCATCGATCTTGGCTTGTTTCATATCCGCGTCGAACTTCATTGTCTGCTGAAAAATTGGAGTCGACGTTTCACCCAACATTTAATTTTATCGGCGTATTCAAAGCACGCCTCTTTAGGCCTTCATAGTTCTTGGAACCTTGGAATAACACAAACTGGAAAAAATCTAATCAGATTTTAGAGCATCTCACCGTAGGCCAAGTTTTACATTGTCGCTGACTTTAGCCTGATTATAAGCCTTGTCGACGCTTGATAAGAAGGTCAGCATATCTTCTCCGTCATATCGAAGGGTGAGAGGTTCTCTTATTATCTAGGACTCGGTCTTCTGGGCCGAGAATTTTCCAGCATCACCTACTTCACTACACCATAGTCCTTGGATTCTTTATTGGGAGCTTTGCAAAGAGTGAAGCGATCGAAATAGAAGTCAAGGCCGCATAACTTAGGTAGGCCAAAATATTTTCGGATTTCTCACTGTGGCACAAATTCTTGGTCACACCATTCTCGTACAGGTAGAAGACCTCGCGGTCTGCTTCATTACCTTTGAATTTTCTTATTTTACCAGGAGTATTCATCATCGCTCTCGTCGTAATCACCAATATACTTTTCCTTTTACGCAAGTGCGAAAAGAACTTCTACCGGTAAACGGTTGATAGTTTACTCGGATGAGCTGACCGTTTTCTTTTGTGTTCCTCCCAGATTACGTATCTATGAACTCCGATACCTAAAACATCTAATCTAGATATCCAAGGCTACCTTTTCTTAGCCACAGATTGATGTTCTACAGGTCACGTCACTTAGATATTAATCCTTCTTCACGATTTTCTTCCGGTAATTTCCATTCCATTAATTTTTCGGAAACGAGATCTTACCTTAACACAGTATCTATCTGTATCGGAGTCAGATGGCATTGACAATATCATGTTACCATAGTCAGAAAAGCGAAGAGTTGATTCTCTACTAGAACAGCTACATTCAGTGGTGTCTGTAACGAAAGCAATTCAACCAGATTCAACCACTGTGAGTGATACTAGAGTCTTATTAAATTCTGTTATCTAGAAATACAAAATACTACTAACCGATTAACTTCCAGTAGGAATATTGTATTTTTCCGAACTCTGAGAGCGCTATTGTGAGAATACAAGGAAAGAACGCAAGTGTTTTGGGGCGAAAAGAAGCGATGTCGGTGTAAAAACTATCATTGCAGGTAATTACACCAGATATTATTGTAGAAGGCTGCTTATTGCATGCGCAGCGTGCACTGAAGCGGCAAAAGTGCATTAATGATGAAATTCTGCATAAGTAAATGGATGTTCGATTTCTACTTCCATCTTCAAACATTTGTTAAAGACTTTTCTCCAAAGTTGGTTGACATTGTCGGACAAAAAGCTATGAATGAACTCGACTCATCTAGAATCACAAATATTCCTCCATTTCTATCGAGACCTGTGGACTGGCGCCGAAAATGACAGACTACCCTTACCTTGATTTTTTTCTTCGCAGGATATTCAAAGAAACAAAAATTAAACATCTTTACCCAGTAAACTGACTAGATAACTTCATCTACACACCATGTCTGAGAGAGATCCTCGATGATACATTTTTCATAGTCACTGCCGCCGAGAATTACTTTATTCGTGCCGTTTGAGTTTCGGCATCAGGCTCGTTTGAAGGGCTCCCATTGCAATGCCAGGTTGATTTGAAAGTAAGCTCCACGCAGTTTGGAAATACAATGGCGACGTTTGCTATCCGCGTTGTGGGAGAAACAAGCTTTTACGAAACTGTCACCCGATAAACAAGAGTGCATGGATGATACGCATATTTCTCTCAGCGAACTTCAATGATAGGGATTGATTGGGCTTAGCAGGGTACTCATTCGCAGAAATTGAAATGGGTGAACGTTTGCACTGCACCCTACAATGATAGGTCGATTCCTGCAATGATCGAAGTTAGCGCCGGGCAGTTGTCAGAGACTGGACCGAATCCGCAGTGTAGTTCTCTCGCTTGTAGAGAATCGAATCCAGACCCAAAACTCAGGATGAGTTGTCAAGTGAAATGTACGGCTAACAGAAACTACTGTTGCAATCAACCATTTATTCCCCCCGTCGGTCAATATTACACTGTACTATTTCTAATGAGATACAGATAATAGCGGCTGTAGCAACCTTGTTTCTCCAGCATCGTTTGCTGCGCGGTCTTTCACAGAAAGGACTAACTTACGCAAGTATTGTTTTGAGATGTGCATCGTACCAGATTTAATGAAACTCTTATGTGTGTCGGTGCTACTATACTGGGTTCAGTTGCAGTACATCTCGCGGGCCAGCGCGCCCCAAACATCTTCTATCGTTTCGCTAGGATGTTCTGGTCCTTATGCAAATCGGCCTAATAATGGTCGAACATGTCAACATAATTAAGGTTGAAGCGTATAATTCTGTCCAAATAGTGTTTTTCAACAGCGGCATGGGCATCGCCAACCATTCATTGGCTCATTTTTTTGCGCTCGTCAATGTGAAAAGGCATGATTTTCGGCGCTCTTCTTTCTCCACCCGATATTCGTTGCGTTTTGGAGGCGGTGCAGCACAGTACGCAAGCTGACGTGCTTAGCGTGCATGTTGCGTAACTAACGCGACGTGTACGCCCTTCGTGTGGCCGTGCGAAGAAAGGAGGTCTATTTCTTCGTCAAATTTCGGGGCCGTCAGCCGCGCCGGCACTCCTCACCGATTGGTTTTATCAGTTATGTTTCGTACTGTACAACAAGATCTTTCCACCCTCCACTATATCTAGGTTTGATTGTATTCATCCTTGTAAAGCACGGTGACCGCCGTTTTCTTTGATTAAGAAGGGTGATTGCGACGACCCATTTTCTTGTTTTCATCTAGTTCACGTTCACAGTGGAACTCCTACGAACGTGCCACATGGGCAATATCTTGTTATATTGGAATGGCTGTATTCGGTACAGGGTTGCGTATCTACGTTTACTGAGCGCCGTCTGCCATAATAGGCCTATTGTATTCAATATTGTGTCCTCGAGTTGCTATTGCAACCCAGTCAGAATTCTGGTCTGGAATCGATTTTCTACAAGCGAGAGTTGTGCATTCCGGCTTCAGTTCAGTGTCTGTCAGCTGCAGGACACAAACTTCGTTCACCTAACAATCGGCCTATTATTTGTACCTGCAGTGTATCAAAGCAGTACGTGCAACTTGTTAATGTGGGCAAGAATGATTCTCTTCCTGGGAATGTTAAGTGTTGGCTTTCTGGTGGAATTCTAGCGAACATTTTTGCATTATTTACACGGATATGTCTGCTACACACGATTGGACAAGCGCTATAACCCACTGGTGGTAATAAGAATGGGTTGCCCTACTTGCTGCGAGGAGGTGGGAAAGGAATAAGCCTGGATCAACCAACTTTGAAGGGAAAAGGGGAGTGCTTGCTGGCATTTTTGGAAAACTACTACGGAAAGTGTTTCACTGTTTATTGCCCTTTCTTATTTTTTGCTTGCTGAACGTGAGTGCAAATGGTGTCTGTGGGATAGAGTTAACGCTTCTTTGGTCAATCAAGATGTGACAGGTAATCTAAACCGTTCCGAACTGTTTCATCTACCAATAGCATCCTTTTCAGCTACAAACCATGTTGAGCTGTATAATAACTACTTTTGGATTTGGAAGATGGTCCTCGGATGCGGAATTTTGGGTACATAGTAGTTATTTCTTGTAACCGCGTATTATTCAGTATCTTCGTCTAATGAAACCGTGATTGAGAACGGTGCGACAATGTTCGGTGTAAGAATGGCAGAACCTGGGCTCTTGCTGACATTATGGATGTTGCATCATGCAGAAAGTTTTCTGCTGATAGTGCCAGTGGATTACGTCGAATTTTGTGAGGGTGAGGCGGAAAACTAGTTTCAGGAAGCGGCTCACTTTACTTTCCACGCTGTTTTGCCAATGATTTTCCTAAAACGATGTACAGGTTTTCGAGTATCTAGATTCAACCAGGATGTACAATCGTGGGACGGTATTTTCAAAGTCCAGGAAATCGGAACTGAAAATGTTTATTGAGCTTTCTTCTCGGTCCAATTCTAATGTTCTTCTTTCTGTGGGAATTATTGGCTAAAAGCTCTTTGGCGGATGTCTTGCTTTATGATGAGAGTTTTTGCTATGCAGGTGCGAAGAGCTGGCGCTATTTCACTATTCAACTCATGAAGATTTTGTTGGAAATGGTTCCAGTGACTGTCTACGCCAGCGGGCCGCCGCGTAAACATGGCTGGTTTTATTCCAGGTACTCGATGCTAATACTGAGTTTATTAGTTGGTAGCGCTCTTCTTGTCCTAGTTTGGTTAGGGCAGGATGGCTACGATATGACTTTTATGATGCTTCCGAGGGTTTCTGATAGTAAGCTAGCACTTCCGTTCACAAACTTGGTTCATGCCATTTGTATTTCAGTAATGGTTTTGCTCGAAACAGTTCGTTTGGGATGGCCGCTTCAATATTCAAAAATACTCCACTCCGAAATGGAATGAGCTGATGGAATTGTTATTTTTCTACGGACAAGGGTTTAAGCAATGGACAACAAGCATGGACACGGTTCTTCTCTTGACCACGACCAAGTTCTGGAATAGGCACTTGTACTGCCAGAACATGCTGACGAAAATTTACGCATACTAACTCAGAATATCCAAAGCGGCGTATATCAGTATGCTAAATTCAAGGCATCAGCCCGTGGTGTTATACACATCGATTAACAGTCACACATTGCATGCAGAATAGTAATTTTCAACCATTGGAGGTTACGAGCCATTCGAAATAGTGGGGAAGTGTTTTTCGATGCAGCAATCAAAATTGCGATCTGAACGGTCGGACCAATGAAGTTGCAATGTACAAGTCTAATAAAATTGAGAAATGATGTTTAGGCTTTTGGTTACTCTGAAAGCAGCTCCAGAATCCTCGAGGTATCTCTATTTTGAAAGTTAGAAAAGCTCGTACGATTTCTTATAGCATCGGTCTTGAAGAAATTTCTATCAAAACGGAAATTGTTGCTCTTCTAACATCTGAAATTTATCCGCGTTGATAAAATAATGTAATTAGTATTTCTGTGTGTTTGCGTTCCAAAGAATACATATTTCTTACTACTTTGCATTATTAATGGTTTTATATCCCTTTTCATCTTAGATGCCCGAGAATGAGCAGGCCAGACATAATTCAGAAAATAAATAAATTTTTATACTTTCTAGTATCTTGTATTTCCAAATTTTTAGAGTATTCATTTCCAACCTGTTATCTCTTAAAGTGGTTCATTATTTCTGCTACACTCCTACACATAAAATTATTTATTTCGTAATTGAATTCGCAGCACTTTTGGTGGACTTCGAAATTTCTTCCTTTATAATTTAACATTTCCACCATTTTATCAAATTTCGCATATGGTTCATTGTCGGATGTATCAATGGTGCACTTCATAAACTGTTTCTTATTTTTACAAGTGCGACATGACTCAAACAAGAAAACTGATATATTTCATATACATGTACTATAATTTTTTGAACATGTGATCAGAATTTTTAATGTCCATAATCTGTGTGTTGTCTTTTAATTGCCATATGAAACTTAATTTAGCAGATATAATCAAAAAGTAATTGGTCGACAATTAATTTTAGTTATTACTATCGTTTCTTTCTTTATGTCTTGACAGTACTTAATTTTTACTCCAATTAATGAACCGTGAACATTTGCTCTCTGAGTAGATGAGGGAAAGCTGATGTTCGTTGAACTGTACTGAATCTTGATGCGGACGTGCAGTACTAAATTAGTAGATAATCCATTATTCGGCACAAATAGAGTTTATAATCCCTCGGTCATGCAATCAGAAGATTATTTGCGAAACTCCTTCATCATGGATGTATTTCTCATGGTAGAAAAAATATACCTCAAAGTTTTTAATTCTGGATTGATAAAAGTAAAAAAGACAGGTATTGAACTAAAACTACACCAACATTACGGACTAAATTCTTCTCACAGAAAATGCTTGGCTCGTCTGCGCGGTGTGCCACTAATCAGCCAAATTGCTCAAAAAAGTAAAACAGCCATGTTCCATGAAATTACTGAGTAGTAAAGTGGAAAATGTTTTTAGACGTACTTTGATTTGGTAAATGTGATGATACGGCCACGAAACGAAGTGTATAGTAGCCTAGTATCGTGTAATTTGACTTTCATTCAGTGATGTTTATGGTTAGGAATACGACTCAATTATTACGAACTCCGAGACAAGGAAAATTGAGATAAATCGTTCTGTATTGACTTCTCGAAACCGCAAGCAAAATACTTTGTTGTCTAGGCTAAAATACGAGAGCTGTTTGGTCATTCACAACGTTTCGTTCACAGTTCTATACAGCATTCTTCAGTAAATGGATGGTGAGATAAAATTCGTTCAATGATTTTGGTCACATTTTTTTTCGTTCTCACCAAATTTTGGCGAGGTCGGGACATAATGTAGCAGTACCATGTAATGAGTAGCTTCAAATTGCTTGACGTATATTCGGTCCGTCGTTTCGAGATCATGGTACCTGGAATTGCACGGCCTGCCAAAAATATATTTCAGCTATCAAGTCGCACAAGTACCGAATAAATAAAGAAACCAAGGGCCACTTCAATTCACGTGATAATTCAAAGGTAAATCAGAGCTGCACCCCACAATCGAAGTACACAACGAGGATCGAAATTTTAGGGGAACTGGAAACCATCGATGAATAAAAAGTTGTTGAGTTTACGCCGCAGTGGGCGAGTAAAAACAGTCATCGATTCAAAGAGTAAAGTGGGCGCTGAATCATGTATCGATACAGCTTCAGAATTCGAAAAGAAGACGTCGAAAAAGCACCTATTTTCCAAATTATTGCGACGTAAACGAGAACAAGGCAGCCAAACAATGGTGGGCTTCCCACTCTTGCTTCCTCCTCCTCCGCGAACCCTTCACTACAGCGCAAGCCTAGGATCGCTCCGAATCGACCTTTCACGCGCCCGAGCACTTCTTGATGAGCATCTAGCTGGTGAAACACGCATCGGAAAACGTACAATTGTAAGTGCGAAACCTCCTGGATGGGCTCCACTATTCTTGGGCAACAGTTACGAGGAACCACCTGGAACACAACAACGTGTGACTGCTGAACATCTCCTTCATTTAGCTCTCACTTATTGTCCATGCTTGCAATGTATGGCCGCGGAAGCAAGCGGCGAGCAAGACAGTGTGCCGGAATCGTTTGATTCCGCTGATTTCATCATCGTTGAAGAGGAGGAACCCGTAGCACCGAGTACCATTGCTGATGAGATCGAGAAGAGATTAATACCTGCAGAAGAAGGTGAATGCTCGCTCGGCGTTAAATGTGTCGTACTGACATGTGGTGGTAGTGCCTCTTCGCTATGGCAAGTACCACCATCCAATTTGGAACGCGTCGATGTTCCGCCTGAGGAAGCGCTTCTTCCACTATGCTCTGGTATTTCTGCGAGAACAGAGTTCGAACTAGGTGTCGTACGCCGGGGTATGGCGTCATTCACAGGACACGCCCAGAAACTTGCGAAACGATGGCACACATACTTTTTGGGCTCGATGACGAAAGTACTTCGTGCAGCAGAAGAACTTTCTGTGGACGGCAGAAGGAAAGAAGATCAGAAATTCATATGCCAAGGAAGGCTGTATCGTTTTGGGGTTGACGCTGGTGCGCATCCAACCTTGACCAACGGTGCATCATCTAGCGTTGCGGTAGCTTTTCGAAGGCAATCGATGGCATTGATCCGTGGCGTAGTCGCAGTAAACACAGGGATGGGTGAATTTTCCAATTCTGATGTGGAACTTACCATCGGGTTTGGTGAGGACGAATTCGGCGCACGGAACGTTGCTCGTGACGGATCTCTCGGAACCCCTCGACATCTGGGAGTCAACGAGCTCCTGGTTCATGTTCCAATGAAGCCAGGAGAGCGATCTGAGATAGTCATGAAATAAATCGAAGGACACTCATTTATCCGATGAATGTGGAAATCGGAACTTGCCCACAGTCAATTCCGTTCGATAATAGCAAAAAAATAAATATGAAAAAATCAAAAAATGCCGCTACAGTGGATATCAGAATACCACGGTTGTCGTTCTTCATCGGCTTGAGTGTGCAATTATGACTGAGCAGGATTCTACTGTAGATGAGGTGAAGTGCAAAGAAAATGGAGTACATGAAATCGAAAAATAATTGCGAGACAGGATCATTAACCGTTAGCAGAAATCGCGAGCATTCATGCGAAGAAGTTGCCACCGCGTGGGTAGCTGAACGGTCTGAATCAATCAAAATACTGGACAAAGGTGCAGTTCCCAACAAAATTACGCCAAGTGTCCTGCTTACCCCATCTCCTTACAGTATCGCACGCCTTCCTGTCTGGTTGCTGCATCGCTATTCGATCGTCCTGCCCGGGCGACCGAGTCATTTTCTTTGCACTTCTCGCCATCACCGTCACTTCTGCACAAGAGCACTGCGCCCAACCGCGATCCGAGCGCCCCGATTTCGGGCATGGCGACCACGTCCAAATTGCGACGTCGACGAGGAGGCGCGGACCGAAACAGCGCCGGCGATGATTCGGGTGCCGACACCACGAAGCGTAAGTCGGTTCCGTCATCGCCATCGCCGACCGAATCCGACCCCAACTCGAAACTGCGCCGCCGCAACACCAGCACCGGTTTATCCGTCAACATCACCCTGTTCGATGTGCTGCTCTGCACCTTGCTACTCGGTATCGCCGCCGCCGTGCGCTTCTACGGCCTGACCTACCCACAGGCCGTGATTTTCGACGAGGTCCATTACCTCAAATTCATTCGTTGGACCCTACGTGGCGAGTACTTCTTCGACGTGAACCCTGTGTTCGGCAAACTTGCGCTCGCCTTCATCGCGCGCCTCCTCAATTTCGATACCACCTTGCCCGATTATCAGGCGCCAGGTGAGGCGTTACCTAGCGCTGCCGTTGCATTCGCCGCACGCGCCCCTGCTGCCGTATTTGGTGCACTGACGATTCCCGTGTTCTATCGCGTGTGTCGCCTGCTGCGCTTGTCTCCCTATGCGGCGTTTGTCGGAGCATGCTTCATCTTGTTCGACAGCATGCACGTAATTCAGAGCCGTATCGCCATGGTGGATTCTGTCTTGGTCTACTTCACCTGTTTGTCCATGGCGTTCGCGCTGATGATGTGGAACGCGAAAAATGTGGCCATCCTCAAGGGGCCCAAGGTCGCCTTTCGTGATGTCGCCATTTTAGTCTGTACGCTCGTGCTGACCGGCGTCACTTCGGGATTGGCAGTCTCGACAAGATGGACAGCGTTCGCCACGCCCGTACTTATCGCCATCATCTCGTCATTTGGCATTCCTCCCTTCTGTTGCGAGCCTCTCAACGCTCTCGAGTGTGCGATTCTATTCGGTTCCATGTTCTTCAGTTACTTCGCCTCGTTTGCAGCATTTTTCTGGGCGGCCGACAGTACAGGTACCGGTGACGCTTTTATGACGGAACTATTCCGAACATGTCTGAAAGGAGCCGCTGAAAATCTCGCGGAGCAAGGCGCTTGCAAGATGACAGTGTGGAAGCGTTTTCGCGAATTGAACGAGACAATATTCCGATATTCGAAAGGAATCCGCGGAAAAGACAAGTGGGGCTCCTCCTGGTTCTTGTGGATCTTCAACTACAGGGGCGCGCTTTACTTCCGCGAGGAAACGCCAGACAAGAAAATCTCAATGATATATGTGCTCATGAATCCGGCCATGAACCTACTTATCAACGCGTTCATCGGACTGTTTTTTGTGGTGCTGTGCTACAACATTCGATATCGCACGAAGATGTCGATCTCCGAGCCGTTCCGAAACCACTTGCGTCGCGGATGTGTGTTGTTCTTCGGATGGATTGGATCCATGGCCCCTACCATGGTCGTGTATCGCTCGGGGCCGGTGTATCAATACCTTCCTGGTCTTTTCTTCGCGCAGGCACTGGCGGCGTGTGGATTCGACCTCATCCCTCCGAAAGGACGGCCGTTGGCGGCCACAGTATGTATTGCGACGATGGTTGCGGCGTTTGTTTATTGGAGCCCGTGGGTGTACGCTACACCGCTCTTGGACGCGGCGCACGTGCAAAGACGTTGGTTGCCTCGGTGGGATTAGACTAACTTGAGATTCTGCTCAGCTATTGGTTTGGTTATCGTGTAGAAGGCAAAGCAAGCGGGTAATAAACTTGCGGCGTATGGCCGCATTTATCTGTACGATACTTGACATTTCACCCTTCTCTGCAAATCCCGAAATCTGGACAATTGTTTCACTCTTACCTAATAACAGTACGGTCCCAACGCAAGTTTATTCAAATGGTTGGGAAGTACAAAGCCATTTCTTTCGATGCTTCAAATCAGAGTGTGGAAAATAAAGGATTCACGTATCCATCGCCTGTCGTTCGGCTAAAATTTTCGTTGCTAGTCGTGAGATATTAGGAACTTCATCATCTCTGTTCATACGTTACATCATATGAGAAAGCAAGTTCGAATATTTGAATAATTTGTAAAATTCGATTTCACATTCTAAAAAACAAGCCGTGGCTGTGATTTACAATAATCGATAATGTAATGGGTCAGGAAAAGTGAAAAACAAATTGTTTCTCAGAACGGATTTAACAGGAAAGCTGTAATCTGCAATAAATTAAATAAAACAAATCGGCAAACCCAATTTGTGTGAACACTCTCAAGGTGCTCGCTGCTGAAAAGGGTGGTATTCTAATTCCTGGGAAGTACGTAGGCAGCATTAAACTAATAAATTGACGATCAAATTATACTCTGTTTCATTGACGCACATAATTAACAGTAAAACGAAAGAATGAAACTGAGTGGTGCATCACATTTTCGTGTAATGGTAGCCAGATATGAAAGATTTAACAGCAGAGACGAATTCGAGCAGCATTGGGAAATTTACTGCTTTCAAATTGGAGTAAACACCATGCAAATGAATTCGTATAGATTGCAGCATCGCACAGTTTTCATGGAATCGACGCTACCTCGTTCTGACATGAATACTAGCACATTTAATCCTTGGCGCCTGCACTCCTGTTCCGTAAAAACTTAAACTAAGTCGTTGATTCAGAATCGAACCAAACCTGTGTTTCAGATTCCGTCCCTGAAATGGATTGATTTTGTACACTCCTACTCATAACGCAGAGTATGGACAAGTTGACGGCATAGTTGGTAAATTACGCTCACACGCTACAGAGGTTCCAACTATAGTAACTCTTCAGCACGATTCTTCAATTTCACGATTGTACTCCAACTTACTCCAACTAATACAACATAGTTCGTAAAAATGTCCTCAAAATATTGTTTGACTTACAAAGAATATAAACTGCTCAGAATTCCGAGAACGAAAGAGTTTGAGTGCGGCCAAATATTATTGCAATGAAAATTTTTATACACAGTAAGTTTTCAAGTACGAGAATGACAACAGAACAGTCCTCCCTCTCAATAAGGTTCATTAGGTTTTGGCGGACAGCAAGGTAGTGATTTGATTTCTTAAAGATCGGAGCGCTAAAAAGGCGCACGACCGAGCAATCGGCGAGACATGCCGTAACTATGAAGTTGCGAGCAATTCGAAAACTTGGTGCAATCGTTGATTGTGATTTCAAATAAGACCTTCCTACAATTTTGGATTGAAATTGCAACATGACAAGAATGCTGGTTTAGCGCCATCTCTGGATCTTTTCACCTTTCTCAGTATTTCGTGCTTTGATCCGTGCGGGACAAGATCTGCGCTGTTGTTTTCGAACATAGCATTGGCATGTATCAGAGTTTTATCTATTTGTTGCATATCAGAGAACAGAGATGTGCAATTATGATCCGATCGCTGTCGTTCTGAGTACATTTTGCGAATTTGATTACAAAATTGCCATCTTCTGTATTTCAATCGGGTTATTCACAGCCCTAGGTCGCTACCAATGTAGGAGCTGTATTTTCTGCACAGGAGAGAATCAATTACTTCATAACGTCTATATTTGATATTCGATTTTGCACTGTGTGATATACTTCCATCCACAGCACTTTCTGTGTATAGTAATTCGATTTTCGAGTGTTTTTCATCAAAAATGATCAATAAAAGGCACTTAAATTATAGATTAGTCTATTGCAGTAAGTATTAGTTTAATATGTTGAGACAACTTATGTGATCGTTGCTTGTTCTGTTTCGATCCCTAGTGTCTTTTGGCTCTTTGTTTTTAATTTGAAATCTGTAATAGAACCTATACAACCGTCTTCATTTCCTCTCCTTCTCCTTTCTTTGAATACTAATACTAGTACCTGAATCAAATATCACAATTTTCCTCCAGCAATTGTAAATGAATGCCTCCTCGATTTCATCTCAATTAGAACATAATGACTATATTGCTTCTAACCTATTGACATTGTATAAATCTTTTGTGTTTCTATCTTCAATCAGTGACAAACACTTTGATACTGCTTTTTTTCTCTTTCATTTCTTTATCGATCACACCAGCATCTGAAGGTTGTAAAAATATGGTAGTTATTCTGGGAGGAAAACTACTAGAACATTAAAATATCGAAAAGACCTTCTAATTGCCCATGCGCAGATGCATTATCCAGAAATAGTGCAATACATATTTCGGGAGTTTTTGATACATAAATATCAAACTATTGTTACCAGGTAGAAAAAAGAGAAAATGCGACAGTCAGATCATGCAATCTCAATCAATTAGTAAGCCAATGCTCTTCCACGAAGAATGAATCAGTAATTAATATAATTTGATTCCACCTAGGCACTCGCAGATTCCGGGAAAAGTAAACGCTCTATTCCATTAATCGTAGATCTGGGCATCATCCCCCAAGGTTTTCTCGCTTCTCTAAGATTTTCGGGTATTGTACAGCTTCTTTCGGGACCCTTGAGTGAGCTTAAGCATTTGGCAACCTCAATTGATTTTAAACACGTACTCTACTTGCTGAACAATCCAATTAAAATATTTCATTTCATAATTCCCGGCGGCGTTGCCTTCCTAATTATTGTCTCATTTCCAAATCGTATGGGACATGTTCTAGAAAGAATGATTTTTTACAGGGATCGTTTAAACTCAACTACATTGACTTTTTCACAACTCGAGTATTGCTTGTACTTCTCAGAGAAATGTTTGCATCAGAAAGAAAGCCATATTTAAAAATTACGATTTTATACCGCTATTTTTTCTTACGAATCTAAGTCTGTCAGCTCTTGCATATCTGGAAAACGTCCTAGAATCTCTATAAGTTCAATTCGGATCAGTACTAAAGAACAGCGAGTTCGTTTGGACTATCTTCGCACTGTACTACGGATCTATATTCCAGTGTTCTTACATCCAATCTACCCTTCATTGCAATTAATTTAATGCAGAAAACCATGGCCATGTTTCCCCAGTTTCAGTTTTTACTGAATCACTTAAAATACATTCATTCAATACATCGCCTCTTTAGATGGATTCTTAAATAACGGAAAATGCCTCAACCGGCTAGTCACGAAGAAATCGGGACCAATAGATTGACTTATTTTCATGTACAAAATCAAATATCATAGAAATCTGAGAACTTATTCACCTTCAAGCATTTGGAAAATATTGGGAATATTTCATGAAGATGCCTTGTATAAAAAACAGTAGCCTGCTTTAATTTTAATGAATTCTCAAGCCCTCTGAACCCTTTTCGGGCTCTAGAGACTACTCAAGAGGCATGATTGGCTCTGGCATGATTTCTATTGGTCCAGTAGAGGTGAATAATCAGGTTCGAACCATTAGTAACTTAATTGCTTTCCTCCTAGTCGCATCTGGAAAATTCGTCTTACATCCCAATGCCAATGTAAGGACTGTTCGAATTTGACAATAGTTTGCAGAGACAGAATAATTTGGATGTGATTAATCCAGTATTCTACGATCAATTCCACTGGCAGACTGTAAACCGCACGTCAGAAACAATAAATACACACTCACTTCACTACCCTGAAAGTACTGTGATGATTGGGTATTGAATTTGAAGAGTACCTTCGTAACTTTTGTATTGTAAATTATCAAAGTTTCATGTAGAGATTTGCAAAATGAAATCACTGCTCAATAAAGTTGAACCTAAATTGGTTTAGCAAACTTAAAGTTTTAGAACAACTTTATTCTCAACCTGAGCTAGGATTCAGAATCTTTCGTCATAATCATTTCTATCGTCCAAATACAATTTTACTGGAGAGAGTTAGTTTAAAGTATGATGAAGTCAAAATATAATTAATTGGTAAAAGTCACGGAATATAAATTTCAAAACGACCTTTCTTCGGAATGGTATATTCTATTCTACTAAAAATTATTTCTATAACAAGGTTTGAAATATGAACGAGGCTTACAACGGTCACTCGAAAGTTTCATTTCTGCGAGATGTCAAATCTTTACAGGGTGTATTGAAAAAGCTAATTGTTTCTCTTGCGGCTTGTACAACACTAATGAAGCATGCCAGAAAAAAGAAACGTGAATACGGTGATGCCGCATACGCATTAGCATTTCAATCCTTATCTAACAAACTAGTTACGACCTGCCGTCTGCTTCCTAGCACGCCGACGTGCTGTTCTTGCCGTCCGCACAAGGTTGAGGGACAAGCGTGACCGACAAGCGGAAAGATGAAAGCCGTCCACCGAATGTGGAAGTATGCATATAACGACCAGTCTACAAAGCGCTTAATTATCCCGCAACCATTTTGATAGTCTACACATCATCTCACCTTGTTGTGCGTGCATCTATTGCTTTTTCGGGCTATCTTGCTGCAGTCGCCGCAGCCGCAGTAAGGCAACTTTTCAATATATCAGCAGAGCCCT
>JAAUYH010173344.1_pt1 | contig 23449 bp, 14 predicted proteins | sample 7278061 | NCBI WGS metagenome assembly JAAUYH01 (sample SAMN14350203, study PRJNA611818) | marine sediment metagenome | isolation source: surface marine sediment (0.6m) | place: French Polynesia: Moorea | collected 2018-08 | reverse complement strand
TTACATCTGATCAAATTAATAGGGCGAATGGTGAATATGCTCACTATTGAACCTTTAATTCGCATTTATCTTCCTGTAAAGGGGGGTCCAGGAGTCGGGCATATACAGTGAAGTTCTGCACCTTCTGCTAGTCCCTATTGATCCACGCCATACCACATGCCTTGCTGCACATGGTACACCGGAATGAAACAATACACAGTACTGTACACTAGAACTTCGATACAGCAGGTGCACCACTTCTTTCCTCACAGCAGGACGGACTATACTGGCACACGATAAGCATTTGACTTATTTCATCACTTCACGAATCGTCCATATCATTCCAATCAATCGGACTCCGTCAATGGCCCGCTGTTCTTTAATGAATCTTGTATTTTACAACACATGTAGTGCACATTTTTGAGAAACGTGCTTTAACTCAACAATACAAGAGAAGAATTTCAAATAGACATGACAACGAAGGTAATTTTGAAGAGTGTAGTAGATAAGTAACCACTGAGCCTTGTTTCGTGGATGAAAATAGAATTGTGACCATGAGTTAAGTTGTACACGTAGAGTATCAGTGCACACATATGCACATCGTTCTATGGCCTCAGACATACGTGCTACAGAAAAAGAAGGATACTGCAGGGTGGTATAATACGGGGCATGGATTTAATATTCTTCTAGAAATGTTTCCACTCTTTTCCCTCAAATCATGCCTTCCTACGAAATCAAAACTTGTTACCAAACAAGCAGTGCATATGTACCCTAACAGTTCAACGATCTCCGCCTAGTAACGCTTCAGAATAGGGAAACAGCAAATGAAGAAATGGAGATGAGAGAGTTGGACGTTTGCAGGTTGGAGGTCTTGATCTACGTTAGAAAGGATGAATAACTAGCTACTTATACTACTAAAACAACGCTAATGCACTCCCACACCCTATTGTAGTGGCGGTACGGGAGAGCTTACTTGTAATCCGGTGACAACTCACAATACGTCTGTCAAAGTCAGGAAGGCATTGGTGAGCATCAGCATAATTTATACAGTGCTTGTGATTATTCATCAATTAGGTAAGTTTCAAAGAATCAGGCAACAGCTGCTTCACATCTGAGTCATTGCGATTCGCACCTGGAGCAGCTACTTCAATAACGACACCAACTTGGCAGTTGAACTGAGCAGAGGGTAACTGTAGCGCAGTAATCGCATACGTTGCAGTCAGCGGTTGTAGATGTGTTGGGTGAAGAGTTGCAGTCGTTATGAGAAACGGTTGGGAAGTTCCTACAGTGCGGCTAGCGAATTGAATGAGACGAGTGGGGAAATCCAATAGTAGAATGTGCTGCATTTATAGGAAACAAAATGTAGCTTGGACCGCGTGAAAAATGCTGCCCGATTGCGAAGAGATGGAGATTTCTGAGCATCACCGACTTCAATATCTGAGCCAACTATCAAGAGTATGGCAAATGCGTTAGATTACCGTTCTTCGGGTTTGCAGGTTCGGAAGTAAATGTGTGCAGTTGTTTACTGTTACTACATTTCTTCAATTTCTTGCGGTGAAATTATTGCTACGAGTCAGCAGATTGCTGATTCAGAGAGTGGCTAGTTCACCTTTTGCAGTGGTATTCAATCGTGAGTTGCTTCATATCTCGAGGAATAGTATCCCATTAAAAATAAATAGTGCGAAGGGCCGAGCCAATGCTCACGACCAGTACTATCCACATTTCTTCCCCTTCGGCCATTTGCGGATCCGTCTTCCTGTGTTCGAATAGTGACTTTCACCTGCGAGGTTCCAGTCTCGGAGCAGGTGCAAGTACATTTAGGACAAGCAACGGGATCTGAAGTGTGAAGACGCTTTTCACCGCTTTGTCTTACGTTTTCCTTGTCTCTCAGATTTGATTTCACTGTCTTCTCGATAGCATCGATTGCCGCAGTTGGCGTAGTCTTTCTTTCGCTTTGCAACGTTCCCTCATCTGGGTGAGACGGGTCGGGACGATCTTTCCGACCACTACAAGCCGTAACACTTTCTTTTTCGACAACGGCGGAGGTTCTGGCAGCAGACGTTGTCTGGTTCTTTGCACCACTCCGTGGTTTCTTGGAAGCCGGCAGGTCTATATTGTCTCGATCACGTGCTCGCTTCAACGAAGCTGGTGCGGAAAGCGGAATGAGAGGTTTCCGGCCCTTAGCCAGCAAGCGATTTTCCTCACCAGTTCTCTTCAGTGCTTTCAGAATTCTCCGAGCACTTTTATTTGCGACAGTGTGATGTTTATCTTTTTCTTCTCGTGCATTCACCAAAACTTCGTTTAACGAAGTAATTCCGGTTTCAATGACGCCGTCCGGAGCCTTCTGACCGACACGAAAGGGATTCGAGGTCTCTTGCTTATTGTTGACCGGGTACGTGCGCCTCGCATTCCTCCGGAAAAAGCCACCCGATATTGGCGGTAGCTTGACACCAAGAGGCCTATTCCGACCCTTACGAGGATGGAGCGTGATTTTTGGGGGTATCGGAGTAAATGCCGATTTACCGCGATGATGGGCAATAGGAACACCCCCGAATGAAGCGCTTGATTGTTTCCGGCTCATAGTAGAAGCAGATAAAAAAGTTCGAATTATGTCAAATGTGGTTATCGAACCCCTCATCGAACCGCTTTGTGCAACGAGCTCAAACAATCTGCTACTTGTACTTCTTCGCCTGTGAAGAATGCTGACTCAAGTCGATTAAGATTACGTGGCTCATCGTGTAATAAAAGTATTCACAACCGTAATGGGTTGTGCAAAGGCTCGCAATGTATTGGCTACCAGAATTATATACACGAAATGATTACGGAATTGTGTGAAGGACATAACTTTGGCAAATATTACAGTGAATTACGCTGTAACCAAATGTTGAAACAATGGCCAATACACTATTATATATCGTGATAGGAAAGCATTTACACTTTCCAAGAGAGTTGTACTTATCTCTTTTCAGTGATTTTTGGTTGATAACCAATATGAAGTCAGCGAACACTTTGCTATCTCATAGAAATTGTGATAAAGTTTCATCGGTTTCGACCATCAACCCATTGTGATTGTTGGCAACACGAAGTACGGTAATTATACTTTTACACAGTCAGCAGTAGTGATTACTGGGCTGGATACTTTCTTACTAGATACTGAAGGATCTGGCATACTATGCCTGAACGGTTACAGCATAATCCTAGCTGTTATCAGCAATGAGAATACATTGACAGAAAGAGTCAAGGTCCGAAGTAAAGAAGATTTATCATTATAACGAAACTATTTAATGGAATTAGGTCAGTAAAATGGTCAGGCATCTGGTTCAAGAAATGGTATGACCGATTACCGAGATGTTCTGTCCGCCTGCGCAAGGTAGAGTGCTGTTAAACGATGTGGAAAGAGAAATCAAGGATATTTGTGCGTGATTTAAGTTGTTATAAAAATCGAGTAATCCCATTTATGCTGAATGTTGCATAACTTCGATTTTCTACTGCATAGGAACATGGCTTTTGCGCTTTTGCTAATCGAATTGAGGTGCCATGATGTAGGATCAGGATAAATTTTACTTGAGGACTTCACATTTCGAATGAGATCACAGGCCCAAGATTACAGCTAAGGAGTTGTGCCAAGATGTCGCGTTATTTGGTTAAAGCGAGGTGGAATGTAGTTGTTTTAGCAATCGGGGCCAACTCAGCTTTATTTCAACATTTTTCACTATACTTAGGTGGATATCAAACTTTAAGCTGATGGAAAGGTCTGTGGTCTAGCTCGGAAAGTTGATATTGCAAATTGACATTCCCCACGTGTCGTGAATGTGAAGTGAAAAACTGTTGTAATTTCCTAAGTCGAAACAGAACAGAAATGTTGTCGTAGTCGGTTGCAGCAATCTTATGGTAACTAGAAAGTTGTGTATGGCTCGAACGGTCGATTCTCTGAGCAACGCACAATCAGTTTGTGCAAGATGATTGAACTCGGGTGACTCAAACTCTATCAATTTATTCATCGGGTTCGGAAGGAGGGAAGATGTTGGCAAACACAGCGTGCACTTTTCCACCTTCTCGCAGTTTGTACAATTCCTCGCCCGCGTCAATGATGGCCTGCACTGCGGAGACATTGCCTTGAAACGCGTGAAACCTTGGTTTGCGATGTAGGAACGCTATTCCAGGTTGGCCCGGTACATGTGACTTCTCCGCAACGTCGTAGAAAAACAGGATGGCGGAGTATTCACCGCGCGTCCGTTGGAAGTCGTGAATAGTGACAACCGAATGCGGCGCGATGTAGGCGAGCGTTTTCACCGCACATGACACGCGCGCACGTCCATCGATAAATACAAAGTCCCATTCCTTCTCACCAAGCGTATCAATGCGATCAACGTATGGTTTAAAATCTTCGTAGCGCCCGTCATGGCCATCTCGACGTCGAGAGGGGATGCAGTTGTACTCCACAGGGCGGTCTCCCAGTTTCTTTCGCACCTTATCGCACCACTTTCCATCATGTTCGATAGATACCGCACGCCTTGTGGCCAGTGGCGCGATGTTTAGTGTGCTGCCGCCGCTACCCCACTCAAGGTAGGTTCGAACGCCGTGCATGCGCCGAATAAGCGCTTCGGCTTCCGACTTAGGCATCCATAACTCTTCTCGATTCACCACGACCACACGGGTCTCACGACTAAGCAATGACTTCACCAATGTTTCGTAGGTGGCATAGAGGAAAACAACGAGCATGCACGAAAAGACGATGGGGCAGGTGATGCGAAGCAGGCGCGCCTTGAGTATCCCTCGTGATATCGTCGCTTGGTCCGCATTCACCATGGTGAGAAGCGAAAGCAAGTGCGTGGGGCGCGATTAATTTGTAGAGTCGTACGGTTTTCCTGTGGGTGCAAGGCACGATGGGTGGTAGTTGAATCTTTGCTGCAGATCCTGTGACTTGGCTCGTAGTAATTTTTATTAGGTCGATCACTACTATTTCATCATCTTCAGTCATTCAATCCCATTGGACATCATAAAGGATACCGAGGGGAGGTGCTTTCAGCCAACAAACCATTTATTGTTTCACGCCTGAAAGTCTAATTGGAAGATATGCTGCAGTGCCAGTTTCTTTTATGGAGTCAGTTCGCCAGATTGACCCCCAAGGGCATGCAGTAACCATGAATAACGGCATTAACACTGCGCATTCTTCGAAATCAGTATCACTGAATGCTATGTACGATGCTGATTTTTCTTGGAATTCCGAACCTGAATGTACGCGAGCCGCTTAGTTTCAAGAATAGCTAGAGATTTTTCGCTGATTTAGCGAAAATTTGGGCTTGGTAATATAACATTGTGATGATAACAAACCACTATTCTTCATCTCACTCAAAATTTCAATCGATCCTCTGGTTATGGAAGAATGAGAACAAAGCATAAAAATTTACAGCATTACTAATTTCTCCACACATGAGTATCTTATTGAAAGAAATTCATAGTGATACTCGAGTATATTTCAATTTATCATGTATTGTTCTTTGTGATGCCTTCATCCTTCGTATTAGCAAAATGTGGTGCTTGTAAATTCGATGTCATTTATGTTTTCCCCTCAGAGATGATGCTGCGGCCCTTCATACATTATTTTTTGATAGTAGCAAGTTGCAGTTATGCGAAAATAATGAAACTAAAACTTGAGAATTTACGAAGTGGATAAGTTGCCCCTAAAAAAGGTTATATGTGCCGATAACTCGAGTTATCAAAATACAATATTATTATTCGAATATTATGCCGTCGCCCAGTGCCTATCGTTTCCTTCCGACTATAAGTTTGATTTATTCCGCTGAATTGTTTTCTCTGAACAAGTCATCATCATAGCTTTTTAGTATATTTTTTCCTTACTGATGTGGCAATGTCTTGGTTTGATATGGATTTCGTTTCAGTACCCCACTTTTATGACCTATTATTAGTTTATCCACAGAGTGGGCGAAAAGTTTTGAAAGGATTTTAATCGCATGTATCTCACATGCTTTCTGGGGAGGTAACCGTTCTGAACTAAAGATATATGTTTGATCATATTAGGTTTTAATATAATACTCGTACTTATACCTTGCCGTTGGTATGTGTTAAATACAAGGTAAATAATATATACGGGCCAATTTACAAATTTCACTGCACCATCAAAGTAAAAATGTTAAACTTGCGGCCCAATGACGTGGCGATGATTGATATAAATTAATTATTGAGCAAAAATAAAGAGTAGTGTACATGTTAGGGAGAGCTGATTGTAAGTTTCAATTGCCACTCGCAACAGAAACAGATAAAGTCATGCCGCGGAACAGATTTTCCGATCAACGAAAAGCTACTTGCGTACAGAAGTACATTCAAACAGAATCCATAGTTGACACTCAAATGTGGTATAGAAAAATCTACGGGGAGACTGCTCACGGAGAAACTTCAATCAAAAGGTGGCACCGAAGATTTTTGCAAAACGGGACAGTAGCAGATCTTCCTAGATCGGGAAGGCGGCGAATCCGGGACAAAGATGTCCGAAGAATCGAGCAGGCATTCCATGAGAACCCTCGTCTGTCTACTAGAAATGCTGTGCGTGCTTTACAAATTCCGAGATCGACCATCCGAGATGTACTGGAGAAAAAGTTAAAAATGTTTCCGCATAATATTTGTCTCTTGCAACAATAATTGCCTTATGACTACAGACAGAGACTTCTGTGAGCACAGCATTGTCGCAGGGAAATAAGAGTTGATCCTAATTACCTATCTTGAATTGTTTTCTCTGACGAGTGCGTTTTTTACACCAATGGAGTCGTGAACAAGCACAATGCTCGTATCTGGGGTACCGAAAACCAAGAAACTGTGATCGAAGTACCACAAAGGAGCACAATAGTAATAATCTGGTGCACAATGCATAAGACTAAATTAATAGACCCATATTTCCTTCGACAATCATCTGTGGATGCAGCAGCGCAGAAATCGATGCAACAATATAATGGGCTACATCACATAGAACAGCTACAAAGAGCGCCAATGTTCAACAGGATGGGGCTCCTGCACACATGTCTAGACTAGTTACTTAGTATTTACAAGGAAAGTTAGGAGACAGATGGATAAGCAAGCGAGGTCCAGTAAATTGTCCTCCACGATCTCCAGACTTAACTCCGCTCCACTTGCTTTTTTGGGGTCACGTCAAAGATAATGTGGACTCAGAAGAAATAGAATCTAATGAGCATCTGAAGTCTATAATTACTCAAGCAATAAGAAGCATTGATGCTGCTACGCCATCATATTTATGGAAAAACCTTAATACAAGAATTAATTGTGTAGTGCGACACGAAGGGGGACACATCGAACAATTGACATTTTAAATAAACCTTTTACTGCATGGTAGATATCCATGAAAGATTTACTTATTCAGATCCAAGAGTCTTCGAGTTATGTTCATCTTAAATCCTTTCATTACTTTTCGCCCACCCCGTACATCGACGATATAGAATAATTTTTCTTAATGACCTTCTGCAATATACGGAGCTAGATACGATAGTACTACTGCATTACAGAGAAATAATTATACAAGCACGCATAGTAGATGAAAATGAGATTATCAAACCTGTCAAATAGCCAAGATACATTCAATACCTTGTTGTTACTGCTGGCCGACTATTAGCTCATGGTCCCAGTGAATATTCGATAAATCTGAACTAACGAATAAAATCATCTATTCTTCAAAACGAATTGCGGAAAAGGACACACGCTTATCGCCGAGAGTATGCTTCGTTTCGAAAATAACCTGATCATCTTTCTTCAGAAAATTTCTTCTATGGCCGGAATAGAAATTAAAGATTATCGTTTGACATAGCCCTCCAAAAAATTTTGTATAGAAGATTACAGGAAGAGAAAATTGGGTCACGAAAGCTTTCCACCGGAATAGATTATTGTACCATTTAATAAAAGTTCCTTAATGTCGATATATTTTTCCACCGCGCCGATCTATATACCATATTGCACACTTTAGAAAATTATAATACATTCTAATTGTAGCTTTGATAGATGGGGGAGCCTAAACTAAAACAATAATCGTGATCTAGTCATATTGAGTAATAATCTTTTGTTCTAATGTGCTTTATCGTTCAAATTTCATGAATTATAGTGAACTATTTACTGTGTCCTAGCTAATCCTTGAAGCATTAAAATACATGTATCTTATCATTTTCATTTTTCTACGCGAAGAGAAAAGCCGTACCTTGGGATGTATCTACCGCGCTAGAGCAAGTCGATGCTCTACTGAATGATTTAAGAGTAGAAATTCAAGAAGCCAAATAGGTATAGTGGGCATGGGTAATTCAATCCTTATAAAAATGGAGGAGTCTCCTTTGTCTGCTAAATATTACGTTATCCCGGATTTCTATGGCATGAGACAATGGCTAACACCCAATATGTCATCGAGTGGAGGAAACATCGTCTGGAATCCTTGAGGAATGCTGGTTCACATATATATTGCCAGCCGGAGATTAGAGGGAGCATTATGCGATATTGACCGCATATCTAGTCTAAGGGAGATGGGTTGCAGTCGTTTGGATTTCAAGGCAAACTCAGATTAATTTCATCCTCTTTCGCTACACTGAGATCGAGATCGAATTTTCACCAATAAAACAATCTCCATTTGATCAAATTCACCGAATCAAAATACAATAAAATGTTTACGTCAAATATATTCGGACGTTATTTGATGCTGTAATTGACTTCATCCACTCTTCACGATCGAATTATAAGAAAAATTCATCCCAACGTTTCTACAGCTGACTGCAGAAACTATTGGAATAAGTACGCGGAGAATGGAACAGAAACAACTCTCCTGGTGGCATCCGGCAATATGAAGGCCATTAGGAACTAGTGCACTACTTGAACGGTCGATTCTCTAGCAAGCATACAATCAGGTGTAGATGATGATTGACCTGGAAAGGCACAAACTCGATCAATTTATTGGTACTGATTAGGTTGGAAAGGGGGGAAGATGTTTTCAAACACGGCAGGTACATTTCCGCCTTCACGCAATTTGAATACCTCCTCGCCAGTGTCCACAATGGCCTGCACCGCGGAGGCATTTCCTTGAAAAGCGTGAAATCTTGGTTTGCGATGTAGGAACGCTATTCCGGGTTTGCCTGGTGCGTGTGACTTCTCCGTAACATCATAGAAAAATAGGATGGCAGAGTAAACGTTGCTCGTCCGATGGAAGTCGTGAATAGTAACAACCGAATGAGGCGCAATGTAGGCGAGCGCTTTCACCGCACACAGCACGCGCGCACGTCCGTCGATGAATACAAAGTCCCATTCCTTCTCACCCAGCGTATCGATACGATCTACGTATCGTTTGAAATCTTCGTAACGCCCGTCGTGCCCATTTCGATTTTGGCATGGAATACAATTGTACTCGATTGGACGGTCTCCCAATTTCTTTTGCACCATGTCGCACCACTTCCCATTATGTTCGATCGATACTGCACGTCGTGTAGCCAGTGGTGCGACGTTTAGTGTGCTGCCACCGCTACCCCACTCCAGGTAGGTTCGAACGCCGTGCATGCGCCGAATAAGCGCCTCCGCTTCCGACCTCGGCATCCATATTTCCTCGCGGTTCACCACGACCACACGGGTGTCGCGACTAAGCAATGGTTTCACCAATGTTTCGTGTGTGATAGGCAATAGAACAATGAGCATGAACAAAATGAAAGTGGGGTAAGTGGAGCGTAGCAGGCGCGAATTGATTATGCGCGACTTCAATATTCCCCGTGACTTCGTGTCTTGGTCCGCATTCGCCATCGTGTGAATTGTGAGCACGTGTGTGGGACGCAATGAACCTGTGGTGTACTGCGGGTTACCGGTGAGTGCAAGGCATGAAAGGCGCTATCTATCCGCAAGTGTTGATCATAAACGAGTTCAGGAAGCGATCTGACTAAGCGACGCGTCGAGTTCTGTCTCATAATCATGACATCTTGGAAGTTCGAAGTGTAAACGCCCTTGGCTCGTCTACTCCTGTAGTAAATTACTGTCGTTTCGGAGAAGGATCGCAACTACTGCGGTCACTGTACTGTGTACGACATCGATGAAGCATTGACGCCTTTCATTCTGACTTAAGTCCATAGTGTCGATGACTTGTTGATTCGCCAAGGGTGACAATCGGCATGCAACGCAATTGCGTAATGACCTAATCAGCACAGTTGCACAGTTCGGAAAGATTGAACATCGGGTAGATTGATCTAACGATCGGTAAGCTATCTTTCTACCGGTGCGCCTGCGTAAGCAGGTGACAGTGCCCAAGATTGAGGTGCCAGGGGTGTGACAGTGCAGATGTTCTGTCACTGTCCAAAAAAAGAGTGGGTGTGCGAAGTAAAAGAAACACCCTCCTTCCCATGCCATAATATCTTATTTTAACTAAAGTACGGTTACATTAACAGACATTGTACGTACTCAAATAGGCACATGCACTGTTAGTTACATGTCTAAAATATTGCCCTAGAAAGAGGCGATAGCTGGATTTAGAGTCTGATTGGGACCGACTTTCCTCGATGTTCACTTCGAGAATAAAGTGAAGTAGAAGAAGATTACACAGGAGAAATGGGCTAGCTGAATACTACGTAGAGTATAGCATAGCTGGGGCCCTACTTTGATTGCGTGAATACAACCGTGCGACGTAGCCTCTTTACTCGTTCATTATTAGCCACAATTCTCACATGCAACTTGCTGGTACTGTACCGTGTTATGCTTTCGGCACGATATCTATTTTGCCATGTATAGATAGAATAGCGATGGCTAGTAGAGATTTAGCTGTAAGCGAACTCCTGGATCACGCACCCTTTCTCCTGCACTTCAAATATCTGTGAACATTCTCCTCTTTATATTGTACTACGGCATCTTTCAGTAATTCTCGTCATCACGACTGGTGCCCAATAGTTTCAGTAAGTTCAATGCTTAGTACAGTAGTTTGAGGAAGGACGTATCCCAAATCTGAAATTCTTGTCTACATCCCTGCAGTGCAGTATGGTGTTGGCTGGGTATCTACCAGAATAATCAGTGTCGTACGATGCCGAAAACGTTGTCTGCGCTGTAAGAAAGCCTGGGTATCAGACCAAGCGGAACATCCCAAGGTTCTTTCTTCTATTCAACTCTGACTAACTGCTGTTGCTTCTTAACGGTTACTTCTATGTATTGCTGGGACGTCGCTTCATCGGTACTGTTTCTTTCAGCGCAACCTTTGACTTCCATCAGCCGATGGCCCCTGCGTCTTCTGTCACGACCTTGTACAGTGCTGTGCCTTCCTGAGCCATCTATGCTTCCATCCGCTCTGCAGTCTACGCCATAGTTCAACCTTACACTCGGCAAGAGTTGCCTTGGCAGGAATAACGCAGCCGCATGAAGTTACGCACTAAAATGTCACAAGATTCTGAAGTGTTTCTCTACCACTCTAAAAATGCCAAACAGCCGAACAAAAATTAGCCCCCTTAGAATATCTATTCACATATAGAAAGATAATCTGCGAAACTGATAAGATTTCACATCGTATCAAAAGTATGGAGGAGATCAAGAGACGGTGCTAAAGTGTGAAAACAAGGATTGTAGTATGCTAATTTGCAGGAGCGAGTTCGTGATTTAATGCGGGATGAGATATATTTGAATGCTGGTAAGTCCTCGGACAAATACTGTAAATAAGACGGGTTGGAAGGTCAGTACAGCTCCGTTCCAGCGTGATATGATCAGGTGTGAATGGCAGAGTGTATGGTATTGTATCTCACGCATTAAGTTATTCAGAACCTGGTCCAAGTTCCGTCAGTCACGGACCCTCTTAAGTCAGTTGTTTACAATGGTACGTGTGCTACATAGATACAGTAGTTTGTGTCCCCCTGAACAATTACTTTTCTCTATTGGTTTTATTTAAAGTAATGGTTCAGTGCAGCGAGGGTATGGTAGGCCTGTTATTTCAGTACAGATGTAACTGTATGGTGAATCGAACAGTCGTGAAGTGTATTTCTTCTACTTTGCGAGAAGCTCTGTGAAATGACAGCAATCCAATAGGTTCATACCCGCATTAGTCAAATTAAATTACGGCAAGATCCATCATCTTCCGTTTGAGCACCACCTCGAATTGTTTGCACTAGTACCGATTATCCACTACGATTATACTAGCCGCCTTAACAGTAACACCGTTTTTGATCATCTAATAAGTGGATTGAGCACTAAATCGAATGAATTTTACATTGAGTATTGCGAGTAGTGCATTAGTTCTAAAAAACCAATCGGTCCTCACGCTGTCCCTTAAGCAAAAACTAAGTTTTCCTAATGAATTTAATGCAGTACTTAATGGGCCCCGCTTATCTACCTCATCTCTCTCTGTTGTTCCCTTGATCTTCGAAAAATATATTTGTATTTATACAAATTCACTTACTTGATTACCTTATTTACTTATAGATAAATATTTACCTGATTTATTCAGACATACAACAAGGAATGGAAGAGTTATTTATTTGACTCGCTATCTTGAGCTAGATTTTGTGCAAGAATTATTCGTCGAAAGTTACTAGCGTGCGATATGAACCGTATTTTGAAGTTTTTTCAGCTTGAACTCTTACCTGCGAGCAATAAATAGATTCAGAATTGTTTTTTCAAAAGTACTTAATCCAAATAACTTTGATTTTATGGCCCAACAGGTACACTGCGACAACATTCGTAAATAGGCACTCTACTAGACAGCTATCTCGATGTGGATGCATTCGAGATCTGCGATAAAGGTACAGAGAGGAGTTGAGAATTGTAAGCCCGTTTCCTCACTATCCGAGACTATGCGCAGTTCTATAAACCTTTTCAGTAATCAATTCAACTAGTCTACTTGACCGTCGTCCTCTACCTTCATGGTTATGCGCCGTTACGCAAACCTCTATTAGTTCAAAACTCTGATCTGGATTAAGCAATTCTTATTGGGAGCCTTTGTATCGTCCCAACATCATTTCTTGAGTATTTTAAAACCTCGATTATCGCTGTCGAGATCGATTCATAGTTTGGTATCAGCTCAAACCGTTTACATCATCATTGTTGACTATTAATGCGATCTTCGTATATTTTGGTAATTTTTAATTGCCCGGAGAGCCTCTATTTTTTTTGTTTTTTCATCATAAATTTGTCATTAGTCCTGATCCATTCAAAAATTGTATTTTTGTTTGGCCATCATTTACGTGGAACTGCATTTTTTAAGGATTACATGACTATTCTTTTTCAATTTTTAATGATTACGTGTTTTATATCTTCGCGTCAAGTTTTTGTGCTTTTTCGCGATATAGACACTATATGAATGATAAAATCGAATTATCAATGTCCGATATCGTAAACTCATCGCAAACTATAATTCACGCAGAAATCTATTAAACAAGATGCAATGAAGATTATCGTAGCAAGAACGGTAACCGTTCAATATAATTATGCTCCGTAACCATTGTTCTAAAAGACAACAAACTAGATCGGTTAATGCGAATAGTAATCTAAAACAAGAATATAAAGCTCTAAATTATTTATATTCATTCTACATTACAACCTACTTGATTCGATCGCAAAGTCAATAAGTACGCGAGACCAACTAAATGGCATCTCATATTACAGTGAATGTGGCTAAGGACCATTTTCGAACGATATTCAATAATTTATTTATTTTTGGCCTTCTTTTGGCTACGATATTTCCCTGTAGTAGACAAAAATGTATAGCAATACAAATTGCCTTGAACCCTGAAAATTATTATCATCAGGGAGAAAACACAGCAAGTCTTAGAATATATAAAAAACTAACTGGAAAGAGAACATTATGTCTTGAAAAGGTCAGTTGTGCTTCCTATTTCCGGTAACGTACAAATATGGTAATCATTTTCTTTTGATTATTGCTTGAAATTTACTGCCCTTTACGTGATCTTCCTTTCATAGTGAACGCTCTATTCTGCGCCATAGAGCGTTTTTAATTGCATGCACTGCTTCAGTATTCAAAACATACAACAACCAATTCAATATAGACACTCCTGCATAATGTATAGCTTATGAATTTTTTATTATTTATTGAAACAACTAGTTCGCATGAACTAGCCCGACTTCCGAGTAATAATACTCAGCAATAGGATTCTCGCGAATCAAACTTCAGTCCTGAAAACAAGAGGTTGACAGCTATGTATACTGTGGGCCTTCGTGACAATCATAAATGTTTCAGCTTTTAATACGGTTATACCATACTTATTCTGATCATTCTGCACAGTCTTGCAGCAAATTAGATGTTTTCACAGTAGAGATTCTTACTTGCTGCACAATTATTCATCCTCATATAAAGTAGTTGACGCCCTCGTCGTGATTTCTCCAGAATTGAAATGCTATCTTACACGAATCAAACTTCAAGAATTGTTTCTATTGTAGACAGTAATGCCATCTATCGCACTGTATCAAGTCGGAATTTTTAGAATGGCATTATATTTCGAACGTGAAACATTATTTTCAATCTCGTCCTCTGAAAGTTAGACAGTCAGTAACTAACAGTCTTGCTATTTATTCTAACGTCGGATATATGCTAAATCAGCTATTGCAATGGTGTTGAAACCAAAGACTTCCTTTGTTGGACATCAAACGCGACTAAAAAAATGATGCACGAAATTACGTACCAGAATCTCACATCTTAGAGGACCTGCAGCGAATAATTCTCATATTAGCGAATTTGATGGATAATAGGGAAGCTAGCATATCTTCGAAGTTGCAATATAGACAAACCTTCATACCAGATTTAAATTAGCTTTGTTCGCATGAGTCAAATTTTTACCCGAAGGGAATGACATCCTGACTATTGTGTACGGTTAACTTTCAGAAATATAGAGCACTGTTGATGGTTTTCGTTCTGATTGTGTCAAGTGAAAATCCAGTCATTGTTCGCCCACGTTCTGATTGTACTGATGCATTTGATACAATTGATCAATAGAGACAACGAAATTTCTCCAGATTGACCCTCAAGGGCATGCAGTATCTATGAATAACAGTATTAACACAGCGCCTCTTTGCAAATCGGTATCTCAGAATGCTCTGTACGATGTTGATTATTTTTTAAATTCGAAACCTTCGTAATCGACTAGTTCCTTTTGTTGGAGTTACACGACCCGCTTAGATTCATAAATAGCCGATGTGTTTTCACTGATCCACCAGAAGATTTGTACGTGATTAAAAAATAATATCGCAATGATAACATACAACTATTCTTCACCTCAATCAAAACTTCGAACGATCTTCTGGTTATAGGGGAATCAAAGCAAAGCATAAATTACACTGCACTAATATTGGATCCCTCCACAAGTAATTATCTTTTTGAAAGAAGTTCATTAGTATATTCGAGTATATTTCTTTTTATCATAAGTTGTTTTTTGTTATTCCTTTAGCCTTCATATAAACAAAATACGTTGCTCGTATGCCCGATGTCATATATTTCTCACTTATTGATGATACTGTGGACCTTCATACATTGCTTCTGATGGTTGAAAGTTGCTATCATTCGAAAATAATAAAAACAGGCGGAACGGGCGGAAATTAAAGAGTATGAAGTTACGAAGATCAAAATTTGCCCCACAAACGTTAATTGTGCAAATAACTTGAGTTATCGAAACAGGCAATATTACTACTCTAATATCATGCCATCGTCCAGTACCTTTCGTTTCCTTCTGGTTGAACGTTTGATTTATTTCGATGAGTTGCTTTCTCTGAACAACAGCATTTCGGATCCTTAGCACATTCGTCCTCACGGCTGTGACTATGCCTTAAATCGATATGGATTAAGTTTCAGTACCTCTTTGCATGACCCATAGAAACTTGGCTACATCAAAACTACGGAATAGTTTGTCGTAGATAATTTTCAGCAATATACAGTGCAAGATAAAATAACATTACTGACTTACAGAGAAAGCATCATCCAAACACGCAGAACAAAAGGAGGTAAGATTATCAAGCCTATCGAATAACAAAGATACATTCAACACATTATTCATAAAGGCTGGCAAATTATTAACTCATGGACTGCAATAATGTTAGATGAATCAGAACTGAGGAAAAAAACATCTCCTCTTCAAAATAAATTGCTGAAAATGACGCATGCATATCGCCGAGAGTATGTTCCGCACCCTAAAATAGGCTGATCATCTTTCTTCTGGAAATTTCATCTACGGTCAGAATAAAAATAAAAGTTTATCTTTTGTGATGGCCCTGCAAAAATTTCTAGTATAGAAGATTACAGAAAGATAAGATAGAGTAACAAAAGCTTTCCACTGGAATAGATTATTTTACTGTTCAATAAAATGATCCTTAATTACGATATAGTTTCCACAGCGCCGATCTATATACCATATTCCACACTTTAGAAAAATGAAACAGATTCTATTTCTAGGTATGATAGTGGGGGTGCAGAAGCTAAAGCAATAGTCTTGGTCTAGTCCTATAAAGTAATATTCTTTTGTTCCGATGTGCTCTATTGTTAAAGTTTCATGAATTATAGTGAACCATTTAATGTATTCTAACTGAATCCTGAATCATAATTTTACATACAGTATATCTTTTCATTTTCAATTTTACACTCTAAGGTAAAGGCAGCATCTCGAGATGTATCTACCGCACTAGAGCAAGTTGGTTCGCTACTAAATGATAAAAAAATCCAAGAAAGCATTTAGAGTTTATATCGTTGGTTGTAGTATACATGGGAAATTCAATCCTTATAGAAATGGAGAAGTCTCCTTTATTTGCTAATTATTACGTTATTCCGTTTTCTATGGCATGAGACAATAGCTAATACCTAATAAGTCATCGAGCGGAGCAGTCATCGTCTAGAATCCGTGAGAAATACTTCTTCACAGATCTATCGCCAGCCGGAGATTAGAGGGACCATTATGCGATATTGTCTTCGTATCTAGTCTAAGCGAGATGGGTTGCAGTCGTTTGGGTTTCAAGACAAACTCAGAGTAATTTCGACCTCTTTCGCTACACTGAGATGAGATCTAATTTTCACCAATAAAACTAAAACTGTAGCAAATCAAATTTCCATTTGATTAAAATCATCGGCATCAAAATACAATCAAATGTTTAAGTCAAATATATTCGGACGTAATTTATGCTTTCAATTGACTTCGGCCACTCTTCATAACCAACTTTTCCACAGTTGACCGCAGAAACTATTGGAATAAGTACGCGGAGAATGAAAGGGAAACAACTCTCCTGGTGGCATCCGGCAATATGAAGGCCATTAGGAACTAGTGCACTAATTGAACGGTCGATTCTCTAGCAAGCATACAGTTAGGTCTAGATGATGATTGACCTGGGACGGCACGATCTCTATCAATTTAATGGGGCCGATTAGGTTGCAAAGGGGGGAAGATGTTGTCAAACACAGCAGGTACAGTTCCATCTTCTCGCAACTTGAATACCTCCTCGCCAGTGTCCACAATGGCCTGCACCGCGGAGGCATTGCCTTGAAAAGCGTGAAATCTTGGCTTGCGATATAGGAACGCGATTCCGGGATTGCCTGGTGCGTGCGACTTTTCCGAAACGTAATAGAAAAATAGGATGGCGGAATATACGGTGCTCGTCTGATGGAAGTCGTGAATAGTAACTGCTGAATAAGGCCCAATGTAGGCGAGCGCTTTCACCGCACACAGCACGCGCGCACGTCCATCGATGAACACAAGGTCCCATTCCTTCTCACCCAGCGTATCGATACGATCTACATATGGTTTGAAATCTTTGTAACTCCCGTCGCCCCCATTTCGATTTGGACAGGGAATGCAATTGTACTCGATAGGACTGTTTCCCAATTTCTTTCCCACCATGTCGCACCGTTTCCCATCGTGTTCGATCGATACCGCACGCCGTGTAGCCATTGGTGCGATATGTAGTGTGCTGGCACCGCTACCCCACTCAAGATAGGTTCGAACGCCCTGCATGCGTCGAATAAGAGCCTCCGATTCCGACCGCGGCATCCATACCTCCTCGCGGTTAACCACGACCACGCGGGTTTCACGTTTGAACAATGGTTTCACCAACGTTTCGTGGGTGATAGGCAATAGAACGACGAGCATGCACAAAATGAGAATAGGGTACGCGGAGCGGAGCAGATGCGAATTGATTATGCGCGACTTCAATATTCCTCGTGACTTCGTGTCTCGGTACGCATTCACCATGGTGTGAATTGTGAGCAAGTGTGTAGGACGCAATGGACCTGTGGTGACCTGCAGGTTTACGCTGAGTGCAAAGCATGAAAGGTGCTATCTACAGTATGGCTCCCGAATACCCGGACCCTTCCTGTCAAGGATATGATGACTTAGAACAGTGGTATTGCAATTCAGAGAGAAACAAGAAGAAAAATGGCACTAATTGTAATCATTACAGACCTAGTCAATGTTTCTCAGCACAGTTGACAAATAGAACCTAACAGTAGCGCATGGGCATCCATTTTCTTTTCCGGATTCTGAGTATCATTATACCTTGTGATAGATTTGACGATTGCCTTTGCTCTTCTTCAACCAGAATTTGAATTTCTTCTTAGTTCTCGGCTTGAATTTCATCTCCAACCAATCCTATTTTCCCCAGCCCTACTAATTTCTGACTACATTGTACTAATCGAGATCAAGTTAAAGTATGCTTGCAATCCACGAGGTACATTCTAACTGTAGGAGGGTCCGAACATTCGGAAGCCATAGTGTATCCGCAAGTGTCGATCATAAACAAGTTAAGGAAGCGATCCCTCTAAGCGAAGTACTGAGTTCTGTCTCATAATCATGACATCTCCGAAGTTCGAAGTGTAGGTCGGTCTTGGCTCGCCTACTCCTGCAGTTAATTATTGTCGTCTTGGTGAAGGATTGCAATTACTACGCTCGCTGTACTGTGTACGACATCGATGAACCATCGACATCATTCATGCTGAGTTAGGTACATATCAGTGGTTTTTTGATTCGCCACTGGTGACTCTAGGCATGGAAGGCAATTGCGTCGTGACCTACTCAGCACAGCTGCGCTGTTCGGAAATGGTGCTGTCCAAAAAATACGAGGACGGTGCGAAGTAAAACACATCTCCTCAATCACATACGGTTGTGTCTTATTTCAGCGCAAGTACAGGTAAAGTGACAAAATGATAGAATACCCTTGTTCCACGCAGTGTTCTCTTCAACGAAATCCTACCAAAAATTTAACAAATTCAAGTTCTTGGCGGATACGGCTGATAAGAAAAGTCAAACAAAAATAGTCTTCATCGCGCCGAAGAAAAAATTTTTCGGCTGAGGAGAAAAGCAGAACCAAATATGTCTCAGCCATGTGTTTTTTGGTACATAGAAATAGAAATTCAATCCCTTCACGTGGTCTTCCAGTTAGTCCTAGTTCTCAAGGTTTAATTGTAAAATGTGAAATCAAAGGAAATCAGCACAATTTTCCACTGAATTTCATTTCCGAATGATTTCCCATTCAGAAACACAAGATATCGGACAACACTTCGCAGTTACCGCACTATATTGATGGTTCCTATACTATTTCGATTTGTCTACTTGACTTCCAATCGATCATTGTAGAAAAAATTTTCGCATAGTGAGGAGGCTCGTTTTTTGAACGGTCTTGCTATTCAGCCTCATCAGCCAAAACCTTGAAATTTATAAATTTTCTGTCAGATTTTGTCGACGAGAGTTCAGTTTAAAGCAAGGGTATTCTATTATTTTGTCACTTTTGTACAGTACAGTACCCATAAACAGAAAGCGTACGTACTCACCTAAGCATATGCACTGCTGGTTATATGTCTATAACTGTCGAAAAACCTCGACTAGAAGGTGACTCGCTGTGCTTGGGAAGGTTTTCAGCGGTCCCAGGTCCCGGAGCGATCTAGGCTCGTGACTCAAGAAAATGCTGATTATACTTCCAAGACTTGGTTTTCTGCCGAAGTAGAGAACGCACTTTTATAGAGTTCTAGCACCTAAGACCAAGTAATCACTTAGTGTAATATACATGTTGGTCCTTGAAACTATCACAAGTTACCGAGATCCATTATGGCAATCAGTTAGAATCACTAGAAAGGAATGCCTTCCCGTTATAGTAATCTTGATGCTTACATGTTCAAGCTTATGAAATGAGTTGAGGATCATGGCAATCACAAGCTAATTACCTAGAAGAAAACGTCGCAGTAGGGCATATAAAGAGAAAGAGTTCATCACAGTCACGATACCCAAACTATCGGACCTACGTTAGTTCTGTTTCTCGACAAGAATAGGGCCCTAGAAAGAGACGATACTGGTAGATAGGAATTTAGTTTGTCGGGCCTGTAAGACACGAAGAGAGGGGTTTGAGAGGCCTAATACTCATAAAAGACGTAAAAAATTCTGCCATAGTCCACATCAGATTACTTCTGTTTCTACGTGTTCAATTGAGATATGTTCGTATGATCGACTGCATTTGAAAGCAGCGGCGGTATCGTAACTAGATGAAAACAGAGCAGTAGATTTAGCGGGACGGAATTATCTTTGTCTACGAAATCCTACTGAAAATATGACGATCGTTCAGGCACCAGTGCAACACCCTCTTTCGATCAAAGCTCGTATTCACAACTTGGAAGTTGCGCGCAATCAGGCTATAGAAGAAATAAACTCATATTGAGTAATTTTGAGTAATTTGTTTATTAATGCACTTACAGATCAGTATTTGGTAGACTTATTTATTTGTTTTGTGATACTTGCAGAATTACTTATAGAAAACCTTGTTTCACACAAATAATTTATTCCAATTACTTTTCTGGTTGATTCGTAGTGAGTCATAAGGTATCGCTTTTGAATCAGTAAGTCAGGAACAAACAGACACTTTTAATATAGCCGCTTTGGTTAGTTTTCCGAGAACTCTCGATTGCTAAACAGGCACTGAAAAAGACATGCATCAATAAGAACCATTCGGAGCAATTCATACTAGATTCCTTCTACCTACATTAAACGTGTGTGAAAGATTGACCTTAAATGCAAAAAATGTCATGCCGATCAATGGGTTTCACATTTTCCTACGAGTTCAGAAGAGCATATGTTCCTTAATTGTATCCTGCAACTTTGGCGAATTGAAGACGTCTACACTGCTGAAGCCAATTAGAGTAGTATAGAATGATTGTTTAGATTCATTCAAATTGCTTCCTCGAGGATTGATCGAAGCTAAGTAACCTTTTTGATTCACTAAACACTGAAATTTACTTTCCTTAGGAATAAATTGAACTGAATTATCTTATTCAATGCGGACACATCCTAGTCGACTCAGAAAACAAGTAATTCCTACACCCTGAGCGAAGTGATAGTTGATCGGCTCTGCTACAATACACTCTGCTATGCTACGCCATGTTGTAGATCCACGCTCAATCACAAATCCGAGTTCTTCGCGCTGTGCCCCTGATATATGTCAGTGAATCTTATTGCAATAAATAACAATGTCGTTCCCTCAGAGAGGGTAACCCGGGTTACCCTCTAATTATAGAACTAGTGTAATGTGATAGTGTAATGTTCTATTGATTTGATCATAATGGATTGCTGGAAGGGAGGCTGGGGAGAGGTTGGGACCAAGCAGAAGGTTCTTACTGGTAAAATACGTTGGATTGCGGACTTTTGCGGCGCGCGTGGCGTGCGCCAAGGATTGTTGTGTGTTTTGCGCGTGCGTGCGCGTGCGTGTGCGATTTTCCCGACGTTCTGCGGAGCCGTGAAGCAAGATTTAGCGCGAGCAACCTTTTGTCGTGACAGCGTTCCGAAGAAGACCTGCAGTGCAGCGAGAGGCTTGGTTTGCACCTACAATCTACGGCATCTGCGTTCAGTGCGCTGTTACAGTTATCCTTTCGGCGATCAGAACTGCTTGCGAGCGGCTTGTACGAACATCCTTGATATTACTGCAGAGGGTAACCCGGGTTCCCTTCTAGATTACACGTGGGACTCGTGTACGAATTAAGTTACAGGTCAGGGTAACCGGGGTTACCCGCTAAGCTCGCGAGCCTATTAGGCCCTCAGCTCGTGTGAAATTTGGACTTCTGCGGTGCGAGGCAAGTTTACCGGCGAATACATCTGAGGTCGTCCCGTTTGCGAACGGACCAGGCCCCGGGGCTTTACAAACAAGTATCTTATGTCCATGAAAACTTGTACTCTTATCCAAATGTATGGCTAATACTGTAGAAGCGAAACACTGAATTACTATCTTCCAGTAGCTGTAATTTCGAGTCTGTTTGGGGCCAACTTTCATAGTTGTTTACATTTAAAACAACGTGAAGTAGAACAAGACTACGCAGGTGCCACGGGCTAGCAGAGTACCGTGTTCAGTACAGTATAGCTGAGGACGAACTTTGGTTGCGTGAACAAAACCGTGCGGCATGGCTTCTTTACTCGTTCATTTTTAGCAACAATTCTAACATGCAACATGCTTGTACTGTACCCCGTATTATACTTTCAGTAAAATTTCTATTTGGCCAAGAATAGATGGACTAACCATGGTCGGTAGAGATGTGGCAGTAAGTGGACTCCTGTATCACGCACCTTTCCTCCTGCGCCTAAAATATCTGTGAACATTCTTCACTTTATTTTGCGTTTCTGTATCTATCAGCAGATTCTCGTCATCACGTCAAGTGCTCAATAGTTTGAGTAAGTTCTGTGACTTTTAGTACAGTAGTTTAAAGGACATATCCCGCATCTAAAATTCGTGTCTGCATCCCTGCAGTGCAGCGTGGTGTTGGCTGGGTATCTACTAGAACGGTCAGTGTGTACAAGCAGGGGGACAAAACTCTGAACCCCGTTTTCTGTATCGTATAGGGCAGTACCAAATATCAACCAATCAAAATTTATTTTACGTGCTACGGAATATGCAATATTTGTTGCATTACTCTTACTCCATCTTCATCTGATTTTTGCAGTGTCTTTGGGCATATTTCAGAACTTTGCGCCGTATGCAGAAGTCAGTCTCTTCTGCACCATGCTTTAATATTCGTTTTTTGCTCCTTTCAAAGGTTTTTCGACCTGCGGGTACGCCACATGTTCCGTTTTGTTTTGGAATTTCTATAGCGAAAAGTAAATTTCTGATTAGAGATCAAAGATAATATCCATTGATGTAGAACAAATTTAGGGGTTCAGAGTTTTGTCTCCCTCACCGTACAATGCAATGCCGAAAACCTCGTCTGAGCTGTAAGAAAGCTTTTCGATCAGATCGAGCGTAGCATCCGTCGCTCCTCAACAGTTACTTCTGTGTATTGCTGTTAACTCACTCCATTTTTACTGTTTCTTCCAAATTCAGTGTAACCTCAGGCTCCCATTTGCGGGTGGCCCTTGCGCCCTCTGTCGCGACCATGAACAGTTCTGTGCCTTCCTGAGTGTTGCGTGTTGGTTCACGAGCCAGTCAGTCGATGGGATTTGTTCTTGATATTCGACTCGTCGGCGGGTTGTCCGCTTTTCCAGTCGATGCCTTGGTGTCAGCG
>JAAUYH010066729.1_pt1 | contig 23458 bp, 16 predicted proteins | sample 7278061 | NCBI WGS metagenome assembly JAAUYH01 (sample SAMN14350203, study PRJNA611818) | marine sediment metagenome | isolation source: surface marine sediment (0.6m) | place: French Polynesia: Moorea | collected 2018-08 | reverse complement strand
CTATTTGCCGAAAGACTCGGGATCGGGGCAGAGATGGTGATCGGCGAATACGGTATGTCAGAATTATCGAGCCAACTCTACGAGACCAGTGTTCGGTGCAGTTTACTCGCGCGCAAACTGGTAAAGCGGTTGTATATCCCCCCTCCTTGGTGTGCGGTGCAGGTGGTGGATCCAGTGACGCTTGAGCCAGTGGCAATCGGTCAAGAGGGTTTGGTTAGCTTTTTTGATTTAGCAAATGTAGATTCGGTGTGTGCGGTCGTTACGGGAGATATGGGGCGATTGGTCGGCGCGCATGGAGAAACGTCGGAATTCGTGAGTGGCGACGTGGCTCTATCTGCGTCGTCTTGGCACGGCTTGCCCGCAGGTGCACTGGGGGTAGAGCTGTTGGGGCGCGCACCTGGAGCGACGGCCAAAGGGTGTAGCTTGGCCATAGACATGTTGCTGGAGGCGCGATGAGATTCCGACAGTCAGAAACGCCGAACGACGTGGGTCCAGACGCAGGCACAGATGTAGCAACGGATCGAGAACCGATGCAGACCGAGGTGATGGATCCCGCGCTGATTAAGCGGCGAATGTTGATGCTACCCGTGAACAACGCAGCCGGTTCGGGCCATCCAGAGGCCATGTCGACGACGGCGCGCGTCCTCGTGGGTGAGGGGGTGAGCGTTCAGGTCTTGGATGCCTCGATGGCGCAGCTCGCCGATGTGCGACGCGATTTACTCGATCTCGGTGTGCGCGGGCGCGCGCGCGCTATCGCTCGGGTTGCCGCATACTGGCGTTCGTTGTGTGTGCAGCCCAACGGGGCCTGGGCCGACGCACTGGAGCAAGGGGCAGACAATGCCGAGCTATCGCTGGACATGTTGCGCTGGGGCATCGAGCAATCGCTGAGCCGGTGGACCGAAGAAGGGCTGCTGGCCCTCGTAGAGCACGAACTCGGCGATGTGGAAGTACTGGATGCCGCTGGCAATCCGGCTGCCGTCAACGGATCGACCCTGGCCATTCCGCCGCGATTGTGCCTGCAAATTTTGTCGCGCACTGTGCCCCCGGCGGGCTGGCAAGCGATGGCGATGGCATGGCTGCTGGGCTCGCCGGTATTGGTGCGCCCCTCAGCGGATCTTTTGGGGCTGACGCGGGTATTCATATTGTCGTTGGCCAAGGTGGCACCCGCGCTCGCAGCTGCGACATGGATGGCGGGATCCGATGCTGGAGACAGTGAATATCATCGCATGCTGGCTTCTCATGCCGATGCGGTGGTGGTGCATGGCGGTGACGACGCAGTGCAAGCCTGGCGCAAGCATGCGGCCCCCGGGGCGATTTTCGTCGACCACGGCCACCGCATCAGCGCTGCATACTTGGCCGCAGAGGGCTTGGATAAATTATCGCTGCTGAGTCATTTGCGCGGCTTGGCCTTTGATATATGCGCCTGGGATCAGAACGGCTGTTTATCACCCGTGGTGGCCTATGTCGAGCAGGGCGCGCGCATAGTCAGCATAGATGAAGTGGCCAAAATGCTGGCGGAAGTCGCCTTACCCGAGGCCGAAAAGACCTTGCCCATAGGCGCATGGAGCCGAGAGGCGCAAGCGGCGCGGACGCTTTTTATCCGCACGCGCATGTTAGAGGCCCGCTGCTATACCTCGAAGACCGCCTGTGTGCTGGCCTATCCCGAACCCGGTCCGTTGGAAGCATCGTGCCTGCATCGCGTGATCATTTTGCGCCCCGTCAAAGGGCCCGATGAACTGGTGCGGGCCCTGCGCGTGGTAGGTCCACAGCTGCAGGGCCTAGCGGTTGCCGGCGCGGCGACAACACGGGCGAGTCTGGCCGCGAGACTGGCGCCGTATGGACTCAGCCGAGTGTGCGCGCCTGGCGATTTGCAAAAGCCGCCATTAGATTGGAGCCATGACGGTCGCGGCAATTTGCGCCCGCTGGTGCGTTGGGTCGATTTGGAATAACGTATTCAGACCAGCTCCAAGCACGGGGGCCCCTTGGGCACGGCGACCATGGGCGCCGCTTGCCGATAGACCGATTGCATGCCGCGGGGGTCGGCGCTGCGGATCATGTGATTGTGCACGGCGACGCGGTTGCCTGGTCGAATAATGAATTCGCGAATTTCGTCATGGGGAAAAATGGATTCGCGCTCTTGCTGACGCAACGGATCGACACTGTCGAGATACCGGCGAATAGATAGCCAGCGCCACCATCGCCATATTGCGCGCCCGCTTCTGACGGCGATAAAGCGCCCGGCGGGGATTTCCACGCGGGTACCATCGGCAGTGGTCAAGCGAAAACCCTTGGTGCGGGCATCGCGCAACATAATGCCCGAACTATCGCCCAGGGAATGAACGACCTCAATGGCAAACGCGACGCACGGTTGCTGACGGATGGGGGACAGCGAAAGCGGATGGGCAGCGACAACGCCGACGGTGGGGGGACCGCGGTACAGGTGCAAAGGCGTATTGACCGCACCGAGAGGGCTGCGGCGCAGCCGCCCGGTGACGGTGCGGGGCTCGAACTTATACTGGGCAATGCCGACGGACGCATACGCGCTGGTATCGATGGGCAGATGAGGGCCAGGTGGCTCGTCGCGCAGGATGTAGCGACCGCGATAGGGCAAGGTGCGCTGGATCATGGGCCCCCAGATAGCTTCGTTAAGGCGTTTGCGACCTTGGGCCACTGTGATGTCGACGACCTCATGACTGCGCCAGGTGCAGCGTTCGTCCTTGCCGAGGGTAGTGCGGCAATCGATGCAAAGCTTCGGCAAGGGCGGCCAGGGCTGGGAAGTGGAGGCGCCGGGCGTGGGCATGGCGACGCCTATAGTATCGCAATCGGCGTCCTGGAAATCCATGAAGGACGGAGGGGCGTGTCTTTGGTTTTTGGGGCTGCAGCCCAAAGCGAGACACCTGCGCTACCCCCGTGTACTTTCGAATCCCAGCCTTCGCGGTGCGAAAACGCGGACGATGGCATCTGCCTAACGACAGACTCGCGAGTTTTTCAAGGTGTTGGTTGTAGAGCAACGCTGGGCGATACCCTGGAAAAGTCTGATCTCGTACTCCAAGAAAAATTGTTTATGCAATGAGGTATATTGTCACGTTCGGGGCTTTGGAACGAAAAGCGGCGGGGTAATACAGACTTTCCTGGGGATCCGGTGCAACACGGTGATAAGATAGGGTGCAAAAACAGCGCAAATATTAGGTAAAACATGCAGTTTATTCACCATACCAAACACGCTATAGCCACAGCCATGCCTAGGGTTATGGTCGCAGCTTGGGGAATGTGCGCCCCGAGCTTGATGTTGCCAGCCTGCAACGCTGAATCCCGTGATTCCGCAGCTGTTTCTACCCAACCTGCCACAGCCGTCATAGGAGATTTTCGTAGCGCTTCGGGCGGGCTCGACGTTCCAACCGGAGCAACAGCGAGTCCGCTGTTTGCTGCCCAACCATTTTCACAGCAGATGCTGCGCTTCGAAGAGTTTGGCATGCAGCCGCTGCCGGCCTCTACCAGTGCGGGACCGCTCTCGTTTCCTGTTCCAGTCGATGCCGGGAGCAGCCCCGATGGTGCGGCCATTGATGCATTTATCGGCCAAGATATCTTTCCCTATCCTACACGAGAAGCCAACACCAGCGACTTGAATCCTTGGCAAACGGAAATCGAGTTGTTTTTGGGCCGCCCCTTGGACACCCCGCCAGCCGAAGGCCGCCCGCCCGGAGAAGACTGGGCCCATCAGCGCTATAGCGAGTTTGCGCCGCAGGTGTATTTTCAAGTGGTCACCATGGGGGCCCGCAACAATCTCGGCGTTCGCGACAACCGCCAGCTCCACAATTACGCAGTCGGCGAATTTGCTCCAGGCGGTCTCTACCATAACACCGTTGGGACTGCGGGCTTTGACGGTACGACCAGTGGCGTAGCCGTGCGCTTCCACCCCAATTTTCCCATACAAGATCCACAGACGGTATGGACCTTCGACGGCACCTTTCCGCCCAAATTGCTTATGGCCCGCTACGGCGAGCCCTTGCTCATGCGCCACTACAATGCCCTCATGATCGATCCGGGCGCCAACTTTGGCTTTGGACTGCACACTCTATCGACCCACGAACACAATGGCCACAACCCAGCCGAGAGCGACGGCTACACCCAGGCATTCTTTTTCCCGGGGCAGTTCTACGATTACCGCTGGCCCATGATCTTGGCTGGTCATGATAGCATCAACACCTCGGCCAGCGATGCACGGGCGGGAGCCCCTGATGGCAGTAGTGGTATCACCAAGATTCCCGGCGACTTTCGCGAAACCATGAGTACGCATTGGTTTCATGACCACATGCTCGATTTCACCGCGCAGAATGTCTACAAGGGCTCCGCGGCCATGATGAATTACTACAGCGCATTAGACCGCGGCAACGAAGCCCTCGACGACGGTGTCAATTTACGCTTGCCCAGCGGCAGTGCGCTGGATTGGGGTAACCGCGACTACGACGTCAACCTCGTGCTCGCCGACAAAGCATGGGACGCAGACGGCCAGTTATTTTTCAATATCTTCAACCTCGACGGCTTTGTCGGCGATCAGCTACTGACCAATTGGTTGTGGAAACCGTACTTTGATGTGCGCGCACGCCGCTATCGCTTTCGCATCCTCAACGGTTCGGTATCGCGCTATATGAAAATCGCACTAGTGGTAGAAATTGCCGGCAATGGCGGCGAGCTCAATGGACCGCCCGGCTCGGGAGTATCCTACGACCGGGTGCCGTTTTACATGATCGCCAACGACGGAAATATCATGGAACATGCGGTCTTTTTCGATGGCTCGGTCGGGACCGGCGGCTTTATCAACGAACGCGGTACGTTACCCACCCAAGCCATTGCCGAGCGCTACGATATCGTCGTCGATTTCGCGCAATTTTCGCCTGGTACCAAGCTGTACTTTGTAAACCTCATGGAGCACGACGACGGCAAAGGGCCCAAAGACATCATTCCGCTCGCCGACGTCCTCGATGGCAGCTACGCTCCGGAGGTCGATAGCGATGGGCGCAACCGTACTGACCCAGCGGTGACCAAGTTTTTCGAATTCCGAGTGCACGCCTACGGCGGCGTCGACGTCAGCATGGATCCGGCCGACTACGTGGCCGGCAATGGTCTTGGGCCGGGCGGCAGCGATCAAACCATGATTCCGTTGCCCAGCTTTAGTCAACAAGAGCTGGAGAACGCGATACATCGCACGTTTGAATTTGGCCGCTCTTCGGGAACCGACAGTGCGCCGTGGACCATCAAGACCGACGGCGGTTCCGGCTTGGCCATGGACCCCGAGCGGATTTCGGCGGCTCCCACCAAAGGCGCAGTCGAGATTTGGCATCTGGAAAACGGAGGCAACGGTTGGGCACATCCGGTGCATATTCATTTTGAAGAAGGGCAGATTTTCAAACGAGGAGGCCAGACGCCGCCAGAATGGGAGCGCTGGGCGCGCAAGGACGTGTTCCGCATTGGCGACATGCCCGACAGCTTGCGCACGGTCGATGTAGCCATTCGCTTTCGCGAATTTCTCGGCACTTTTATGGAACACTGCCACAACACCCAGCATGAAGACCACGCCATGCTCCTGCGTTGGGATGTTGAGCAGCCCGGCCAAGTACTCATCATGCCGACGCCGATGCCGTCATGGGATGGCGTGAGCTACGTGCCGTCGTTCGCGTTACCCACCTTTCGCACGGGTGATGAAGATGCGGCGGAAGACGCCGCCAAAGACCCCGACTTTGGCCATTTGGGCCAGTAACACCGAGGAGCATGCAAGATGATCAGGATACATCGACGACATAGCGCACGGCCTGTTACATGGTCTGTCGCATGGGCCATAACCGCGAGCTTGACCGCGAGCTTGACCGTAGCCCTCAGCGTGTCCGCCTGCCGGAGCAGCGATGGCATTGGCGACGTTGCTGCAGCCACGAGCCAAATGCCCCAGCAGACTCCCACCTCGCAGGCAGACGACCGCGCTTCGAAGCCAGAGGCGAGCAAGCGCAAACGTCGCGGCCAGCGCTGGGGGGCCGATTACTTTCCCAACATCGAACTCATCAACCACCACGGCCAACGGGTACGCTTTTTCGACGACCTCATCGCCGACAAAGTGGTGGTCATCAACTTTATTTTCACCCGTTGCAAAAATTCCTGCCCCCTCGAGACTGCGCGGCTCAAAAAAGTCGCCGATATCCTCGGCGACCGCGTGGGCAAGGACGTGTTTATGTATTCGATCTCCATCGACCCCAAGCACGACACGCCCGAGGTACTGGCCGCATATACCAAGACCTTTCGCACGGGGCCGGGCTGGGATTTCCTCACCGGCGATCGCCAAGAAATTATCACCTTGCGCAAAAAGCTGGGCCTGTATATCGACGAAATTCAGGACGACCCCATCGACCACAACCTGAGCCTCATCATCGGCAATCAGCGTACCGGACAGTGGATGAAGCGCTCACCGTTTGAAAACCCCTATTTTCTGGCTACGCAAATCGGCGGTTGGCTACACAACTGGAAACTGCCCGCCGTCGCGGGTGCCGGCGATAGCTACGCCAATGCCCCGGCACTGCGCAAGCTGCCATTGGGGGAACGTCTTTTTCGCGGTCGCTGTATGCCCTGCCACACCATTGGCCAAGGCGACAAGCACAACCTACGCATGTCTGAGGTGGGACCAGATCTGCTTGGAGTGACGAAAAAACGCGAAGATGCCTGGCTCAGGCGCTGGTTGGCCGAACCCGACAAAATGCTGGAGGAAAAGGACCCGATTGCTACCATGCTGTACATGCAATACAACCAAGTGGCCATGCCCAACCTACAATTGAGCGACGTCGACATCGACGCCCTGATCAAATACCTCGATCGAGAGAGCCATCGCATACAGTCGGCGCAGTGATTGAGCACTGTTTGGGCAAGGTTTGCCTTCGTCGTGTGCGTGACAAGCCAATACTTCGCACGGCATCGAACGACGTCACACGACTTCGTTGGGAGCAAAGAGCTCGCGGCGCAATGTGGGCCGTGGGGCGGCGGCAGCATGGGCCTGCGTTACCTGCTGCCAGTGCGCGCCGTCTTCCGTGGACGCCAATAGCGGCATAAGGGCGGCAAATATCTGCCACCCAATATCGGGGATGGGACACTCTTCGATTTCGCGGGCCAGAGAGACCGCTTCTTCTGCCCGCGAATCACCGTCTCCACACGTCAGCGCCAATGCCCGCGATAGCTTGCTGCCGGCATTCATACCGGCGACGTCGAATTGCCTATGCGCAATCTGAGCCAGCTCGGTCGCCAATGCGCTTTGGCGCAGACGCCAGGCCACAGCGGCCTCGTTGAGAGCAATGAGGGCGTATAAATATGCCACATCGAGATATTTGGCTGCCTCGATCAAGGCTAGATCAGGCTTGAGGGCGGGCGCTCTTGCCGAATCCTGGCGGTAGGCGAGCGCGCGCAATAGCCATTCGGCGCGGGCTTCGTAGATGGGCAGACGGTGCTCGCACGCCTCGCGGCGCGCGGCTTCGGCCATGCTTTGGGCCATGTCGTATGCCCCGGCCTCCATCCATGCCGAGGCGCCGTTGAGCTGGCTACCGAGCTTGAGGGTAAACGCGCGCGCGTAGGCGACGGCCTCTACCTGCAGCTCGGCCGCCCTGGTAAATTGACCCTCCTGGTAGCAAAAGCGTCCCATCCAATCGAGTACCCGGGCCTTGGCGTCGGCGTCGCCTTGCCGATGGGCCCACGCCTGTGCCTGTTCAATAACTGCTCGTTCGTATTTCCTTCCCTTCCGCGCCGCGAGCCGCTGACGGACGGCAAAGCGCCACAGCTCTAGGCGATCATCGCCAAAGGGGACGAGTTTTGCAATTGTCTCCTCTGCTCGCGCCAGCTCGCCCCGCTCGGCGCAAAGGGCTCCACGCAGAAGGCACTCTAGCCCCACGCGGGTCGATGTTGCCACATTGCTGCTGGCGCGACCCACTTCGTACAGGGCCAACTCCAGAGCCTGGGGACTGCGTTCTTCCAAGGCAATTTCGCTCCACAGCGAGAGCATGGCCGCCTCGACATGGCCACGCTCAGCCCCGCTGGTCGCCGTGCGGTGGACCGTTTGTGTGTGCCGCTGATGTTGCAGTCCCTGACTGAGAAGAAAACGCGCGGGTCCAAGTTCACCCCGCATAGCGTGCTCCCTAGCTTTGCCGAGTAGTATGGGGGCAATATCCTCATCCCCATACGAGCGTGCTCGGCTACCGTCGCCGATGGCGACTGAACACTCTGCCCACTCGAACTGCTGTACAGCAGCGAGGTCGACGCGCAAACGCCGGCCATTGTCTATATTGTCAGGAACGGCCAGACCTATGCGGAGCCATCGCTTGATTTCGTCATGGACGTTTTTGCCTTGGGTACGGCGCTGCAGAATATCGGCGGTGCGACTGGGCACGTGCAAGAGACGCTCGGGGCCGCAGAAATACTCGTGCAGCACAGCTGAGGGCGGTGGTTGCCACGACTCGTGCTGGTGTCCGGCCAACGCATCGGCCATGTCCCACGCCGACGCCGGGCGCACCGATAGATCGCGTGCGAGTGCGCGACAAAGGAGCTTGGCAACTGGCTCGGGAACGCCCGCGGCCTGTAGTTGCTGCTTCCTAGGGCTGATGTTCGTTATTTGGGGTGGCAGCGCGCCGGTCAGAACCTCCCACAGCATGACGGCAACGGCGTACAAATCGCATGCAGGCGTGAGTTCGCCATCGAGCTGCTCAGGCGCCATGTAGCGCCGGGTGCCCCCGCATCCGCGAATGGGCGCGGCGCCGCCCAGGGCCGGACCAGCAGCCAGGCCGAGGTCTAGAACCACCACGGCGCCACGTTGGTCTACGAGCACGTTGGCCGGTTTTAGGTCGAGGTGGAGCATTCCGGTGGCATGGATGCGGCCGATGATGTCGAGTAGTTGCACAGCCATCGGCTTGAGATCGTTCCATAGTGTTGGCGTCGCCGTTGCTGTTGTCGTTTGGGACAGCGTGCCGGGAAAGGGCGTGCCCTCCACTAGATCCATGGCCAAAAACAGCCGGTCCTGCAGCTGTTGGTCGATTCCCTCGTCGCGCAGGGTGACGATGCCGGGCAGGCGCAGACCGCGGAGCGCTACGACTTCGCGGCGCAAGAGCACGCTAGTAGCGCTGCGATCGAGGAGCTTGAGTGCGACTTCATCATCCCGCAGCATGTCATGGGCACGATAGACGACGCTAAAGGCCCCACTGCCCAAATAGGCGCCGAGTCGATAGCGACCTGCGACGATTTCCGGAACCTCGGTAGCCTCCGCCGCGGGGGCCATGGCGGCTCCGGCGTAGTCGTCGCCCATGTCCCAGTAGAATAGATCGCCCGCGTCGCGCATGGGATGAGTATACTCGAACTCGGCAGGCGGGGGAACCTATTGCTCGAACAGGGGCTTGTCGCGCATGGCTTCGTCGGCGACCGCCAAGTGGAAATTTTGCGCCCAGTCCCGATTTCCGATGCCACTTTGGAGCCGGCCTGCGTGGAAGGCTTTTTCTAGAGGTACGCCATCTGCAATGGCCTCGTAGAAGCCTGTTGAGAAGTCAATGGCGGCACGGTCATGAATTACCGCTGTTGTGACGATTACGCAGGGAATGACAGCCGGTTTCCTAGTGAGAACCCCGGCGAGGGCAAATGACTCGCAGGACATAAACAGCGCGAATCGCAAATGACCGTCGTCGTTCCAGAGTTCAAACATCTCGCGCAAGATTTCTGGAGACAGTGGCTTGTTTCTGCCTATCTCGTCCTCCAGGATCAAGTAACCATCTTTTCCATGCCCACTGAAATGAAGAATTTGAGAATTATCATTTCGCAGAAGTGATTGAATTTCGCGGGTTCGTACCGCAAAGTTGGTACTCGCCATTTCGTCGAAGCGGTCTCGGTGTTTGCCCCTATATAGTGCATCTCGGATTTCTCGATGCTCTTCGCTAATGCGCATTCGCTGTCCGGATATCGGTTCTGCTGCTAAGAACTGTATTTTTATTTTCATTTTGGGTGCTACTTCCTGACCCAATACCAGTGCCCTTTTATAGGTTCCATTGGCGTATTGGTACGTCTGAATTGGCGGATGAATACTGTGATTGATCAAGCAGCCCATGCGAAACGCCAGCGCGGCCGGCACTGCGGCAAACACGTGCAGCCGTTTGGCGTGCGGCAGCCGTTCATGGATTTTGCTCAGCGCTTGGGCAAACGCTTGGGCGACCCGCTCCAGGTCCTCTTCACTTCCCAGAGCTTCAGGGCCGCAGCGATCGCCGACATGGATATGGACTTTCTCGCGTATATTTGGGTCTGCCAAAACTTGTTGGCAAGCGACTTCCGCAATTGGAGCGCTGACGCTTACACGTACGATTACTTCTTCCTCAGATGGAATAGTTTTGCGTGACAGATCATCGTCGTCCACGTACACTTTTAATGGATCGCCCGTTTTCTCGGGCCACCGCCATCCCTGCGCTGGACTGTGATACACATACGACCGCGCCTGGGTCCATTTTTCCATGCGGTATCCAAAGTCCATAGCCAACGGAATCGACGTACGACCAAAATAGGCCACCTTGGCGCCTCCGTTCCGGGCTTCAATAATTTCTTGCTGACGCACTTTTTCGGCCTGCTGTCGTTGCATATCCTCCCAGGACAGTGGCTCCGAATTTTCATCTTTGGTATCAATGATGAGCCTCTCATTGCTCGCTACGCGTCGAATTTCTTCCGGCAAAGCGGCCAGCATATCGCTAACTTCGATGCCGGTAAATCCCTTCTGACTATGGGCCAACAAAATCCATTCATCGCTCGTATGTGCCATGCTCCATGTACTCCTTGGTCTTGCGCAGGCATTGTCGTGGACTGCGCTTACCCTTACATGGCGTGACGGGCGATGAATGTGACGAGAAAAGCGAAAAAACGACAAAGTTCGCGTCGCCGCGGCTCAGGCAGTCCTATCGCCGCCGTCGCCGACGAGTATCGCAGCGAGATCATCCGCTCGCTGACTCTCGCGCTTGATGAGCTTTTGATGATTATTGCTGTCCACGTCCTTGCCCCGCCCGAGCAAACGACAAGCGGCGGCGCCATCGCCCAAGCGGTCGACGGCGGCCTTGAGCACCATGCCGGTCAGCACTTGGGAGTGCTTGAGCTCAAGCCCCCCGGCACGCGCTAAAGCCGTATCGACAAAAGCCTCGGCCGCCGTTGCCATGGCCGTTAATAACGCCTCTGGGCCCCGGCCCTGATCGTAGGCCAGCGAACGCGCCACGTGGGCTCGGGCAATGCGTAGTTGGTCGTGCTCAACCCCGTGATCGGCCGCGGACGTACTATCGCGATGAGCCAAGAGTACCGCTCGCTTGATGGTGCTCTCCAACTGGCGCAAATTGCCCGGCCAGGGCTGCTGCTCCAAGAGCTCTGCCGCCGTGGTCTCAATCGAGGCCGCCCCATGACTGCCGAGACGCTTTTGCGCGCGGGCAATAAAAAAACGTGCCCAGTCACAAATTTCGTCACGTCGCTCCCGCAGAGGGGGCACTTGCACCGGGAACACGTGGATGCGGTGATACAGATCGAGCAAAAAACGGCCCTCGGCAACTGCCTCTTTGAGATTGGCGTTGGTACCGACGATGATGCGAACGTCGGCATGACTCAGCTTGTGATCACCAACCACGCGGTAACCGCCGTCATCGAGCAAGCCCAGCAGCATGGCCTGAGCGTCGCGTGGCAGCTTGTCGATTTCGTCGAGAAACAACGTACCGCCCCGGGCCTCACCGACCAATCCCGGGTTGGACTCAACCGCATCGGTAAATGCGCCGCGCTTCCAGCCAAAGAGCATGGCCGGACGCACGCCATCGGCATTGGTGCCCAGCGTGGCATGAACAAACTGCCTCCCGGCGCGCGGCGACTGTTCGTGACACCATCGTGCCAGCCGGGTTTTGCCCACGCCGCTCTCCCCATACAACAACAAAATATCGTCGGTGGTCGCGAATAGGCGCAAGTCTTCGATCAAGGGCCTCATGCTGGCACCGACCACGGGGAGCCATCGATCCTGCTGCGCACTCTGGGTCTCGCTGCCGCCTCGCGTGTGCGGCAGCATGAGTAGCGGTGCGGCAATCGCGTTGGCGTAGGGCTGCAGCGATGCCGCGAGTGCGGGCCACCAGCGCGTAGCCTTGCCATTGTCGGCGCCCCGATTGTCGGCTCCTTGGGTATACATCAGCTCGATCGACACAAAGCCGACCAGGCCCCCACCCGGGCGCCGCAATGGCAGCGCTGCGATATGCGAGGTCTCCCGCTGCAATACTTCTTGCCGTGAGCGGAAATCGGGCCGCGCGTTGCCAACATGGGTAACAGAGGCGCCGCTCTGATCGATAGCCATTTGCTCACGCACGTCTAATAGGATGGCCGCATCTGCCGTCTCAAGCCAATACCACGCAGTAACCGATGGCAACGTGCCCATACCATGCGATTCAGCCCGAGCTGGCCCGCCTGTGCTGCGCACGAATAGGCCGTGATACGCACCGCCGCGACCGGGACGCAGATGAACCATGGCGCGCACAAACCGCACATCGTTACCTCCGGCACTGGACGCCAGCGTCGTGGTGAGTGTGGATTCCATAGTTGCCAACGCGCAGTCTGCGGCTTCCTCAAAGCTAGTCGCTGCACACACCTGATCTATTAATCGTTCCAATTCGCTCATCATGTCCTCTGGATTTGTCCACCATACCTGGCGGCGGACCGCCCCGTATTGCAAATACGGCAAAACGTATCCCCGGTACGCGGGAAGTGCCGCGCACGCGGACAAAAGATGCCCAGACTGTGTCTAACCGGTTGAAATAATTCGACTTATTGCAGGTGCCGTCCTGGTCTACGCCGTGCAATGGCACTCGGGCACGATGACGACGAGCACTCCGTATTACGATGCCCTGACCACTATTCACGAGCAAAAGCAAGCCCGCCTGTGTCGCTACCTCGCCAGCGCTTTTCCAAAAGTCGGACCCCATTACGCGGAGGAGGCAGTGGCCGACGCCTTCTGTGACGCCGTCGCCCGTCCTGTGGGCTTCATACGCGCGTGGAATCACGGCGGCAACGTTGCCCTCTTCCGGCTGTTGCGATGCGCGGCATGGCGCCATCTGCGCAATGGCATTCGCAAACACTCCTACCATTGCGAATTCTATGTTGGCGCCGCCATCGACGGCACAGCCCACGGTGGTGACGATCTCGATGGAGCAACCCACAGCGCCATGGGCTGTGATGATGGCGTATCTGCATCCGTTTCCGCGTGTAAGGCCAACGATATGGTGGCTGGAGAAATCAGCCGATCTGTGACACCACACCAAGTCGCCGTTCAGCGCGAACTTTTCGGCCGCATCCAAGCCTTGATACCGCAGGCGGTAGAGCATTTTGGCCATGGACGCTCCGACGCCCTGAAAGCGGCCCTGCAAGCGCGCCTTGCCGGGGACATGGACAGCGACACAGAGGCCGCTCGTGAATACGGCGTGCCGCGTGAATATCTCAACCGGGCCAAGCAATGGATTGCCCGCCAAGTGCTGGACGCATAACGATCAGGTTAGAGATTTGGGATGTACGAATAGTACTCGCACGTGGCCTTGATATACGTGACCTTGCTCCAATTCTGAGCCTGCTGCTGCATGGCCTGGAAAAATGCTGCCAGGCTTGAGAAACCCGGTCCCTCGATCTCTCGCACCGAAAAGCCCTCATGCACGGTCGGTGATTTATGGACCTGCGACAGCACCCAATGCTCGAGCACCATTTGCTCGGCACTGCCCTCAACAAAGACCATGCCGACGTACGTACCGCCGCCTGAGCCCGATGTAGTCACCTCATAGGTGCCGGGGTCGAGCTGGCGGGTGGGGCCGGTTTCTCGGGTGGTGCTGCCCGCCTCGTCGCGACCACTCATCATCGAATCACTGTTCCAATCATTCTTTGCCATCATTTGTATTTCCTTTGCTCGTTATCGAGAACCATTCTCGATCTATACACTGATATGGCGCGAGCACGGCCGGTTGTGACGAAAAATTGTGAGAAATATCTCAGCACCATGCGATCGGCGCCTACGGCGACGGCTTCTTCGTCTTTTTCTGCTTGGGTCGTCGTGATTTTTTGCGTTTGCCCTGCTGTTGCGCTTCGGTATTGGCCTCGGTTTTTGCGTCATTTTTGGCTGTGGGATCCGCTGAATCCCCCCGGGCCAAGGCCAAGTATTCACGGCATTTCCTCCTGCTTAAATTGCCGATGCCACCGTCTTTCCATGCGTCGTAGTACGCATCGTAGATGGCTTGGCGCAGACATTCTCGATACTGTGCATCGGGCTCCTGCTGCTGACCGATACGGTTCCGCAGACAGTCCAGCACCTCACGCGTCTCCATGGCGGCAATCTCTGCCCGCGCCCGCTCAAGCGGGGGCAGAGCGGCCTGCGCCGCTGCGGCTTCGGCTGCACGTCGCTCTGCGAGGTCGGCGACCCATTCGTTGCCAATGGCTGCACAGGCGCTATCGGACATAGCGGTGAAACGGCCGTAACCGGTAGCGGTCTTGGCCCCAGCTCCAAGCACTTGCAGCGCCAGGGCCAGCCACTCGGCCGCCTTGGCGGCGAGGTCTTGCACCGAGTGCTCGGTAAGTGAGGGCCAGCCTTCATCGTCTGCTGGTGGCCGCGGTCGCGGCGTCACGGCAAACTGCATTTCGCAGCCGGGGGCCACGGTCAGAAAGCAAATGGGCACTGGATTGTGCCAATCTCCGGGAGGCTCGTTGCCCTGATAGTATGGCCCGTAGTGGGGCGTCATCACGTCGGCCGCTAGCTCAACCGGCTTGAGCGGAAGCGCATCGAGAAACGCGATGCGGCCAGCGCGGTGGGGGGCTACGCTCGTAGCCTCACCAAACATCGTGCGGCATAGATCTGGGTCTTGTCCGGTCTCCAGTGCCCAAGCCCGCACCATGCCCTTGATACCTGAGCCGGGCACATAGGGCGTGCCCAAAGTTTGATGCCAGGCAAAGCCGTTTTTGATGAAGTGATCGAGTCCCATACCGGTGACAAAGCGCGCCGTCGACTGCATATACAGCAATTTGCCGTGCAGGTGCTCGACCATGCGGCGCCGTCGGCCGATAAACTCGGCGATCTGACCCGTTTCACCCGCGAGTTTGCCGTCGACCGAGGCGACCCAATCCTGGCTCGCTTCTTTATCCTTACCAATGGTGCGGTAAAATTTATTGTACCAGAGACCTGTGTGGGCATTGGGCGGTAGAGCATGTGGATGCGTATGCACCTCGGCGACACGATAGAGAGGTAATCGATTATCCGTCATCGCGTACGGCCTTTTCCGAGGCTTTGAGCAACGCCTGGGCAAATTTCTTCAGCCACACTAAATAGGCCAGGGCATCGGCATGCGCCCGCACGTACGTCTCTTGGTCGCTGGCGACAATGGCGTCAATGAGCACGGGACTGTCGCCATAGGGGCCGCCAGTGCGACATAGCCAAGAACTCAAATGGGCGAGTAACTTTTCATATGCGCCAGCCTGATATGCATTGGACTTGGGCCGCTGTTTACGTTCCATGAGCGTGGCCACCGCTTGTCCCAAGCCGCTCATGACGATTTGCGTCGGCAATGCATTGCAATAGACCCGGTAGCGACCTTCGACCGAATCTCCGCTGCCCTTTCCGCCCTGGCCATGTTCGACCTGATGATCAGAGACCTCGCGTACGCTGTCGAGGGCGTGCTTGGCCCGCTCTTGTTCGATGGTTGTTCTAGCCGTCGCCTTCTTTGTCGTCGTCTTCTTCTTCACCTTGGTGCTCCTTGTTCGCGCGTTCGTGCCTACTTTGCGTTGTCGACGGGGTGAACGGCACACCATCCGTGTCCCACAGTTTCGTTGCCGCCTACTTGCAAATACGGGTACTGGGCAAACATTTCTCGCACCGAAGCCAGTGCGCCACCGCCGCGTTCCGCCATCAGTGCATACAGCAGCGTGTCTGGCGGCAAGCTCTCTTCGTACCACAAATTCTCACTGGTCTTTGTCACATCGTTGAGCACGTTGCGGGCGGTGATAGCGAGCCCATGGCGGGCAAACCAGGCAAAATCATGATCACTGAGCACAGTGAGCTGCTTGGGTAGCCGATCTCGGGTGGCATCGTGAGGAAAAAATGCACCGAGCAAGTCGCATAGATCCTCCGGTAACGCGCCGCCGTGAGAGAATTGCCGCTCCTCCAAGTAAATATTACCGCAGTCAGCACCGAGGTAGCTATCGTTGTCAATGATCGGTATCGTGAGGCTCTTCTGACGAAGCTCAGCCCGCTGCAAATCGCGACACACCCGCTCGATGACGTGGGAACAAGTGAGCCAGCGATACTGCGCACTCATACTGCGCACCGGCAGGAGCAGAATCCGGGCATCGGCAACCACCAATTGACCGGCCGAATCTTGTTTGCCAAAGATGCGGTCCATGTGGGCCGCGCCGGGCCCGCGGTTTGCGATGCTGGCGCCGTTATCGTCGTGACTCCCACTATCGCGTTTGCCAGCATTGGTCCCGTTATTGTCGGTTTCATTGTCCATCAACTGGGCATAATACGTGCGGGCAAAATCCCGCAGCGCGCCTTTGACACTGCTGCCGGGAATGACGGGATAATCCGTGGCGGCCTCGCGTTGGCAGGGCAAATCGACAAATCCGGTAGATTGACCGGAACCGGCGTGGATGGGACTTTCGGCTAATAGGCCATAGAGCTGAGTGTTCATGGTGTATGTCTTTGTTATATTGAGTTTCGAATGAGCAGATGAGTTACTGAAGATTGCCCTTGGGCCAAAAGCCGAGGGTCACGTGACCAAATCCGTACGCTGTGCGGTCGCCGATGCACTGGCCGTGAGATTTGAGGACTTTGTTCACATCACACGACTCATCGAGCTCACAAAACCAAACACTGCCCGGAGCCACATGGGGCCGGAGCGGCAGCGGACGGTGCCGGATACTGTCCCAGCCGCCGATCATGAGCGGTGGGCGCAAACATGCCGATACCACCCGGACTCCGGGCAACTGCGGAATATGCTCGTTCACGCCCGGCAGTGGGAACATATCGGCCGGCGATAGATGCACCACACTCAGGCGCTTATGTTTCTTAATGCGCGACTCAAGATTGAGATCGGGATCAAGGTTGCGCGGCAGAGCGAGCTTGCAAGTATTGCCGTCGGCAGCGTTCTGGCAGTAGGCCATGCGCGACTCTCCGCCCACAGGGACGTGATCGGCGGGCTCGCACCAGTCCGCGGGTACACCGCGAACTTCTAACATCATCGACACGCCGCGGTGCAGGCGAATCATGAGCGGACTATACATGGCTCCCTCGCTCGTGGTCCGGCGCACGGGGTCGCGGACAATGCCCACCCGCGGTTCCAGTTTCCACAAATCTTTGCTAGCCACGATCGTGTCGGCCGCTGGCAAATCACCAGCCAAGATCGCATGGAGCCCTGCCGTTGTCACCCATTGATCGGCACCGGCCTTGAAACGGCTTTTGCCTTGGCTTATGTCCGACGTAAATCGCGTCGGCACCGGCACCCGAACGTTGCCGATATCGGCGGCGACTGGCCGCTCACTGGGGGCAAGCAGTGCTTGCGCGTGAAACCGCAGGCCGGTGTCGGACGTCTCTTCGCGTCGCTTGCCGACGACATGAGCCGGCAGAGGCCAAAGTTGCTCTTCTGCAGTCTCCAACACCGAATCATCGCGGCGGCACAGATATGGTCCGCGCACGCGCAACTGGCCAAGGTCGGCAAAGCCATCGCCAAGGATGCGACGGACATTGGTCACCGACTCCCACGATCCGCGTCCGTTCCAGCCGTTTTCGCGAGCCAATGCCGCGCGCAGGGCCCCGACCACGGTTGGTGGATGAGGCGGAAACAGCGATACCACGCCGGCCTGACTCGACTCGCTTTGGCGATAGGGGCGACCATCGCGGAAAAACCAGGCGTCCACCGGCGTCAGTCGATACAAACGGGTACTCATGTTCGATCTTCCTCCTGGCCTTTATTGGCCAAAAATGCGGCGATCACCGCACCGTCGGTACTGAGCATGGACTCGCAGTACTCCTCGCCTTCGCCATTGCGGCGGCGCCAGTGCATCACGCGCAGTAGTGTGCTAGCCACGACCCGCAAGCCCTTGTCCGGGCCGTCTGGGTGCCCAGATGGACTTTTTGGGGACTCATCAGCATATCGCTGTCGGTCTGATGCTAGCTCTGCGACGATCAAGTTTTCCATATCGCCATTGGTAAATCCTTCTGGGATGGGGATACCTTTGCCGGGCCCCAACTCTCCAACATCAGCAATGCAGCCGAGCATGGCGCGGATGCGATACAGTACTGAAGCACCGATGTGACCTTCGCGCATCATCGTCATCAACGCATCGATACAAGTTTTCCCATCGTCAGCAGAGTTGGCAAAGTACGACCAAGGCGTCGCCCAGCGTGCCGTCTCGCCGCCCGACTTCTGGATAGAGAGGGCCACGCTTGCCCGGCCACATTGCTCCTTGGCCACATCATCGAGCAAGTGATGGGCGGTACGCAGCACGCGGCGCAGCGGCAGTCGATAATGGGCAAAGACTACGGCGGCTGAAATCGTCGGCTTATCAGAGCCCTGGTTCTTCTCAGATAATCGCGCAAATTCGTCGCGGTATGCGTGACGCAAGGCCTGAGCGGCTGCAAACACCTGATCAATAGGCATCAGCGCGAGCACATCGTCACCGCCCGCGTAGACCGTATGGCCCTGGTGTTCGCGTACGATATCGGGGACACGGCGGGCGAACTCGGTCAGAGCTGCCGTGATAGCGGGCCGCTGTGCTTTATTCTCAAGTAATTTGCCCAATTGATCGCCGTCCATAAGTAAGAGCGCGTAAAACGGACTGGGTTCACCGAGGCCCGTCTGCTTCGCCTGCTGAACCAACCGGCGTAGTGCGGCCAGCAAGTGCTTCCGCACTTCGTCCGAATCATCATCGGCCCTCGCGGCATGAATGGGCGTTGCGTTAGCATTGGCCAGGGCATGAGTGAACATATAGTTACCGTCAAGCCCGGCAAAATCGCTGGCATTCTTGATAACGTCGACAACGCCGCGCAGCTTGGCGTAGGTGGGACGTTCGCTAAATGCGTCCTCCGACCGCGAAGACACCTCTCTGGCATATGCACAGGCCATGTCCGGGCTGTGTTCACACATGTCGCGCACCCAGGGCCAAGCCGCCACGTATAACGTCGAAGGCCAAGCTACTTGGTTGAGCGCTTGCCCGAGCCGGTGGCAGCGCAATTTGGGAAAGAGCCGCTTGACCAAGGCAATGGCGCATAGACGTTCGTCATCGCGCAGATTGAGGTCTCCAACCTTACCGCGCAACTCTTGCCAAAACCTCCGCTGTTCTCTGCGTTCGCTCACCTGACCCGAAACTTCTTGATAATCGCCCATCATGGTGCAGTGATATCCTGGCTCCGACAATACGGGATGAGCGCGCCAATGCTTGCGCGCATCGAGAAACTCGGCGTCTGCGTCGGCGACCCAGGTGATTTGCCAAAAGTGCTCGATCTGTCGTCGCCAAATTTCCGCGCTGCCGTGGCCGTACTTGTCAGCCGTTTGCTTGACAAACACTTTCCAGACCGCATTAGCCAGATCGCACCACGTACAATGAACCGCATCAGCGGCGGCCTTACCCGCGCGGCTACCGTCTCGGACTTCGGCGACAAATCGATTGGGCAGCGTTGCGTGATCGGGGAGAGCATCCGCGGAATCATCGCCATAGGCGTGTAAGTCTCCATCCGTGACAGCGGGAAGCGTAATGGTGTTGTCCGAGTCGATTTTGCATACCGCAGCCATTGCTCTGCCAGCCAGATACGAGAGCAAGTACGAGCTGGCCCATAGGTCGCGCGTGCGGCGCGATTGACCGATGAATGCCTGCACCGGACCGATACTAAAATGAAATTGCATGATGATGATACCTCAAACGCTGGGAGCAATGATTTCGACCGCCTCGAAACGCTGGGAGATGCGGGCGAGAAAGTCGTGGATGGGTTGCCATAGCCGAGAGTCGATGTCGGAGTGACTGTCGAGAGTCACCTGTTTAGGATTGCGATTCCGCTCTACCGTCAAGCGCTCGCGTCCGCGAGGCAGAAACCGAGCGGGCAGAAAGCTCACGACGATGACCGGCTTGTCGCCAAGCCAATGGACGTGCAAGAGCAGCGGGCTAGCGCGCCGATCAATGCGTTGACGGCCGCCGTTCGGGCCCGAGACCGTAAACTTATCGCGCGGGTAATTGTGTGGCAGGCCAAAGACCACACGTCGGGGATGACGGCCCGTTATCGTGTCTTTTGCCAAATCGTGGTCATCCTTGAAATTGCCCTCTCGGGGCTGCCCGTCGAGAATTTTGCCGTTTTTTCCCCAGCTGCGATAGCGCACCAGTTCGGCGCCAATTGTGTCGACGGCCTCAATTGCGCCGCCGCGCTGCATGGGCACCAAATGATGGCTGCTGTAAGGCGAAAGCGCCGTCCACTCTGGCAATGGTGGAGACTTGCCCTCGCGCGTTACAGAAGACGGCGGATACAGCGCACGAATCCGACCTGCCAATTGACCCACATTTACGGGTGGTTGCCAAGTCCAGGTCGCCGATCGGCCGCCGACCTTGATTAGGGACAAGTTTCGGCACAATTCAGACGTGAGTAAATCGCCTGTAGCCCCCTCTATGGTAAGTTCCTCAAGGACCAGGCTGCCAAAACCCTTGCGCGATTTGCTACCAATCCCGCCGAGCAGACCCAGCGCCATGATGCTGCGGACAAGCCCTGCCAATTCGGCTGCGCCTGACTGCGCGTATGAATTTCTGTCGTGGACCAGTCGCATATCCAATGAGAGACTGCAGGAACGAATACACGGCCTTGTAAGCTCTTGTTTTTGAGCGTTGATAACGCCATAGCCGAGATAGGCCGTTCCATAGAGTGATCGTCCTCTCTTGTTCCATTTCTCCAAAGTCGTTCCTTTATCCCATACCCAACGAATAGGCTCCTTTGCCCAAGCGATGCGCAATCGAGACTGCCCTCCCGAGGCGCTACCAAAAAGTTGCGCCTCACGCTGCCGCAGATCTTTGACATTATTGATGCCGGCACACGCGCGCCACCAGAAGCGCAACGCACCCTTAATGCTCGGAATACGCAGCTCTGCCTTCGACGTTGGCTTGGCCCCCGCGATGAACGCAGGCGTGACCAACCCATATCCCACTCGTATACGTGTGACCGGCAATCGCGGCTGGTGCCCTTGCCCCACTGGCTTGGCTCGGCCAATAAAATTCGCTACTTGTGCCACAATATCGACTCCTGACGAAAAAATTTTCCCAAACCCCGTCACAAATGCACGCTACCACGCCATGAAAGGGTAGTGGACGCGAAAACCAACGCGATAAGGACGGGCGATGGATTCCATTGCCGAACTGCGGCCACTGTCCGAAACGAGGTCGATATGACAAAGCAAAGCAACGAAGACAGCGCCGAATACGATATCGGTGTGTTCTTATCCCATAAAAGCGAAGACAAACCCCTAGTCACCCAAGTGGCCCGCAGCTTGGGCCTCCGCGGCGTACGCGTGTGGCTCGATAGCCAAGAGCTGCCGGTCGGCGTCGACCTGGCGTCGCGTCTGCACCGCGCCATCGCAAAGCATCATCTGATGATCGTCTTCTTATCACCGGCAGCGCTGGCATCATCGTGGGTGCACGAAGAACTCGAAGTAGCCTTAAAATTTGAACAAGACGGCCGCGGCGAGAGCATTATCCCAGTATTTCTCGCTGACCCCACGGAACTCATTCTGAGCTGTCCGCAGTTGGCGAGTAAGTGGATGGACCCAGAGCAGACACGGGCCGAGCGCCTGGGCATTATTAGTGCGGACAAAGCCGACCCCAACGCCGACACCATTGCAGACAAGATTGCCCAACGCGTCTACGACCTTGCCGAGACCCGCATGCGCAGCGATGTTCGCATCGTTATCGATCAACGGGGCTCAGGCCCCAAGCGCGGCATGCCATCCCTGCCGCCCGCGCTCGCAACCATGCCCGCACCACTTTTGCTGTTTCGACCAGACCTAGAGGAACGCGCCCGTGATGCTGTCATTCCCCGGCAAGTCTGGGGCGACACTGCCAACATGATGCACCAAGCCACGCAACGAGCCCTGGAAATAGGCCCAGCTCGCCCACAGCGCATACATTATTACGGGAAATGCCAAATGGCCATGGCGGCCCAACTCGGCGCATCCCTCGACCGTCGCAGTCGCAACGCCTACGTATTTTATCAAGATGGTGAGCTCTCGCGAGTGCACCTCGACTTAGCGCTATTTTTAAAGCCATTGAGCGGAGGCATACCCGCCCTTGTGCGTGACCGCGGAAGCCGCAACTCGGCGCTGGATGCCACAGGCGCCATCATGATTACACCACCAGATCATCCGAGAATAGGCGTAGCCAGGGAACACATCATCAGCATTGGCAAAGGCGTCATGCCGTGGTCCTTGGTGCCGACGCCCGAGCGCATCAGCGAGACCGACGACATCTTACGCGTGGCCCGCGATGTGACCGCCACAGTACAGGCCCTCGCCGAAGGTGATCACTTGCATACATTATATATATATCATATGAGTGCGACGTTTCTTCTTACCGGCGTAATGGCCCTACTGACCCATGTCGTCGATCGCATTGTTATCATGGAGTGGATCGGTGCAGAATCGAACTACCGGCCATATCCCATCATAAAATAAAGCATGCACATCGCAGCCCCAGAAGAATCGCGCACAAACTTGCCCATCGCAGAGCGTCGCTGGTATAGGATGAGTGGGCTGAGTCGCTCTCTGACAATCGAACGGTGCAAGGGCCAATGGTCCCGTTTTGGCCACGGAAATGATGAGATATTATCTCTGTGGAGCATGTGCACTGGCGGCAAGAGTGATGTAGCAAATTCCATGCCACGCGAGCGGTCCAGTGACGCAAAAACCCCCGGGACCACTCGCAAGCCTCAAGCTATTGAAATTACAAGGTTCTTCCGCAGCGAGACCGTTGCAAGAGACCATCTCTGCCCGGTCAGACCTGCACCGCTCGCAAACGGTCAGAATTTCTTTGTAATTTCAAAGTCTTACAAAGGAGCCGTCTCCACGCCCATTTCGGCGTGGCCCCATTGAAGCTTGTCAGCCGATGAAAACGTAGCGACCCGTTGACGTGTCTCCACGCCCATTTCGGCGTGGCCCCATTGAAGCGGCCTCTTGCTCGCGCCCAATGTTTACGCCTGGTTCGTCTCCACGCCCATTTCGGCGTGGCCCCATTGAAGCCACCCCCAATTATGTACGCGCGATTGCCCGTCATAGTCTCCACGCCCATTTCGGCGTGGCCACATGGAAGCATGCTCTATTCAGCAGAGAGTTTACATAGCAGTGTTTCTCGACGCCCATTTCGGCTAGGAAACATTGAAGCCTGGTCGTGCTGGCGGAGTGTGGGG
>JAAUYH010017244.1_pt1 | contig 23494 bp, 5 predicted proteins | sample 7278061 | NCBI WGS metagenome assembly JAAUYH01 (sample SAMN14350203, study PRJNA611818) | marine sediment metagenome | isolation source: surface marine sediment (0.6m) | place: French Polynesia: Moorea | collected 2018-08 | reverse complement strand
GATTTCAGCACGCTTTAGTTCATCCTTTATCTCTATTGAATATAATATTCACTAAATTCAATACCGATAAAGGACGAACTAAAGCGTGCTGAAATCAATGTCTAAAAGCATTGACTTTATGTAACTTTGAAAGACAACATGCAATGGAAAGCAATTTCAAAGCAGTATACTCTATTGATTATTTTTTGACTTCAATGAGACCGAAAATCTTACAACGATAAATTTACACTAATTACACAAGAAATGTAGTTTTGGAAAGTAGATTGACTATGAGGTAAAGGAATCAACGTTGATAAAAAGAACATTTGATGGGTTATGGAAAAATATCTCTAATTTTTTCAGCAATGTTCAGGAGTGGGGTATAGTATATCTTATCAACGGAGATAGAAAAGGTTCCTGCATACTAAGAAAGACTATCTTGGAGTTTTATTACCAGAAATAAAGCAGTGCGGTTGCGCTAAAAATGAGACGAATATCACCTCCTTCAATTGCAGAGAACGTTAGACTGAAGTAGTTGTAGTGCTCTACTAGATACAGTGTGCGTCAATCAAGCTACCGCATTACGGAATAAAAATTCTTAAATGAATTAGATAACGCAGAAAACTTCTACACTGTTGAGTATTCCAAGCTGATTAAACGCAGCGAGCAAAAAATTGGCAAAGCATAAATTTAATTGTCACTTGACTACCCTGCTAGCCTGAATTTTATTGATTCATAAAATGTTAAAAAGCTGGGATCATGGAGCTCAAGAAATAAGAATCAATTTCAAGGTTGATTTTTTTGATAGTTGCCCCTCTGACAGAGCTGGAATGTATGAAGATCAATATTTTGGAGCCCAAGAGGCTGAATCTAACTAAAGAATCTATCCTTGAACTAAATGGAATTTGCAAGCAATCCTTGGAAAGGCAGTTTCGGTGATATGCTTCTCAAAATTTTTCGGACTAAGTTGAGATGGGTCTTGACGATTCGTAGGCAAGTAACGAGCTTTTTATTGACGCTTCGTAAAATTTATATCGTTGAGATTTTGAGCACGTGCTAACCTCTCTCCGAGACGCCAAATATACTTTCGCATCAGATGTAAATACACTAAAAGACACCGAGGTGGGCCTTAGGACGAAGCGAAACGCAAAGCTTATATTTACTGAAACATATGATATGACCCTGACAAGCCCAAGTTTGCTTCACTTAGCTTCCATAGTCGGTACTAAGGGCAACTGAAAAAACATTGTTGCTGACATTCAGAATAGAAATAGTCCAATTTAACGTATAGAAATATCAATGCATACTGAATACAATTCGTATTACAATAGATATATATCAAATCCGAACCATGAGGGTACAAGCCATCGAAATCAGCGATTCAATTTTTTTTCGTGGTTTCAAACCAGTTACAGTGACTATCAAAAATTTCGTCAGCCATAGTACTGATCACCATCAGCTGTCAAAATTTTGACTGCTTGTAATAGCCCAATTTCTACTATATGAAGCAGTGCACGATTCTGTTGTGGTCTATTTTTAATTGTCCGAAATCACGAAAATCAAATGAAAGATTTCTGCTCCAGCAGTATTACTATATCAGATTCTTTGATATTAAAAACTGTACACATACGGCATATCAGGTTTCCAGAACGTTCCTAGAGGAAATATAGCAAGTTTAAATGTCAATAAATGATCTTAAAAGGTAGAATTCAACCAGATTAGAGAATTTCTTCTAAAACTGACTGCTCCTCAATAAAATATTGTTTCCAAAAAATCATGAATATCGAAAGGAAAAAGAAAAATCTCGAAAAACTGGTTCCTGAAGACTTACCGTAAAGAAAAATCAAATTTAACACGGACTATAAAATCTGCAAGCATTGAGAAAAAATTTTGCAAAGGACAGAGTATTATATCCATTCAAGATGAAGACATGATTCTCTGATTCAATTCGATATACAAGGTGCCTGCCTGACTACGAGTACAGGTTTTCATGGACCTCTAAGTTGCAGTGCATAAAATTTCGCAGACGGGAGGAAAGGATGTATGCTGTAGACTGCGATTTATAGAAGAAAGCTTATTCAGTGAGAGAATTCGCTGTCGCTAAGATCATTCTAAATTGTCTGCTTTTCCTCGTAACTACGAGTGTAGTTACGTTTCGCGTGTGTAACAGTATATAAATATACGTCACATATTCATTTCATTCCTATAATAGATAAAATGTGGATTGATTCAAATTTGCAATGAAAATAGTGATGGAGCGTAACTTTCGAGATATTTTTGATTGCGTAAAATGTACCCCACGGTTGTCAGGGCAATACTTTTGCTTCAATCGTCATGGTGCTCTAGTGCTATAGGTAATGTTATTTGCTAGACTTCTCTTTTAACAAAACCGATTCTTGACGAGTAACTGAAAGTGCCGCTTTACCATAACCATAAGGGTTGCTGAGATTCAATACTCAAACAGATCATGTTGAATATTCGATGCTGGATATCTCTCGTGCCAAGCACTATTGCTGAGTTTGAACGAAATACCTTAGAAAATAAAGCCAAAAATCTCCTGCATGTAATGCATTCTAGAAATGCCAGACTTTACCTGGAGACATCATTCATTAGTAACCCTGAGAATTTGTCGGTTTCATAGTTCGAAAGTCTTCTTTTTCTATAGAAAAATACGATTGTCACAAGCACGATCCGTTCTAACATACTAAGAAAAAAGGATCTAACCTGAAAAATTCAAAAAGAAAATTAAAGTAGAATCCAGTTTTCTGGTAAAACTTTTAACAGCAGTGAGAACACAGAAAATCGACCCCTGGTCATTAGAAGACCTGGGAACCGCATGCTATCTGCCTTAAAAAGGAATTGAATTATTTCGCGTACGACTTGGCATTACCCTGTTTTCTCAATTTCAGAATATTTCTACATGTGCATAACCTGATTTCAAATCTTTCGGAGTCAAGAATGCTCTTTTCGCGAATATTTACCAGTAGTTGAACACTGAAATCGATCCTTGATATAGCTAGGAAATGATCTCCTATGTCCTTTGAAAGAAATTTCAATGCAGGTCGATTCAAGGTACAGCATCTTCTAGTACCATGCGACCCACAGTAAAACAGGTTTTTTGGAAATATCACACTTTCGCTTTCAGAGATATTTCGAGTGGAATGTAGCTATTTTCATAAAGAATGAATTTTTCTAAAAGTCTATATGGCTCTCTCTGTTCCTCTGAGTGATGTCTGAAAACTTTTATCCATCATACTGGCTTGGGAAAAGTATCAGTTTAAAAATTACCATTCTTTCCTAACTACTTAATTAATTGTATTCATAACGTGTATTTATTCAAAAAATATCTGAGGCGTTCTCCTACTAGGAGTCGATGATCGCTTCCGAAGCCTTAATTTCTTCCTTGACTCTCTACGCAGAGCGCACAAGCGTGATGTTTTTATACATCAGCTATGTTGATAAAATCTTGTTTTCTGTAGTCTCCATCGTACTGTTTCTTATCACCTAACTCTCCCTCTTTTCTTCGCCCAAGAAGAAACAGTTAAGAAATCTACTCCTTTCGACAACACTTATTAACATATGGAAATGTTTTTCAATCGAAGTTCCATGATTGTGTAGAATAAATTATCTCGTGCACATGCATCTTCCAGATGACGCTTTCCGTACTTGAAAAATTATTCACTTGCAGTACATCCCAATAAATATCACAATAATCGCATAGAATCATCTTTTCCGCTCATACAAGTTGCGAAATACAAAATACAAAAAACTGTAACACTTGACCATTATAATATTACAATTAGGATTTTGCAAGCCACGGATTCAAATTGCACAAGAACATTAAAACCGTTCAGTGCATGTGTTGTAAATGCTTCCCTATAAGCAACAAACCAGGTCCCGTTGTCACATCGCGGAGCAGCTATGATAAGGGCGATACCGTTAGTGACATGTGCACTCCGGTCCCCTGTTTCTCATGTTTTCCCGCAAAATATATCTATTGGTCCATAGCTCATCTCCTGCTTCCACGTGTTCTGCACGGTGTTGCTCCTCCTGGGAATGATGAAGAGTTGAATTATTTGAGGATGATTTCAGGCCTATTTCAAAAAGAGTCTCGAACATCTGATGGTTTTCTAGAGTCTGAATGTAAAAAAATACCTAACAAGAAAGAAAATTACAAGAATAGAAGAATGAATTTCGAACTAGATTTGGAAAGGGCCGGATGTCTGTAGTCTTTCCTTGAAAGCAGATTAGTATTTCGCAACACGTCTTTGAAAACTGTCTTACGAGAATTCCGGAACGTTTCCATGGTCCAAATTGTACAGATATCGACTATCGCGTGCTTGCTTACACTAGCGGGAAGGTTGCCTTTCTTTCGAAGTTAGTTAAAGTCGAGGCCTTGACAATGCGAGATATGCGGGCACAAAACGCGTTGAGTAGTACTTCTGTGCATGCTCCTCGAGCTTATTTATATTGTTCTGTCCGGACCGCGTTTTCCTATCGCATTATTATTCATGGATGACAGTAATTCAATAGTATAGGATAGTGATACGCCTTTATTTCCTTTATTCTTTTCTTTTCAAAAACAATTCCTTCTCCTTACTTTTTCTTTTTCTCTTTTAATCAAAAATTGTTTTCTGCAAGAAATTCTCAAAAATGCTGAAAAAATGAAAAGTGTTTTCCACAAAACCGCTTTTTTAAAGTACTCCAAAATGTTTTGTTGTTGACATTTTTCTTGTATTTCTCTGAAATGTCGCACTTAACTAGTTCTTACTTATAGTGACAGTGTCACAAAGCGTTTTCGTAACACTGAGCATCATATAAATTTGTTATTTCTATTGTAATTACTAAATTCTATACATTAGCAACATTAGTATCAGGATCGATACGTATGATTCCTGGTCATACATATCTTGGTCTACATAAACCTACTCGGCTATCGATTCTTCGGTCGCCGATTATCTTGCCTTGAACCGAACCCCGTGCTTCCCTCAGATGCTTGTATGCTTCCCTAATTTGTTAAACCACGGAATGGAATGAAAATTACTAGACAAGGACAACTCCAAAATCTGCAACGCAGGCCTAATGAATTTCGACCAAAATAGTTTAAAGATAGCGTTCCGTGTGGATCCATGAGTCTGGTGTGAATATAAAATGATTTCCACCTAGATGTTTTGTGTTTGTCTGTATTTATTTTTATAGATATTCAGAAACATATCTATTTGATTTCTAGGCGACATTTGCAGTGCTTGCTTACGGCATTGTACTACAACGCTCTTTTGTGTTTGCATTATACTGACATTTTAGTATGATTTTCCAGAATGGGTCCAAAGTCATGAAATAATCTTGTAATGATCAGACCAATTTCATGTAATTGTGTCTTATTTTTACATCCTTCTTTCCGATATGTGCATATGTTTGCATTTGCGTATGGCTTCGAAAGTTTACTAGATTAAACTTAGTTTCTCTTATCATCTCTGCGCTTTCCCGTTTTCATTCAAATTTTTGAAAGTATTACCGTAGAATGTTCCATGCATCACATATTCTCTAGATATTGAAGGGTGCAATAAATCTTTTCATTTACATCCTCTTGTGTCCACTCCAGAAATTATGATATAAGTGATGAAATAAAAAAAATTATGTAGCCGTTTTTCTATGTATAGAGAAGGCCAAACTATTAGTGTCTCTTGGAAAGATTCCTTCTCTTAATTTACTGGCTTCCATATCATAGTAACGAAGGAAACAAATTTCGTAAGTCCTATACCTGTTTTTTGAGTGAAAATCCCACAGTGAAATAACTACAAGAAGCGACATGTTGTAGCTCGGCTATTGACATCCACTGGTGTAACTAATGACGAGAAATGTGTACTTTAGTCATTGAATCGGATTTAAAATTGTCCGGGATAGAAAATGAGCTGCTACAGATTAACGAATCAATTCATAAGTTTAAATGAAGAAACACAAGAGATCTGTTTTGCATATTGATGTTTGTTTAAGAGGCTAAAATTGTATCCTCTGTTCGATGCTGAATAAGTACGGTGATCCGAGTACAAAAACCCTGATTCTGGTTTATTTATCACTCTGGATGACAGGTAAGATACATCGTAGTTAGTAATAGATCTTCGAACGCTCTCAATCTACTTATTTAAATTTACATCATAGGCTAAAGCATGACGGTCAACGATCAATGGCGTGCCTACGATTCCCTACTTGAGAAAGTTGCATTTATGAAAAAAATTTCAGAAAAAATCATCTCAGCCTAGACACAAGATAACACACTCAGACGTAGACGGAATATGGTAGGTGTATGAACCTATTTGAAGTAGGTAGGATATTCTCGCACCTCATTAACTCCTATATAGATGAACTCGCGCTCGAAAGATACAATTTCAGAATTGTAGAGCTCATATTTTTTCCTTCTTGTGAATTGTAGTCACGCATTTTAGTAGCAGTACATTGCAAACGTTGTTAGACAAGAGATAAAAAACTTGACAACGTGTCTCGAAGCAAAAGTGATTTAATTAACTGAAACTTTATTTGAAGATTTTTTCTGACATGCTCGTAGCGAATGGTATGCTGAATCGGCTCCTAAAATTTTCATTTCAATTTATATCTCTGAACATACTGTTAATCGAATAGGCCAAGCGCCCACATTTTAGATACTCGCCGGACTAGAATTATGATCATATTTCCAGGCCCTGATTCTTGCGATACTCCCAAGTTAAAATATGGGATTCTGGGGAATAGGGGATAGTGGAAACACTGTTTAAGTAATCAGGTGAACAGATTTGATTGAATTCTATTCGGAGGGTCTCAGAAAAAAGCAGGGCTCTAAATTTAAACAAAATTCTTGTCGGGAAAGTATCGGTAAAATTGGCGTTCGGTCAATTCGTACAGATGGAGATAGAGATTCAGCAGATTTAAGTTATTGAAGCATTTGACAGCATCTACCTTGCACATCATTCAGGTGAAATATAGAATCGTTCATAAAACTGACTTCTAAAGGAAAAATTGATAGGTTTAACCCTTGTAGTCCCTCGTCGGGTAAATGCGAGGCTGCCACTAAGTGAAAAAGAATGAGAAATATATTCCGAATTGCTGTACGTCAGAATTGCTACCCTATCTATCAGTCGCCGTATTTCGGGATGAGCAGTATCCCCCCCCTTATTGCGCGACACCTGTGAGTCCTGAGTAAAATGTGGGGTAGGACTCGATACTGTAACTGGTACTGCAGTCGCGAGCACGATGATTGCTATATGGGCCATTGATGTGGCCAATCATGTTTCTTGTTCGTTCGTTGATCTCTCGCTGGATTTAGATGCAGTCCTATGTCGTGGCCACACTGCTACTTGTGCTTGCTGATCCTTCTTGTTCGAGTCCAGCTGCTTTTTTGGGAGTGGTATGGAAACATGCCGTAATGTCGTGACGTATGGACGAGTGAGATGGTGTTATCGCTGACGCGGCGGAATAAGGAGATCGGCGGTGTTGTGGTCCCTCCTTCGCTCACTGGTGCACTTGGCACCGCAGTGGTGCGGTAGAGATGTTGCGGGTGCAGAAACAGTGAATAAAGAGGTACACCAGTGAATAACGTCCGTTTGCAAGTACCATGTTTTAGCGTATGAGAAAGATATGCCACGAGCGGATTGAGTTGGTAGTCAGTAAAATCAGTCGCTTGCCGAGTACGCGCACGTAAGTGTTAGTACTTTGATTGGTAAGAGTCTTTCTTCACTGCTGGACAGTCCTGCTGGTACAAAATCTAATTCGAAAAATATGCTGCACCTGCAGGGCCTCGAAATTTACGGATAGTATTGCTTTATCTCGGCGTGCGCATTTGCAGGTAGTGAAAAGTACACCATGGATCATTCCTTGAAAGTATGGGAGTGCCAAGTAGCTTAGGAAAGCTTTAACATCTGCAAGGGCCCAAGATACCACAGTTCCGTGTCAATGTACGCAAGATATGAAAGCGAGAGGTACTTCATTGATTCAAATTCAAATTTGTGTAACAGATTCGCAGCAGTCACGGAGAGGCAAGTCGTAACACTAAGCTTAGGAATCGTACCGTAATTTTAATCCACCCACTCGCTCGCCTCTATTACAAAACCCACGTTTTCTACCTTATCCACAGCTGGGGTTGCGAATGGGAGATGTGTATTGTTCAGTGCTCTTTCGAAGCCGTTATTAAGATGCGGGTCATGATGAAGTGAGCAGGAAGGATGCGTGTTCATTGTAAGATGTGGAAATTGTAGTAGGACTGGAGTATAACTGGAAGAACAATAACTATGTTTTATTTAAATGAACCGCTAACATTGCCGCATTATTTCAATTTTACATCTTCATGGAAAACGCTGTAGAACAGCCCAATGCAGGTGTGTGGATGCAAGCACGACATCATTTCATTCCATGCGCTATAGCACTAACAGCGAACAAGCACGCAATCAGTGGTACTGGTGGTCTCTATCTCGCCTTCTTACTATTACTATAAATACTTCGTAGTACAACACCGAATGAGCTCGACTTTCAAATTCAACTCTCTCGCCATGATGCCTACATCCAAAACTCCGACGGCGCAGTCACATCGCACTACGCCCCCACCTCCTTGCCCTCAAACACTACCGTCTTCAATCGATTCCATTCCTGAGCTGCAGCTTCCTCGTAATCGCTTCAACTATCAACCTACCGTCGTCGTAGATGTATCCTTTTCGGACACACGAAGCGAATTGATTCGGTTGAGAAGCAGTCGACTCGTGACAGCTCGAAATCCACTTGAACGATGAAAAAGTTGTGAAAAAAGATGCGGTATCCTTCGGCGGGATTGCATGGATATCTTTGTACAGTTGCCGTGTTTTTTTGCTTTCTTGGATTGTTGAGTGTCCTGTTCTACTTGATCTTGTTTCCGTTTCTCCTTCTCAAGCTTAGGGTTTTCTGGAAAGAGAGGAATTGACAGGGCAGTTTCTCAGCTGCTTTTCAGATGTTTGCTCAGTTGCACGCTGAATCCCACCCATTGATTGCACTGTTGTTTTCATGTGTTGTGCTGTATAGCACAGTCTTCATTGAAAGTGTTCTTTTCTAGCTCATCCCGTTTATCTGTGGTCGCCGCTTGACGTGGAAGAATGATCGAAAAGTGCGAGCGTCCTATTCATCTCCGGTGCTACTCTGCGCTTACTTGTAAGACCTCATTCCTACCCACCACACTCATTTGTTCAGTAAAGCAATGCTGAGCCGCTCTACCGGCAGCTTTCTTGCTAAACATTTCATACTGGAATGTATTCAGTACACTATTCAGGTTTTCTGACTACGCGCAAACACAAAAAGCCGTGTCATCCACATCCACGACGTTGCGTGCCACCCTGAGTAGAAGGAATAGAATAATCCACACATGTCCCCGCCACTGCGAACGGCTAGTCATGCGAGCCCCAGGCACCCGCACGACTGGGACGGCACGTGAGGAACGAGCTTCGCGACTACCACTGCGTCGAACGCAGCCACTACCATCCTGGGCCTCAGCACCCGCGCAGAGCCCGGAAGGTTGGTGCAGATCATTCGTGATACGCTGTATCCGATAGTAGCGTTTCAGGAATGAAGTGGCACAACGTTCTCCTTTCACACTAACAGAAACAGCATGCCCTCTTCAATTACCCGTTGTAAGGTAACACTGTAGATCGAAAGCGGGCCCGCAGGCAGGGGAGAGAAATAGAAACTAACGAGAGGTCTTTTTTGGAGATTTACGATACTGTAGAAGCTTTACGGCTTTCAGCAACTGCGTTGCAAGTTGAGAGGGAAGGCGACAAGTGGAGAGGGTACTCTTATTTGTTACAATTACAGTAAGCCAAAAATCGTGCTTACTGAACCTCGTCCACTTCGGCGTGAATTCGTCCCACCACGCTCTCTATCCCACAGCGCTGAAGCGGGCAGGAGCAGCCCTCTACTCCTGCCGCCTCAGGCATGCGCTGGTCAGTAAATCAAGTGGTTGTGTGTCGTCATTACCGCGCGTTGACGAGATTCCATGGATTCGGGTCGAAATAACACTCTTTCCACCGCATCGAAAACGAACGTGTGTTGAAGGGAGCAACCAACGGTAAAGTGGCCTATATTTGGGTGACCTATTCGAGCATATCATGCATGGCCACATGGGTATGTGAGAAATGAGACATGCCTGGGGTTCTTGGGTGCTGCTGTCACAGACAATGTTCCTGTTTTGTGAATATGTGCAGATGGCGATATGGTGCCTGCGATTTATTTGGTATCACTGTTACCACGCGTGGAAACTGCTGAAGATGTTATTGATACATCGCAAGTCGTGTTGATGTGTAATCGTGCGGAATTTCTTCGACTATTTGTGGTACACACCGGAGTGGGATTATCTGTGTTAATGCTGAGACGATATGCAAGTTGTTATAGTAGGTACCCAATGTGACGGGGGATCCAGACATCAGAGTTGGCATGCCCTTCTGGGAAGGCGCAAAACTACGCTAAAATGAGCTTGTCGAATGTGATGTGTTAGTAGCACGCTCGGTGACGCGGAACGGCGTCACTTGAAAGAACGTTCACCGTATGACCCACATGAAATCGTGATGGCCGTGGATACGGCGGTTCATTTCGAGGGCTAGGGCCAGTAGAATGAAATCAGTAGCGTGTCAGCTATTATTGACCCAGGCTTATGGTGTGGGATTGTGTTGGTAGCTATCAGATTTGTATCTTGTGAACAAGTAACAGTTGTTATCGACGCGCGTGTAAGTGGGCATGTTCTTCACCGCATGCACTGACACTTCTTCCGCCATTGTAATCATTGACTTGGACGACTTCATCAACATCATTCCACGTCCTATCGTTCAGTGGATTCAATTCTAACGAGTCTTCATCGCGAAAATCACCAAGCCGAAGGAGCCCATTGGTTGTCTTTTCATTCTCTACGCTATCCATCTCGTACATGGGAATGAATCGCAATGCAGAGGAGAGAAGACGACGAATGAATGACTTTTTGGGGTGATGGCAGGTTAGAATTCATGCGATTGACCGTTGGGGCTCGGTGGGATGTTGAAGAAATCTACCATGTTTGTAATTGGAATGGGAGGCGGTGTATTACGGTTTGTGCTTAAACAACACGAACCCACGACGTGAAGGGCAGTATTGTTTTCTCGTGTAGGATATGGAATTGAATAAAACCACACTTATACGTGATACCCTGGCGGCGGCGTTGTTGCAACACATTTGCGCGAGGATGAACGACAACGACGAAAACGAAAATGGACGAGGTAAATAACTGAAGGGCGTCCATCCTGTGGAATGCTACGCTCTGGAGGAATTATACGGGAATGATTGTTCAAAGAGCCTTCTTGGCGTGCCGCCTGTTGTCGCACAAGCTACTTGTTACCATAATTCATTCGCATGTGGTACTATCAGTAGCAAAACTTGAAATCGATTCATTCGGAGTGAATTTGATTGCGTTAACTGTATTGTATATGCCACTACACGGAGTCTGAACTCGATCTTCACCACAACCCACGTGAGCTTCAAAGGACATCACTGCTCCACTCAACTCTTGTCCACATTGGATCCAAGGATTCCGTTTTTACTCTTCTTTGCAAGGGTATTTGATGACGGAGTTGGTTTGGCGAATCGCTTATGTCGCAGACTGCAAGCTTCCGTCTGAGTCAATGTCATCCGTGTGAGCAGCCGTGTCTTCGCGGCACCCCACCGTGCCGGGACGGCGGCGATGAGGTATCTTTATGCCAAACGTGGGGGCAGACCTGCGGGCAGCCTTGGTGTCGAGCTGTCTGTGACGCGCCTCTGCACCAGTCAACTTGCGTGCGGTCATTTAGATGCCGTCGAGGAAGCTGGATGTGCGACGATGAGGTTTCTTCACGCCCCCGGACGCGGGCACAGACGCGCGGGAGGCCTTGGTAGGGACCTGTTTGTCACCCTCTTTTCCAGCAGTGGTCTTGCGAAAGACTCGTTTGGCACGACCCATTCTCAAGCCGACGTGAGAGGTGGATGTGGATTCGACCGAGAAATGATTGTAGGGAGGTGAGATTTGGTGGATGAGGATGTACCTACCCGCCGGGACAGTGCACGATATTTACGTGGGTGAACGGCGGCGCGAATGGGTGGTGCCACGACGAGGTAGCGCGAGAACTCAAATGTTCGCAGTGAAATGGCGGGGCCAATGAAAACGCGTCAATTGATTTAGGTACATCTAATTCTGCCAATAGTGAATTGGGAAGTGGAATGTAGCCCAATGATGATGCAGTCCATCGGCCGTTCCAGCGAACGTCAGTTACCGACGTCGGGTAAATCCTGCCGCTTACCGCAGGCCGATGAAGAACATTTCAGACCGACAACTGTGCTCTCCACATCTGAATCGAGTTAATAATAATTGAACACAATAGCGCAATGTCAGGACGAGGCAAAGGAGGAAAACGATTGGGAAAGGGAGGTGCGAAGCGCCATCGTAAGGTTCTGCGTGATAACATCCAGGGCATCACCAAGCCCGCTATCCGTCGTCTAGTCCGTCGTGGTGGTTTGAAGCGTATCTCGGGCCTCATCTACGAAGAGACACGCAACGTGCTGAGGGTGTTCCTCGAGTCTGTGATTCGAGACTCGGTTACTTACACGGAACACGCGCGGCGCAAGACTGTGGTGGCACTTGATGTCGTGTATGCGTTGAAGCGACAAGGACGAACGCTGTACGGATTCGGCTCATAAGAAGTCGAACCAAATGTGAAGTAAAGATGTCACAAGTAATAAGTCTTTCAACGTGCCGATTCTTCCAGTTCTCAGTAATTGAGGTATTAGCTTCCGCGCATCGCGCGCAGCCTCAACTGCGAAGACATCTGAATGGGTTCAGGTTAGCTTAGACCCCATCATTACTGAGCAGTAACCAGCTATTCAATGCACGTGCATTTTCTTTGGTGATATCTCCACTCGAAACTTTCGTTGCTCGTAGAACTGTCTGTCGTTCGGATTAGGAAAATGAAGAAAGTCCTTGTTCCCTCAACAAAGACAGCTCTTCAATGAGGATTCCTACTGCCCTTTTCCGACGGTAGCAACTATGGCGCCCGCCTGCCACCTAGGGCGCAGTTGTGGTGCACTCTGTGGTGTTGTGAGGTATTACAAACCCTAGTTTCACACAGATCACTCGAAGAAGAGATCTAGCAAAATTTTACAAATTTTAAGGTGTTATTGATAGTAAGGCTGAACAAAAACAGGCCAATCCTCATGTAGAAGAATTACCTCAATTGGGAAGAAATGTAGGATCAAATGAATACTGGACATCGGACAGATAAATAACGCAGTCATTTTAATCAATTCTGTGATCAATTGTAGTTCTGGAGGTTAAGGGTGAACTAAATTCTGAGTTAACTTCGTTTTTGTTAGATTGTTCAACATGGAAACTCAAATAACACACCTATACTTCTTAAATATCGGACCATATTTATGAATGTGTCTACCAATCTTCCAACTGATCGTAGCCTGTAAAATAATGTCCTTCGTACATTAGTGCATTTAAGCACACAGAACAGAACAGCACAGTCCAAAGATAAGGGGTGCGGAGGAGGAATGATTTTACGTTTGCACTAATCATGTTGCAATCACTGTCAATTCTTTGCCAACATTAACATCTGCGCTTTTCTCGCCCTCTGCACCCAGGATTTAATCACAGCTTTCTGGTGAGCACTGCTGCATCCTAGTCATACGCTGCCATCATATTTCTGATCCTTGTTTCTTTCTTTTAATACTGTAGTCTGTCCAATCACCATTGCTCATCGATACCGTTCTGTGCTTGTTCCACGCAAGAAAAACAAGTTGCCACCTTGTTCCTCTGTTAGACGATAACCCTACCGAAATCTCGAGCACAGTACCTGTATTGGTTTTATCCTGTGGGGATTCTTTTCGCACAGCTGCAAAAATAAGACACCACAAAATCTGCTCGCATAAATCTCAACTGTTTGCAGTGAACTCCCATCTCAATTCGCACATCCCTAGCCATGTCGACCTCAAGAAATACTCCCAAATCGCTCTTGAATTCCTCTTAAACCGTCCAAGTACGCGTTGCATCTCCTTGGCCATGGCTGCGACCCAACTACAGGTCGGTACACGTCCTCGTATCTAATCGGTTGTGTTGGAAGATAGCAAATGAAGAGCCAACAACCAAGCCACTGTCATTTGTTGATTTCCGGAACGCCAACTCCCTGGAATTAGTTCGACTAGGTGACGGGTCATGGAGTGATGTCGAGAACAACGCTACAGTGGACACTTACAAGGGCAGCCCGCGTATTACAGTACGTGGTCGTCCACGCGGACGAACGAGACGCAACAATGGGTTCTTTGTTCGTAATTTACGGGTTGAGGTTATCCCCGACACGCCAGAGCAACTCGAGATTTTGTTGAATCAGATACGAGCGCGCATCGTGCCGTGGAACCTATTGGAGCGAGAAGTCAAGGCTGTAGTCAACGGGGCGCAGTCCTCTGGAGTGGACGAACTTGAAAAGGCTCTCGGCGGATTGGTACGCGGGTTTGTTGGCAGTAGGCCATCTTCGATTTCGGCGGATGAAGTCGAGCCGAAGTGGATCGATAACCTTGGTACGCTACCTGAACAAATGCAAAAACTATCTCATGTGGAGAAGCTAACTGCCCATGGAGCAGGAGCAGTGGGATCAGGCGCGACATTGGCGACAATCGTGGGAACAGTGGAGCGTGTAGCTGAAACGGCCGAGTCAATAGCCGATGTTACGCAGTGTGTGGCGGGGTGAGTGCTCTTTTCCATCTGATCTCACTTGGCGTTCGAGGAGTTTCAATGTGCGTGGAAGCCAGTCGTGGACGGAGGGTGCTCCCAAGTGCGCTCGGTCAAATTGCGATTCTGCTAGGTTACGTATTAGAAAGATTATCAGAAATGATAGGGTCATCGGGAGGGATGAATGAGACGGAGATCAAGTTCGTTTTCGATGGATTGAAGCAAGCGGTCGGTGCAATGGATATGGCAGAGAGCCAGCTATTGCGTGGACGTGGCAGCGAATTCATGAACGCAGAAGATGTGAAGGAGGTCGAAAGAAAAATAGAAGGTTTGAGACATATGGCCATTACAGCAGGGAACACTTCGAAGATCTGTTCAGTTGATGAGAAGATGGACCAGTTCGAAGAAGAACGGATAATATGCGATGATAGGCTTCACCATGTGCGACCGTCACTCTCAGCGTTCTTTTCTGGGCGTACCAAGGAATTAGACACTCTAAAAGACATTCTAAAGAGGCAAGGCAGTGCGGTGATAACGCAATATGGAGGGGTGGGAAAGACGGAACTGATGATCGCGCTGGCAGATCGAGCGGAACGGGACGGGATGGTGCCAGGAGGAGTATTCTGGTTAACTGTGGACAGTGGTGAGAGAGAAACGATTGCGTCACTGGCGAGGCTGGCTGAGGAACTAACAAGGAAGAGAATGGACAAAAAAGAACGTCGAAATCCGAACTTCGTAATCGCAACATTGCAACAAGGATTGGATGAGAGGGAAGGACGATGGCTATTATGCATGGACAACGCGGATAATAGCGAAGTGAGCGGTATCCTAGATGAAGTGTGTGGGATAGCAGAAAAGACGAGGGTTAATGGGTGGATTGTTGTGACCTCGCGACAAGGCCAGCCTCACATATGGAGCAGAATGAAGAGTGAACAAAAATTGATTCTGGAACCACTGAGCGTGGAAGACGCGATGGTAGCATTGTGGCGGCAGATTCGAAAGATAGAGAAGGGTGATGCAGACGATGGCACAGTGATGAACACGATCAACGAACTGCAGAGGAGTGAAAAAGATGAGTATCGGGCGATGGAAGAGCTCTATGGAGATGAGGGAGCTTGTAGTCTGGGAGGCTTGCCACTTGCACTAGAACAAGCAGGCATATATATGGCACGATTTGAGTGCTCGTTTGCTGAGTATAGGAATTTGCTCGAGAGCGCGAACAGAACAGAGGCCATGCAAGATATTTTGAGGAAAGCAGAAATCGTGAAACTGATTAGAGAATCGCAGAGGTCGATTTGGACGACGTGGAAAATCAGCGTAGGCCAATTATCGCGGAAAGCGTATACCATATTGGGAGCAATGGCAATGCTAGGACCGAATGGTGTTGAGGAATCGATAGTGAAGAGGATAGTGGATGGAGTTGCCGGAGATGAGGCGAGGAATGTTGATTGGATGTTTCGAAAATTTGTGATCGAAGAGTTAGTTCACGGCTCGTCTCTTATTTGTCGGGTTGGAGCAAAAGGAGAAAGAGAAGGACGAGAAGAGCGTTTATATCGAATGCATCGGCTAGTGCAGAGATATATTGTCAGCGACATGGAACGTGGTTCAGCATTGTGGAACGAAGTGTATAGTGTAGCGTTGGTCACTATACATGAAAGTGTCGAAAATGAACTTGAGAAGGAGGGTAAGTCATTCGAAGAGTTTCCTGACGAATTTGGTAACAATCATCGCAAAGTTGCAGAACATGTTCTAGCGCTACTAGCCCATTATTCGCTTCCGGCTTGTGGTGGCGAAATTCGCCATTTTTCAAAAATCGAAGACATTCACCGATACAGTTGCGATGTAATGGAGTTCACGGGGAACACGGAGGGTGAAGCGCAGCTGTGGAAACGTTTGGTAGACATTTTACACCAACAAGAATCGGTGAATCGAGGGAGCAGCAGTATTGGGCGTTTGTTAGAAGTGGGGTATCGTCGACATGGAGGAAATGAGTTGAAATCTCATATCGCTAATGCATACAATTCATTAGGAGCGGCACTCATGAAAAGTGGGGAATTCAATGAAGCAGCGCATAAAATACAAGAGAGTATCGAAATGCATCGAGGGATTCACGGACCCCATCGACAGCGCCAAGCTATCGCCACTTTACTTGGAAAAATGAGAAATATGCGTAGAGCTCATGGTAAACGCAGGAAAACGTTCGAGAAACACGAAGAAAGCATGAGTTTGTATCGAGCGATCCACGGGTCAAACAAGTCGCACCCTCCCATCGCAGATTCACTCAGCAACCTTGGACTTGTGTATTATGGGCTGGGTAAACCGGGCAAAGCCTTGGAAAAGCTCAAGGAAAGCACGGAAATGTGTCTCGCGGTCTATGGAGCAAACAAGCCGCACTTGATAATTGCAATGTCACTCTGCAACCTCGGGCTTTTGTACCAGGATCTGGGTGAATTTGACAAAGCGCTAGAGAAGCAGGAACATGGCCTGAAAATGAGTCAGACAATCTACGGGCTTCGCGCGCCGTACCCTCTCCCCGCAATGTCACTCAACAACCTTGCAATTCTCTATCAAAGGATAGGAAGACCGGAAAAAGCCTTGGAAAAGCACAAGGAGTGTATGGAAATGTGTCTCACAGTCCATGGGCCAAACAAGCCACATCTCATCGCATCCCCTCTGAACAACATTGGAATTCTGCACCAAGAACTGGGTATGTTGGACAAAGCATTTGAGAAGCACGAGCAGACCTTAGAAATAATCCGAGCGATGACTGGACCAAACAAGTCGCACCCTCTCATTGCAGCTTCACTCAACAACCTCGGATTTCTATACCAACAACTGCATATGCCGGATGAGGCGATGGAGACGGTCGAACAGAGCATTGAAATGTGTTCTTTGGTCTACGGACCAAATAACCCGCACCCTCTCATCGCAACGTCGCTCAACAACCTCGGACTTCTGTACCAACAACTGGGTTTGTTGGATGAAGCCATGGAGAAGCACGAAGAGAGCATTAGAATGTGTCACGCGATCTACGGACCAAATAAGCAGCACCCCCTCATCGCACTGGCACTCAACAATCTCGGCTTTCTGTATCAGCAACAGGATATGTTGGATGAAGCAAAGAAAAAGCACGGTGAGAGCATTGAAATGTGTCTCGCGGTCTTCGGAATGAACACGCCGCACCCTATTATCGCAATGGCACTCAACAACCTTGGACATCTGTACTTGGAACTGGGTATGTTGGATGAAGCAAAGAAGAAGCACGAGGAGAGCATTGAAATGTATCTTGCGGTCTACCGAGCACAGAAGCCGCATCCTCTCATCGCACTGGTACTTAACAACCTTGGATTTGTGTATCATGAACTTGGACAACCATACGAAGCGATAGAGAAGCAAGAACAGTCCCTTGAGATGTATCGAGCAATCCATGGACCAAACAAAACGCACCCTGCAATTGAAGCATCACTTCACAACCTTGTTACTCAATACAAATCACTAGGAAACCTTGACAAGGCGTTGGAAAATCAACAACAGTGCCTGGAAATTTATCAAAGTATTCACGGACCGGAAAAACCGCATCAGGATATCGCAATGGCACTCAATGACCTTGCAGATATCTATGAAGGGCTCGAGCAACTTGACGAAGCATTAGAGAATTACAAACAGAGCTTGGAAGTGTATCGAGCTATTCACGGACCGAATGAGCCGCATCCTGACATCGCGATGTCACTCTGCAGTATCGGAATAGTCTGCGAAGGACTAGGAATGATAGACGAGGCGTTCAGAAATCAAGAACAAAGTTTCGAAATGTATCGAGCGATCCACGGACCGAACGAACCTCACCCCGAGATTGCATTCTCTGTCAGCAACCTTGGAATTATTTACGAGGCAATGGGAGAGCAAGACAAGGCGTTGGAAAAGCACCAGCAGAGCTTGGAAATGTATCGAGTCGTCCACGGAGCGAATGAGCCGCATCCTGATATTGCAATGTCTCTCCGCGACGTTGCACGTGTGTATGAAGGACTAGCACAACAAAGCAAGGCGTTGGAAAAGCAAGAAGAGAGCTTGGAAATGTACCGAGCGATATACGGACCGAATGAGACTCACTCTGACATCGCAATGTCGCTCCGCAACGTTGGAAGTATCTATGAAAGACTAGAACAACTAGACAAGGCGATGGAAAAGCACCAGGAGAGCTTGGAAATGTATCGAAAAATCCACGGATCGACCACACCACATCCTGACATCGCAATTTCGCTCCGCAAGGTTGGGATTGTGCATGAAGGATTAGGACAACTAGACAAGGCATTGGAAAAGTTCGAGCAGAGCTTTGAAATGTATCATGCATTTCATGGACCGAGTGAGCCACATTCAGACATCGCAATTTTGTTTTGCGACCTCGGAGTTGTCTATGAAAAACTAGAACAACTTGACAACGCGTTGGAAAAACACGTCGAAAGCTTGGAAATGTATCGAGAGATCCATGGACAGAACGAGCCGCACTCTGACATCGCGCTATCGCTTCGGAACCTTGGAACTGTGCATGAAAGACTAGGACAACTAGACAAGGCGTTGGAAAAGTACGAGCAGAGCTGGGAAATGTATCAAGCGATCCACGGACCAAGTGAACCGCATCCCGATATCGCTATTTCGCTTCGTCGCCTTGGAACTGTACATAGAGAACTAGGGCTACTAGACAAGGCGTTGGAAAACTACGAACAGAATTTGGAGATGAATCTAGCGATTCACGGACTGGACAAGCCTCATTATGATACTGCAGTAGCACTTTGGGATGTTGGAAACGTGAATTACAAGCAAGAGAATCTGGATCAAGCAACCAAGTTACTGGAGCAGAGTCTCGAGATGTTGCGAATTGTGTATGATGGGAATTCAGAGCATCCAGACATAACGGAACTACTGCGTGACTTGGCCGATGTCTACGACGAACAAGGAAGACAAGATGAAGCGTTGGCAATACGTGAGCAAAATTTACGAAATACCAGGACAGACGAAACAAATTGATTGTGAGGCTTCGAATCCTCCAATTGGAAACCAAGCAGCATGACGTGCTCTTTCAGTGGTCCCGTTTCGAGTACCTGAGGTTAAGTGGCTGTGCTGTACGGTCGCCGAGAATTGATGAGTGATTAGTAAGGCGCTGCATAGAAAAGTGTATATCCCTAAACCGTCCAGCCCCGTAAATATACTGGATGGGATTTCAGAATCCGATTTTCTGCTCACCACGACCAGTTCGCCGATTTTAAGTCCGAAGCATGTATTGCTGCTGTTACTGCGAAGGCACATAATATCTACTTTCTCATAGAATTCAGAATAGGTTCTGGTACGGCTCAAAACATGAAGTCATCAAATTAAAAGCGCAATAAAAAGCTGTTTGAAACAAATCAATATCCAGCGAGAGTCAGATTCCAAAGGAAGACATATTACAGTATATCCAGGTTGCAGTCGAAAATCAGGCGATTTCAAAATTTTTGCTTTCTTTAATTTCTTTAGACAACGTAAGAAGATTGCTAACCTTTTATCATTTATGCAATAAGTTATCGTGTCGAAAGCCTTAGACGGATGGGAATTTCAAGTGTCGAGAAGACCACTTGAGCTGTTTTTCATCTGAAAAGAGACTCCTGAAAGCCTAAATTAGGTTGTCGTTATTCAAAAACAAAACGTTGGCACTTACTTTTGTTCTAGAACGTTAAATTGAGAAGTAGGAAGAGAACCGACACTAAATGAGCGCTATGGTCGACGTGCAAGAGGCCACTCTGTCCGATATCCATAGAGTAGACATTCTGGCCATTTTTACGAAAAATAGATGACAGAAGAAACGATCAGAAGATAAAACATTGCAATAAATGCTTTGCTCAACCGATGTAATATTTCGATTGAATGTGAACGGTTGCGGGATAGCTATTCCTGCTGTTGATATTTACGTTTCAAATTCTCATAACTACCGCCATCCGGATTCTCTAGCTCTCTATAATAGACTGGCTCTTTTACGTGCAGTTTCACTCAGTATCACAATCGAAACATACCAACCTAGGTTCCACCTAATTCGTTGTATCGAATCAGTACGTCTGTTGTAACTCTACAACTACCTTATTAGCCACTAATATCTCCAATTATTCGTCAAACTTGACCTGTCGACGCAAATTTCATGCTATTTATTCCATACCTCAAATTTCCATCATAGATCGAAACGTCATCTCCAGTAACCAGACTAGCAACTGAACGTCACAGCAATATTGCCACAACCACCGTCAGCTAATTTCATTACACTGCGGTTGTGTTCTGTATGAAGTAATCATATTAGCACTCCAATGTCTCTGCATTCAAGTGCACTGCTACTATTTTTGGTCCCTTGCTTTAGTCAGACCCTACTAAAAATGTATTCTATTTAAATATAATTAAATAATGTTCATATTCATTTAGGCTGAAGCTGAGAGGAAAACTATAGATTACATCATATCATACATTCAACTAGTTTTCTAACTTGTATTCGATAGATGTAACGGTGATTTGTAATCGAAAACCGAAGTGTTACTGAGAATGACCAACAAATTATAATGAATTTATTTATTCTAGTTCCACTCTCTCAAAAATCATTTATTCAACAATCATCTTGAATACAATTCACTGTTGAAAATTCGTAGGATTCACCGGTGACAGGGAGGCGATGCAAAGGTGCAGTTGTAGTTGCTGTAGTTGCAGGCAGGGTGGGGCGCAAGCAGGACAGCGGGCACACTCAGATCAGTTAATCGTCCTGTCTGTTTCCTGGCGTCTAAGGCGCCGGGTTGATTTAATTGTGTGTACCCTCCGCCGATTGTATCACAATTGTTGGTAGTTGTCTGCTACCACGCAGAAATAACTCTTAAGTTAACATTGCAAGTCAAAAAATTACGAATTTAAGGTAATCAAGTACTTCTAGATTTTGGCATTCTAACCACAACGGTTTGCACAACAGAATCAGAACAAAAAATGCACGATTGATTAGTGAGACTTTGCAACCCGGCACATCACACCACACGCACCACCACACAAGCCGTTGTAAGTCTCTAGTGCGAAAAGGGTATAGCGGATATCGCGGAAGCTACGCTTTCGGAGGCGCCAGAGTGGATTCAAGATGGTAGTCGTGGCAGTGGGTGCAGCAAGATGCGATGAAGGCTCGGAATTCACCTTTTTTTTACTAATTTTGAGTAGAATAAATTATATAAAATGTTTTTGGGCAGTTTATCTTCAATCATGTAGTCAGTCGATACATTAACGAAAATTTAAAGTGACATTTTTCACCATCCTAAACCATCAACCAAACTCGGGAAAATCCTTAAGTAGATCATTTGATGAAAGAATAGTCTATCTATAGTGAAGAAAGGAAGCTTAATGAAGAATCAAAATCTCTTAAATTATTCAATGAACTGACCAGTTAATTTTGAATAGAAGAGCAACCTTTTCTTCCCGATTTTCGCCTCTCGTTTCTCAGTCTAAATTAGACTTTCTATCGTGCAGCAGAGGATAGTGTTTCTGAACTTTCGGCAGTCTAGAACGATTATCTGGTGTATCCCGTGAATCATGTTCGGAAGTTAGGCACTATTTTTCGCTACAATAAAATTTCAGTTGAATTTATTACCTTGCCATATTTCGTTTGAATTTATAACTTTCGGTATTCAGCAACAAGGAATAAATAGATGTGATGCATGAATAAAATATTTAAACATCACAACTGCTTGTCCTCATCAAAATCGCGGTCAGCTTCCAAACCTTAGTTAACATACGGTTCACAAACGTATCCCCCTTCGAATGAAGCATTTCGGGCCCCTATTGTAAAAATTGTGTTACACTAACCAGCCAGGTATTAGTATGAGAAGCATTAGTGAGCAGGTACTCGAATCGTTTCGGAGTCAAACTATTCGCAGTCATGATCTAATAATTTGTGTATACAAAGCCAATTGCAGAATCATAATTTAAATGGTACAGTGACATGATTCTAGTTGGAAGACATTCTCTTAACTGTATTATTTTATTGCCCGTTTCGGGCAGTAGGCGTGAGCGCGAGATGCTGGCACACGGTGATGCACTGTACTTCCTTCAGTAATTTTTGAATTATATGTTTCACAAAAAATTCGTATCATCACTGTTCATATGCTATTTCTACAAAAAATCGCAGTATATCGTAGCTGAGAAGATCCTCTATCAAGAAGAATCATATATGTCGTCTTACAGGTAATAGTAGGCAGATATGATTTATTTTGATTTGCTTTCTAGATTATCTGTAGGAAAATTATCTCAGCTATAGATCTACCGTGGGACAAAGAAAATAGTCTAAAAATCTACTCTACAGTCCTGGATGTGCCGAGAAAAACTAGTAACGATGCAGCAAGTTAGAGCAAGAAGCATTCTTGTACATATAGCACCGAAATTTCGAAGCACCCATATACGAATATCGAAGAACGTCAACGAGCGAGAAAGCGTGTCAAGAACATGCATTGCGATACATTGGCTTACAATTTCTTCTTCAAAATGCCCATCGAAGAATTTAACTGAGCTTGGCGCGAAAACCAAGAGCGATATCAAATAGAAATGCAAGCTCAATTAGATCAGTTGTCCTTTGAATATCGTTTGAAACGGACAGGGCAGTGTAACCGAACATATCGCGTTTGCAAGTAGAGATTAATTTTCAAATGTACTGAAATGAGTTCTTTACAAATTGTGGGCTCAATTAATCAATCGAAAGTGGACTCACATTTTTTTAAAGTGTTATTCCCTTTTAAATTTCAAGTTTAG